>OLQA01002478.1_pt1 | contig 14429 bp, 9 predicted proteins | sample 1673151 | NCBI WGS metagenome assembly OLQA01 (sample SAMEA3136760, study PRJEB25190) | human gut metagenome | biome: human gut; feature: human-associated habitat; material: faeces | place: Austria | collected 2013 | reverse complement strand
GCCCATTTGGGAGCAGTCCGGTTTTTTTTACATGTGCAGACGCTTGTGCAGCTCCTGCCAGGTGTCCCGACCGACGAACAAGCCAAGACCGGCAAGATAGATGACGCTGACAGCAGCACACAGAACAGTTGGCCAGAGGATGGTGGTCCAGCGCGGCAGCAAAAACAGCAGCGGGATCAGCCCAAAGACCGCCGACACCACCATGTAGATGATGTAGTTGGAGATACTGCGGTGTCCCATCGCTGCGATGATGGCGATGACCACCATGGCAAAGACGCACAGCGCAGGGATGACGTAGTTAAAGGACCAGTGACCAAAACCGGTCATCAGGTCGAACAGGACCACCACGATGCCCACGGTGACCACCTGGTACAAAACATGTTTGCAGAAGGAGCTGCGCTTGCGGATGGCTTGCGCCACCGTTGCCCAGCCTGCGCCTACGCCGGCAAGGACAAACAGCGACCACCAGCGCTGCGGCCAGATCAGCAGGTTGAGGGTCAAGCAGATGACACAGACGGCGATGGACAAAAACAGCGACAGACGAATCAACAGGTTGTGCCGATGGTAGATGGTGGGAAGATAGGGGAAAATCTCATCGTCGTAGCCCGGGTAGCTGCGGTTGGCGTCCTCCTCGGTGAGGATGCTTTGGCACAGCGGGCAGTGTTCGCGGTCAGACGGAACATAGACCTTGCATTTTTCACAGTATTTCATCGCAGATCAGCCTCCAGCTTATTGGATTGAATCTCCACCGGGATACCTGCCTGAGTCAGCTGACGGAAAAAGTTCTTCTGCACATTGGTGCTGAAGAACGCCGAGGTAAAGCTGACAGTCAGCTCGGAGCCGTAGGAGCAGATGCACGCCTGAAGCTTTTCGGTGCTGACAAAGACATCAAATCGCTTGACAAAGGGCTTTGCAGCCTCGGGCAAATCAATCTTTCCGATGTTGGAGATGCTGCCCGCCATATAGGATTCGCTGATGGCATCGGCGGACCAGAGGATGAAATCCTTGATGACCAGCGGGATGGCGCGCGCCACAAAGTTGTGTTCGGCGCGGGAAAGAGCAGCCATGCGCGCACCCAGCTTGTCGGCAGTCAGCTCGCGGGCAAACGTTTCCTTGACATGGGCAATCACGTCCTCCAGCGTGCCGGGACCTTTGGAAAAGTTGTAGCCGACCTTAATAACGCCGAAGAAGTTGCGGGAGGTCTCCGACTGAAAATAGTTACGCAGGTTGACCGGCACATCCAGCACCACCGGGTTTTTCTTTTTGCGCAGCGGAATCTCCTGGTCAAAGGCAATCAGCATCATGGCAGTCAGCAGCACTGTCAGGGTGGTTCCGTAGGATTTTGCCAGCCGAAGCACCTCCTTGACCGGCATGATGCCCTCGATAATCTTCAGTCTGCCCTCCGGCACCCGCACGCCTTTGAGCTGGCAGGAACGGTGGTTTTTGGTCGGCTTAATCTTCTGGTGCGGGTCGTAGTATTTTAAAAAGCTGTCTTCGTCCCGCTCGGAGACGGAGGCATCATACTGGATGCCTGCCATCAGCTCCTCCGACAGCTGCGGATATTTGATGGACAGGTAGTTGCACACCAGGGTTTTTAAAAATTGCAGCGCACCGGTGCCGTCGGTCAGTGAATGGTAGACCTCCAGATTGATGCGATTGCGCCAGCAGGTGACCTCAAACAGCAGGTTGCGGCTGGCAGGGTCGTACAAAGGACCGCAGGCAGGGCGGTACTCCGGCTCCACTACCGGCACAAGGTCGGTTTTTTCCAGGTAGTACCAGAACAGCCCGTGTTTGAGCACACTGCGAAAGATGGGGAAGGTTTCCAGCGTTTTTTCGGTGGCTTGCTGCAAAATCTCCTGCTCCACCCGCTCGTTGAGCTGGCAGGCAAAGCGGAACACCTTGGTGTCCTGCTTATTGCTGGTGGGAGGGAAAATTTTGGCGGCGTTGTCCAGCCGGTTCCAGTCAGAAGCTCGTTCACTCAAGCTCGTTCACCTCTTTATCCATGATAACAGTTTCTTCGGGTTCGTCCTCCTGGTCGGCGACCGAGGCAAGCACCTGCCCAAAGCTGTCCGAGCGACCGCTCAAAAAATCGTTGATGTAGCGGTAGGTCCTCTTGACCGGTTTAAAGCCGGGACTCAGCGACATAAAGCCATGCAGGGCATCGTGGATGCGGTGAATCTCGACGTCGTTGCCAAATTCACGCAGCTTTTCGCCGTAAGCCTCTCCCTCGTCGCGCAGCGGGTCGAATTCGGCGGTGATGATCAAGGTGCGCGGCTGGTCGCTCAAGTCGCTGCACAGGATGGGCGCATAGTAAGGGTTTTGCAGGTCCTCGTCGCTCGAGCGGTAGAGCGCCATATAATCGACCATCCGCTTGGAGGTCAGCAGGTAGCCCTTGCCGTTGGTACGCACCGAATCGAAGGGAGAATTTTCCGTGTGGTCGTTGTTGGTGGCAGGGTAGAGTAAAATCTGCTGCCGTGGGAGAAATTCCCCGCGGTCGCGCGCCATCAGCGACACCACAGCAGCCAGATTGCCGCCGGCGCTGTCGCCAATCAGGGTGATTTGGTCGGGCGTGATGCCCAGTAGGTCGCTGTGGGTAAACAGCTCCCTGGCAGCAAGGTAGCAGTCCTCGGGACCGGCAGGGAAGCGGTGCTCCGGCGCAAGGCGATAGTCCACCGACACCACCGTGTGGCGGGTCAGCCGCGCCATGTCAGTGCAGACCTTGTCATAGGAGTCGATATTGCCGGTGACCCAGCCGCCGCCGTGAAAGAACAGCAGCACCGGAAAAGGTCCCTGGGTGTCGGGCGCAAAGATGCGCACCGGAATCTCGTGGTCGCCTGCGTTGATTTCGTGGTCCCATATTTTGTAGGACGGGCGCAGCACATGCGGGTGTGCTGCGTTGACCACCGTGCGCTGGAGGCGGTAGCCGTTTTTCTTGTCCAGCAGCTCGGGGTAGGAAAGCGCCTTTAATGCGGCGCGCATGAAAGAATTGATAGCCATAAAAAAGATAACATCCTTTGCTTGGTTGACTTGGTGGAGGCTCCTGTCTTTTGACAGAGAGCGTAGGGTTTCTTTTCTATATTATAGCGGATAACAGGCGCAAAACAAAGCATCATTTCCCATCTGTTTTGAAAAATTTAGCCGCACTGCTCTCTTTTCGGGCAAGGGGTGTAAAAATAGTGTAAAAAGGTGTCGGAAGATTTGAAAGATACACGCGGATGCTGTATAATAAAAAAGTATATATCCTTTTTTAAAAGGAAGGACCGGAAACGAAAGAGAACAAACTGATAGAGGGAAGTGTGCGTTTTTGCCGGACGAAATTTATTATGACAACAGTGCAACGACCAGGACGCGGGAGGAATCCGCAAAGCTGGTCTATGAGATGCTGACCGATTGCTACGGAAACCCTTCTTCGCTGCACCGCAGAGGATTTTTGGCGCAGCAGCGGCTGGACAAGGCAAGGGAACAGACAGCGGCAACGCTGGGCTGCCAAAGCGGGGAAATCTATTTTACCAGCGGCGGCACCGAAGCGGACAACATCGCCATCCTGGGAGCGGCAAGAGCGCAGCAACGGATGGGCAAGAAAATCGTTACCACCGCCATCGAACACGATGCGGTGCTCAATACGGTAAAATTTCTGGAAGGGGAAGGCTGGGAGATCGTTCGCTTAAAGCCGGACCGGGAAGGAAAAATCACGGCGCAGCAGGTGCTGGATGCAGTGGACAATCAGACTGTGCTGGTATCCATGATGGCGGTCAACAATGAGGTGGGCAGCGTTCTGCCGGTGGCTCAGGTCAGCCGACTGCTGCGCAAGGAGTACCCGCGGGTGCTGCTGCACTGTGACGCGGTGCAGGCGTGGTGCAAACAGCCGCTGCGTCTGGGCAAGGCGCTGGACGTGGACTTTCTGTCGGTCAGCGGGCATAAGATTTATGCGCCCAAGGGCTGCGGTGCGCTGTACGTCAAAAAGGGAAGCCGCCTGCGTCCGGTCAGCTTTGGCGGCGGGCAGGAAAAAAATATTCGACCGGGCACCGAAGGGATTGCCAATCTGTGTGCGATGGGTCTGTCTGCCCAGCTGCTGACCGCAGAATCGGCGGAAAATCACAGCAGAGTGACCTTGATTCGGGATGCGCTTTTGGAAGGTTTGACAAAACTGCCCGACATCTGCATCAATTCCCCTGCCGACGCGACACCATATATTTTGAACTTTTCCGCATTGGGTGTCCGTTCGGAGATCATGCTGCATTTTCTGGAGGAAAAAGGCATCTATGTTTCCAGCGGTTCTGCCTGTGCAAAGGGCGGAGCCAGCCACGTTTTGCAGGCGATGGGTCTGGAGCGGGAGCGCGCGGACAGCGCCATCCGCCTGAGCTTTGGGCGTTATAACACCCCGGAGCAGGTGCCGCTTTTTCTGGAGGCGCTGGAGGAAGGACTCAAACGCTTCCGCCGTTAAACAGACAGAAGATTGAATGGATTTTATTGTTACTTACCCAAAAGGAGTTCATTATGAAAGAAGTTATTTTGCTTAAAAACGGCGAGATTGCCCTGAAGGGACTGAATCGTCACGCCTTTGAGGACCGCCTGATTAAAAACGCACGCCGCAAGCTGATGCCGGTGGGAGAATTTCACTTTAAAAAGGCGCAGTCCACCATCTATGTGGAGCCGCAGAGCGATGATTATGATTTAGACGAGGCAGTGGACCGCCTGCAAAAGGTGTTTGGCATTGCCGCTTTGACCCGCGCCTGCGTGGTGGAGAAGGATTTTGAGCTGATCTGCCGCACCGCAGCCAAATACCTGAAGGAGGAGCTGGAGGATGCTGCCACCTTTAAGGTGGAGGCAAAACGTTCGGACAAGAGCTTCCCGATGAAGTCGCCGGAAATCTGCGCCGGCGTGGGCGAGTACCTGCTCGAGCAGTACCCGCATTTGCAGGTGGATGTTCACCAGCCGGATGTAGTGGTGATGGTGGAGGTGCGCGACTATGCGGCATACATCCACGGCAGCCAGATCAAGGGTGCAGGCGGTATCCCGGTGGGCAGCGGCGGCAAGGCGATGCTGCTGATTTCCGGCGGCATCGACAGCCCGGTAGCGGGATATATGATGGCAAAACGAGGATTGGAGATCAGTGCCATCCACTTTGTCTCCCCTCCGTACACCTCCGAGCGCGCCAAGCAGAAGGTCATCGACTTAGCACAGAAGATGTGCTCCTACTGCGGACGCATCAAGCTGCACATCGTTCCCTTTACCGAAATCCAGGAAGCCATCCGCGACCAGTGCCCGGAAGACCTGTTCACCATCATCATGCGCCGGTATATGATGAAGATTGCCTGCCGCGTGGCAAGACTCAACGAGTGTGAAGCGCTCATCACCGGCGAGAGCGTCGGTCAGGTTGCCAGCCAGACTATCCAGGCAATCGCCTGCACCAACGAGGTCTGCGATATGCCGGTCCTGCGTCCGGTCATCGGTATGGACAAGGATGAAATTGTGCTGATTTCCCGCAAGATCGACACCTTTGAAACCTCCATCCTGCCGTATGAGGACTGCTGCACCGTCTTTACACCAAAGCATCCGCGCACCAAGCCGCAGCTGAAGTTTGTAAAATATGCCGAGGAGCAGATGGACAGCGAGCAGCTGATTCAGCGGGCAATCGACGGCATCGAGCTGCTGAGCATCTCCAATTCCTAGGCGCGGGCTTTGCACCAAAAGAGCAGAAAAGAGCTTTTCCGGCGGATAAAAGCAGGATTTACCGCTTGAAACCGTGGGACATTTGTATTATGATTTCCTTAAGAGAAACTGTGACTATAACCAAAGCAGCAAAATTGAGGTGGATACATTGAAAGTTTATATCGTTGGGGTGGATACCGGCAGTCCGTCAGGGCTTTTGGCATCCCCTTATATGGAAAAGGAGCTGAACGTGCTGGGCTACCAGGTCGAACAGTTTCCGGCAAAGGATGCCGACAGCCTGATGCAGGCACTGATGCAGTGCGCCCAGCCGGATGCGCTGATCCTGTGCCCGCTGAGCGGAAATTTGCCGGCGGATGCTGCCTGCATCCATGCCGCTGCGCAGGTATGCCAGAAGCCGCTGGCGCTCAATCCCGGGGTGGCAGCACATCTGGTCAAGCGCACCAAGCTCTCTGAACAGCAAGCCGAACAGCTTGCCTGCCTGCCGCAGGATGCCAGGGTTTTCCCCTGCCATCAGTCGGCTCTGCCGGGCTTTGAGGTTTCGGGCGGCGGGTTCCACATCGTTGCCCTGCCCAGCGACCAGCAGGAGCAGACCAGCCTGTTTTTCGGCTACCTGTTCCAGATTTTGAAAAAAGCAAGCGACACCCCCTGCTGCGTTCGTGTGGCAAGGGTGATGGAGCTAAACGCCGGACAGGTGGAAGCTGCACTGGAGGACCTGCTGGCAGCGCAGCACCCGTGTGTGGCAGTATACGCTAAGCGTTCGGAGGTCATCGTACGCATCTGTGATAACGCCGAGGACCGCCAGCAGGCAGCACAAAACTGCAACGCCGCACTCAAGACAGTGGAGGAGCGGTTGGGCAGCTGCATCTACGGAATCGACGTCAACAGCATCGAGCACGCGGTAGCGGTAAGGTGCGCACAGAAAAATATCCGCCTGGCGTTTGCCGAGTCCGGTTCCTCCGGTCTTGCAGCCAAACGCTTTTCCAATGCAGACAGCGAGGGCAAGCTGGTATTTTCCACCTATTCCTGCCGCCCGGAGCAGATGGATTTGGAAAAACTGGGAATCAATGAGAAGATCGGAAAGACCTTTGGACCGGTCAGCGCAAACGTTGCCGCTGCGCTGGCGCTGGGAGCTTCCAAGCAGAAGGAAAAGGAGCTGCTGGGCTTGAGCATCAGCCTGCCCAACTCCTCCTTTAAAAGCAGGAAGGCGTACATCGCCGCTGTGCTGGACGGAATGTGCATGATGGAGGAACTGGATGCCGGAGCCTACCATTCGCTGACCCAGATGACAGCGGACGCAGTCGCGAGACTGTTTAATTTGGCACGCAAGATGCTGGAAAGCTACCCGCAGCCGCCGCAGGGCAGCTGTGATGCCGAGCAGGCGGTGTTGCAGGGAATGGATGTCGTTCCCCATGCCCAGCCGGCAGCGGTGCAGATGCCGCAGAGCCAGCCGGCAGCAGGACATCGCAAAAAAGGCAAAAAGGCACAGCCAAAGGAGCAGCCGCAGCAGAACCAGCCGGCGCCTAAAGCGCCCAAAGGTATCAAGGGGATTTTCTACCGCATCTTCCCAAACCGGGACGACAGCAAATTTGATAAGGTACGGAAGATTTTGCTGTGGGTCTGCCTGTGTGTCTTCATCGGCTCGATTACCTATCTGGTGGATTTTGGTGCACAGAACAAAAAATCGCAGGAGAACATCGCAAGCCTGCAAAGCCAGATGGAAAAAGCCGAGCAGGATGTGGCGGACGGTAAGATCAACGCCTCCAACATCGAGGGGTATCCCAATGATTATCTGCCGAAGTTCTACCCATTCTATCTGGAGAACGACGACATCAAGGGCTGGCTGAAGATTGACGGCACCAACGTCAACTTCCCTGTGGTGCAGACCTCGGACAACGACTACTACCACCGCCTTGGCTTCAATGAGGAGTACGACTACTATGGTACGCCGTACATCGACTGGGAAGCAGATGTCAAAAAGCCCAGCACCAACATCACCATCTACGGACACAATATCCGAAACGACGGTCAGATGTTCAACGACCTGACCAAGTATAAACAGCTCTCCTTCTACAAGGAGCATCCGCTGGTCTCCTTTGACAGCGTGTACAAGGAAGGCACCTATAAAATCTTTGCTGCCTTCATCACCAACAACCTTGCCGAGCACGACAATGGCAACAAGTTTTACTACAACGCCTTTGTCGATGCCAAGGACGAGGCGGACTTCAACAACTTTGTCAATGAGGTCAAGCGCCGCAGCATCTTTGATACCCCGGTTGATGTGGAGTATGGGGACGAACTGCTGACCCTGTCCACCTGCACCTATGAATTTAAGGATGCGCGTTTTGTTTTGGTGGCGCGCAGGGTGCGGGACGGCGAGGACACCAAGGTGGATGTCGAGCAGGCAGTGGTCAACGACGACGCCTACTATCCGGCAGTCTACGCAGGTGCGGCAGAGTACGCCAAAAAGCTGGGCAAGGTCAAGAGCATCACTATCGACGGTCAGCGGGAAATCACACTGGAGGTCGGACAGACCGCGACCCTGACCGCTTCGGTCAAACCGGCGGATGCACCGATCAAGACCTGCAGCTGGGATTCGAGCAACACCTCGGTGGCAACCATCGACAGCTCCACCGGCGTGGTGACAGCGGTCGGCGCCGGTACCACCCAGATCACCGCTTCGGCGGATGACGGAGGCTTTGTCGATAACATCACCGTTACCGTAAAAGGAAATGGATTGGAGCTCAAGGGCATTTCGCTGAGCTCGACGGCACTGAATCTGAAGCCGCAGCAAACTGCGACCCTCAATGCCGTTCTGGACCCGGAAGGAGCGCAGGCAAGCCTGAACTGGAAGAGCAGCGACGAGAGCATCGTCCGCGTCAGCGGAAACGGAGCTTCTGCCCAGTTGACGGCAGTCAACGCAGGCTCGGCGCAGGTGACCGTTTCTTCTTCTGACGGCAAATTCACCGCCGCCTGCCAGATCACCGTTTCCACCTCCTCTCAGGAGGCACCGGGCATCGTCTTTGCACAGACCAATATGAGCCTGACAGTGGGTCAGCCGCAGAATATCAGCCTGACCATCACGCCAAGCGGCGCGGATGTGGGCAAAATCAGCTGGAACGCCAGCAGCGATGCCATCTCGGTACAGGAAGGCTACAATGGAACCGATGTGCTTGTTACCGGTGTGAAAGCAGGAACAGCAGTACTGACCGCCTCCACCGAGAGCGGATTGCAGGCAAGCTGCACCATCACCGTCAAGGAGGAGGGCAGCACTGATACCACCGGACAGGTCAAGCTGAGTGTCAGCCCGCTGGTGCTCAATGCCGGAGAAGAAGGTCAGCTGCAATATGCGGTGGACCCTTCCGGCACACAGCTTACCTTTACTTCCAGCGACCCGCGTATTGCCGATGTCAACGACAAGGGATATGTGACCACCATCATCCACCTCGATCAGACCACCGATGTCACCATCACCGTCAAGACAGCGGATGGCAGCGCTTTGGCACAGACCACTGTGACGGTTATGGCAGCCGGCGGCTCGTCGCAGGGCAGCCAGCAGGGTGGTCAGACACAGGGACAAAACCAGAACCAGGGTTCCTCGCAGGAGCAGGGAACACAGGCGGACCTGGGATTGTACTCGGAAAGCAGCTGGGAATCGGTTGAGGTCGGCTACACCAAGCTTCTGCCGCTGCACGTCGGACTGGCAGAGGGGGATGTCACCATCAAGTGCAGCTCCAGCGACCGCAGCATCGCACAGGTGGACAATGAAGGAATGGTCACCGGCGTAGGTCCGGGCAGTGCGACCATCACCATCACCGCCACCGACAACAATACCGGGGATTATCAGACCATCACCGTTGAGGTTGAGGTCGAAGGCAGCGGATTTGGATATGGAACCAGCGCCCCGCAGCCGGACGAGGAGGATGACTCCCGCAGCTCCGGTGAAAGAGGATAGTTTTATACCGTTTTTATAACAAAAGGACAGCCGTATCCGGCAGCACCAAAGGTGCAACCGGACGCGGCTGCCCTTTTTTCGGCTTTTTTGCCAAGGGCAGGAATGGGAATTTATAAAGTATTTTCTTTATTTATATTACATAATACTAAGTATTCACTATACATTTTAGCATAAGTACTAATTTTAATGAATATATTGATTTATTTTAGGAATATGTTAAGATTCCTCTTAAGGGCAACAAAAATTATGATGAGGGGGAAGATTTTATGATAGACACCACTTACAGCAGAAAGGAAATCCGCAAGGAGATATTTGCCTTGATTCTGCCAATCATTATGGAGAACGTTTTTCAGGTTTCTGCCAGCTTGGTTACCGTTGCGATGATTGGACGATTGTCTCCTCTGGACATTTCTGCGCAGGGCATCGTTATGCGAATTACCGAGACCTTAAACTCGCTGTTTCGCGGGGTTGCCATTGGCTCCACCGTTTATATTGCCAAGGCGTATGGCGCAAAAAGCATGGACCAGTGCTTTAAGGTTTTTAAGCAGACGCTCATCTCCGCCGTGCCGATGGCGATTCTGTTCGGCTCGGTTCTGTTTGCACTTCCTACCCAGTTTTTGCGCATCCTGACCGACAGCAGCGAGCTGCTGACCGTCGGTGCCGGTTATATGAGATTGACAGTAATGGGTCTGCCGTTTGTTGCCATCATGGCGCTGGTGACCTCGGCATTTCAGGGACACAGCAACACCAAGACCCCGATGATGATTGCGATGCTGGTCAACATCAGCAACATCGTTTTAGGATATATCCTCATCTTCGGCGTTGGCGGCATCGGCGGCTTTGGTATCTACGGAGCGGCAGCAGCTCTGACGATGGCGCAGGCAATCGGTGCAATCACCGGTCTGGTTTTACTGTTTAAGGGTCCCTACAAGGTTTTTTCTGCCGAGCAGCTCAAGGAAAAGATTTTCCACTACGACTGGAAATGTATCAAGGATGTTTATTCCACCGGTATTCCGGCTGCAATCGAAAATTTTTTCTGGCAGTTTTCTGCCATCATTATGAGCCGTGCCATCCTAACCTACGGCGAGGTCAGCTTTTCCGCTTACCAGATTGGATTGCAGGCAGAGTCGATTTCCGGCATGGCGACCTTCGGCTTTGGTGTGGCGGCAACCACCTTGTCCGCAAAAGCCATCGGAATGCGAGATGCCGACCTGTTCCGCAGCTACTTTAAGGAGGACGTCTGGCTGTGTACGGTCATCAGCATCTTTACCTCCCTCTCACTGATTTTGATGCCGGGTATCTTTATGTCGATGATGACCAACAACGCCGATATTCAAAAGATTGGGATTGTCTATGTGTTTATCATGGGCTTCATCCAAATCCCACAGAACCTGTCGGGCATCCTGAGCAAAACGCTGCTTGCCTCCGGCTATAAAAACACTCCTATGATCGTTTCCTTTGTGGGCATCTGGCTGATCCGCATCCCACTGGCTCTGCTGGTGACCTATGTTTTGAAATGGGACGTATTCTTTATCTGGCTGTGCATCGCGCTCGACCAGATTGCACGCTTTATCATCAACATCTGCATCATGAAGCGCAAGAAGGTTTTGCAGACCGCCGTCCGCTAGAAAAAGTAAACAGCACAAAAAACAGGCAGGAGAGAAGTTCTCCTGCCTGTTTTGTATGGAAAGGGAAAATATTATTCGTCGAGCTTGAGCACTGCCATGAAGGCCTCCTGCGGAACCTCCACCGAGCCGAGCTGGCGCATCCTCTTTTTGCCTTCCTTCTGTTTTTCCAGCAGCTTTTTCTTTCGGGTGATGTCGCCGCCGTAGCACTTGGCAAGGACGTCCTTGCGGAATGCCTTGACCGTTTCGCGGGCGATGATTTTGCCGCCGATGGCTGCCTGAATCGGCACCTCGAACATCTGGCGCGGGATATTCTCCTTGAGCTTTTCTGCCATCTTGCGGGCGCGGGCATAGGCGCGGTCGGCATGGACGATAAAGGAGAGGGCATCCACCACCTCGCCGCTGATCATGATGTCCAATTTGACCAGCTTGGACTGCTGGTAGCCGGCAAACTCATAGTCAAAGGAGGCATATCCCTTGGTGCGGGATTTGAGCGCATCGAAAAAGTCGTAGACAATCTCGTTGAGCGGCAGCTCGTAGTGCAGCTCTACGCGGTCGGTGTCCAGATACTTGGTATCCTTATAGGTGCCGCGGCGCTCCTGACACAGCTCCATGATGGTGCCGATGTAGGAGGCGGGAGCGAAGATGCTGGCTTTGACATACGGCTCCTCTGCCGATTCGATGTCCGCCGGGTCGGGGTAGTTGGTCGGGTTGTCGATCATCATCACGCTGCCGTCGGTCATGTTCAGCTTGTAGATTACGCTGGGAGCGGTGGTAATCAAATCCAGGTTGAACTCTCGTTCCAGACGTTCCTGGATAATCTCCATGTGCAGCAGTCCCAAAAATCCGCAGCGGAATCCAAAACCCAGCGCCTTGGAGGTCTCCGGTTCAAAGGTCAGCGAAGCGTCGTTGAGCTGCAGCTTGTCCAGCGCGTCGCGCAGGTCGGGGTATTTTGCACCGTCTGCCGGATAGATACCGCAGAAGACCATCGGGTTGACCTGACGGTAGCCGTCCAGCGGCTGTTTGGCAGGAGCATCCACCAGGGTGACGGTGTCGCCGACGACGGTGTCCTTGACGCTCTTGATGCTGGCGGTGATGTAGCCGACCTCACCTGCGGAAAGTCCGTCGGTTGGGACCAGGGTGGTAGCGCCCATGTAGCCGACCTCGACCACATGGAACTGTGCCTTGGTTGCCATCATCAGGATGTCGTCGCCCGGGCGCACGGTGCCGTGCATCACGCGGATATAGACAATGACGCCCTTGTAGCTGTCATAGTAGGAGTCGAAAATCAGCGCCTGCAAAGGAGCGTTCGGGTCGCCGGTGGGAGCGGGGATGTCGGTGACAATGCGCTCGAGCACCTGTTCGACGTTGAGTCCGGTTTTAGCGGAGATGCGCGGTGCATCCAGCGCCGGGATCCCGATGATGTCCTCAATCTCATGGCAGACCATATCGGGGTTGGCACTGGGCAGGTCGACCTTGTTGACCACCGGAACGACCTCCAGGTTGTGTTCAACGGCAAGGTAGGTGTTGGCAAGGGTCTGTGCCTCGATGCCCTGGGAGGCATCCACCACCAGCAGTGCGCCCTCGCAGGCAGCCAGCGAGCGGGAAACCTCGTAGTTGAAGTCCACGTGACCGGGGGTGTCGATGAGGTTGAATTCATACAGGTTGCCGTCCTGCGCCTGGTACTGGACCTTGACAGCGCGCGCCTTGATGGTAATGCCGCGCTCACGTTCCAGGTCCATGTTGTCCAGCAGCTGGTTTTCCATCTCACGCAGCGAGATGGCCTGTGTCTTTTCCAGGATGCGGTCGGCGAGTGTGGACTTGCCGTGGTCGATGTGGGCGATGATGGAGAAATTGCGGATCTTGGATTGGTCGGTCATAGTATTTTTATCCTCCTTGGTGGGGGTGGTGTTTGGCGGAGCCAAACACCATGAAATCGCTTAGGTCTTATGATTCTTCCGCTCCCCGGCGACCTCCCGCCCCAGCTGGTCAGCCAGGGTCCGGAAGAGCAGAGCAGTCTCCGGATGGCGGTGGCAGAGGTCCAGGCAGAGCTGGGTGAGCAGGTCCGCGGCGGTGAGCATCACGGCGGGGTCCGGCCCCTGGCTGGCGCCCTGGCCGGTGCCCCGGTCAGTCAGGCGACCCAACAGATAGTCGGCGGATACTTGGTAATAGTCACAGGCCCGGACCACAAAGGCCAGGCCCGGCTCCCGGATGCCGTTTTCATAGTGGGACAGCAGCGCCTGGGAGACCTCCAGCGCTTGGGCGGCCTCGCGTTGGCTGACGCCTTTTTCATGGCGCAGCTGGGACAGGGTCCGGGCAAAGCGTGCGTACATACGATTCCTCCTGCCGTCCCGCCGGGTGGACCGGAGGGACGTTACGTTCTGTATAGTATATCTCCGCTATTATACGCTGAAAAATACCCTCTGTAAAGAGTCTTGCGAGGAGAAATTTTCTCCCCCCGCTGCCGGGCGGACCGGCGTTTTCACAGGGGGGCTCGACGCCCTTCCGCCGGGAGGGGCAAAAGGCGGCAAAAGGTCTTGCTTTACACCTCTTGACGGGGGGAGCGCAAGCTCGTATCATCATACCTGTAACCGGTTTGTTACTTTTTGGTTGGGCCCAACCCGGATAACAGAAAGGAGCAATCTGTGAAACAACGAATGAGATCCGCTTGGCAGCTCTGGCGCGGCCAAGCGAGAACGGCCAAGCTGTGCCTGGCCCTGGCAGCCCTGTCTGTGGCGGCGGCGCTGCTGCTCTCCTCCGGGACACTGTGCTACGCCGTCTCCTCCCAGGACCTGGTCCGGGAGCAGGCGATCACCCCCGCAGCCCAGCCCACCCGGCAGCTGACGGGGGCGGAGTCCCCAGGCATCCAAACAACGGCGGCGGAGCCAACAGAACCGGCGGAGACCCCGCCCGAACCGGCCCCAACAGAGCCGCAGGAAGACACGCCGCCTGCCGATGCTTTGATCTGGCCCGTCACCGGGCGCATCACGTCCCCTTTCGGCCCCCGGACCATCTTCGGTGGGGAAGACTTCCACCGGGGCTTGGACATCGCCGTCCCCCTGGGGACGCCCATTTCGGCGGCGGCCGGGGGACAAGTCATCTGGTCCGGCGAAAAAGGCTCCTATGGCAACCTCATCCAGATCGACCACGGCAACGGCTGCGTTACCTATTACGCCCAC
>OLQA01002476.1_pt1 | contig 14442 bp, 16 predicted proteins | sample 1673151 | NCBI WGS metagenome assembly OLQA01 (sample SAMEA3136760, study PRJEB25190) | human gut metagenome | biome: human gut; feature: human-associated habitat; material: faeces | place: Austria | collected 2013 | reverse complement strand
TTTTCCATGGACAAATTGGGAATGATTTTGGACAGACAGGGGAAAGAGGCAACATGTAATTTTTGAAATGGAAAGAAAAATAGGCTCGAAAACTGGCTTCAATACTACATCTCGGAAAAATTTCAGAATAATTCCCCAGTATTTTTTTCAAAAAAAGTATTTTTACGGAAAATTCTGACGCCTTTTTCGCGGAAATCAGGAATTTCTCAGAAAAATTAGGGCCTCTCATCACAGAATTCTTGGATAAAACCAGAAGAAAAACGGAGTTCATCACGAATTTTCGGAATAATTCAAAAATTTCAGAAAAAATCATGAACTAATGTTGCTCAAAAGAAGGAGAAAAAATGAAGAAGAAAAAAGTAAGCTCCCGGATGATAGCTTTTTTTAGTCCCAAATGCAATCAGACCATGTTGGTCTTCAGTAAAGCAGCACGCAAGGCGGCTATGATGCTGGAAGGCGATGTACGCGTTCAAAGCTATGAGACTCAAGTGCCTATCGTTATCAATCCTTCTAACATTCAGACCACGGGCATACGAGGGCAATTTTTTGATGTGGAATGGGTTTCCGATTTCAAGGTCGAAAGCGTAGATGGAGAGTGCTACGTGCTGGAAGCGGTCGGCGAATCTGAATTACATAAGCTTGTCACAGCCGAGAAGCTGGAGCTGTCGCGCCGTCACTGGAATTCTGAAGGGTACAAATGGATGGTCGTTGTTGTGGAAGGAGAGTGAAGGGAACCGTGGTGCAGTTTGTCGAGTACAATTCGAGAATCTATAAGGTAGTGTATGAAAAGGACGACATATTCTGGCTCATCTCATTTGAAAACCCGGCGGCGCCTTTTCCGGCCTCAAAGGAAAATCTTATCCTGCAGGAGATGCCGGCGGAATATATGGATGAAACACCAGCGAGTGCAAAGCGCAACACGACAATGGAAAAGCGTCTCAAAATCCTTGATGAGATGGTGTATGACGACAGGTGTTGCCATGATGTCGCGCATCGCAACCGTGTTGTCAAAAAAATCGCCAAGGACAATGGGCTTTCCGAAAAAACGATTCTCCGATGGTATTATGCGTATCTTGCAAAGGGAAAGAGAGGACTGTTACCGGCAGCACGTATCCATGAGATTGTTGAAGCTCCAGAAGAAGCGGGTATGAAGCGAGCAATCAGCAGATATTATTACAGCCCCGTCAAAATGTCTCTCCGTGGAGCATATGAAATGTATCTGATGGATGAATGCCGCACGGAAGATGGAAGGCTGCAGGATGAACGGCCGCCGTTTTCCAAATTCAAATCAGTATACAACAAAATGCGCAGCGATTACCGAAAAATCATAAGCCGGCAGGGAATCGGCGAGTTTCAAAAGAACTATCGGCCGCTTCTTGGCCAAGCTGTCGATGTCGCCCCGCTTTGCGGTCACTTTGAAATGGATGCAACGTCGGCAGACATCGAGCTTGTGTCAAAATACAGCAGGCAAAGTGTCGGCCGCCCGTATGTCTATTTGGTGGTGGATGTGTTTTCCCGGCTTATCGCTGGATTTTATGTGGACTTCAATACGAACACTGATGCGGTACTCATGTGCATTCGGTCGCTGCTCCAAGATAAGGTCGAGATAGCACGAAAGCGAGGCGTCACGATTGCCCCGGACGCATGGCCGACAACGGGATTGCCGTGTGAAATCACATTCGACAAAGGCAAAGACTTCATGGGTGAGCGGACAAAAGAACTGTGCGAATTATTCAATATCGAAATCACCAATCTGCCGGCATACCGTCCGGACCTGAAGGGGTGTGTCGAGCGTGCGTTCGGGGAAGTACAGGGGATGTATATGAATCTTCTCCACGGGCACGGAACGTATGAAAAGGTAAATACCCGGCTTGGATTGAACAGTATGCATTCGACGCCATGCCTCGATATCGACGAGTACATCAATATCCTGATGTACTGTATCGCCGACTACAATTCCTCGGCTATCATACACGGGACCCGGACCCCGGAAATGATTGCAGAACAAGTCCCACCTGTCCCGACTCATATCTGGAATTGGATGGAGAAGAAAGGACGTACAAAAGTCATTCGAGGAAACAATGCAGAATTGTCATTGATGCTTTTGCCGCGTGCTGTCGCATCCATCACTCGCCGAGGGCTGGTGTTCAGGGGCCTGAGATACCACACCGACCTGCTCGATATGACGAAAGAATATGTGAGCGCCGGCGTCAATGGCCGGAAAAAGGTCAACATCGCGTATGACATGCAGTGCACCGACTATGTGTACCTTTTGCAGAATGGCAAGTACATCCGATTCAATCTGATTGACCGGAACACGTTTACCGGCCTTCCGTTTCAGGAAGTCGAGATTATCCGGCATGAGGAAAATCAAATGCGAAAGTCACTCACCCTCGTAAAGGACGAGCGGGCCGTGACACGCAATGCGGCCATAAAGGAGATTCTGAGAAAAGCCAAAAAAGAAAAACCGAAGAAGTGATTTGACGAATAATATGAGAAAGGAGAGCAGGCAAAAGAATACCTTTGCCTGAACCACTATGGAACACTATGCCAACGCAGTCTATCGGGATTCAGCGTATCCCGAACACAATCCGCTCATTGATGCCCTCCCGGCGCCGCTCAACAGGGAGAATCTGCTGGACATTCTCGCACTCGAAAGCGTGCTTCCTGAGAACTACCATTCGCTCTCTCCTCAGGAAAGGCAGGAGTTGTGCGGCCGACTCAAGGAAATTTACCTTCCTCTTGGGTATTCGGCGGAAATCTATATGTCTTTCTACACGGGGCTGCTGACTGCATATACGGGCAGAACGAAGCTCTTCGAAACGAGACAAATGATGAACCTGAGCAAATCTATCAAGTATATGCAATATACTGTGGCTCCTGACAGCCCCATTCAGGCAGAATGCTTCTCGGTCATCGGCGAACCGGGAATGGGGAAGACAACGACAATAAAAAAGATTCTCGAACTCTTCCCACCCGCCATTTTTCACTCGGAATACAGAGGAAAACGATTTGAAAAAATCCAAATACCGTACATTTTCGTTCAATGCCCGATGAATTCTTCCGTCAAAGCGGTGTGTTATCAAATCTTGGACTCCATTGACCGTATTGTCGGCACGGAATACGCCAAAGATGCCATCGATACAAAGAAAAACCTCGATGTCGTGGTCACCAATATCGCACAGCAATGCCTGCGGTTCTGCGTTGGCGCCATCATCATCGATGAGGTCCAGAATGTCCTGAGAACAAACGTCAAAGAACCCAATGCCGGAAACATGATGATAAGGTTCCTCGTTGGCCTTGCCAATAAAACAGGGGCCTGTCTCGTCTGTGTCGGAACATCTGCATTGGCACATTTCTTCAATTCGGAACCGCATCTTGCGAGACGCACAAGAGGTCCACGCATCCCGTATTTGAACGAGGGACCGACTTTCAAATGGATTCTGGAAAGGATGTGGGAGAATCTGCCGCTCCTTTCTCCCAAACCCCTTTCTCCGGAAATCGAACAAATCGTCTAAGAAAATTTTGTGGTTGGGGTAGCTGGATTCGAACCGGCGTAATTACGGAGTCAAAGTCCGTTGCCTTACCACTTGGCGATACCCCATCAAAAAAATGTGCCCGACAGCATGCTTGGCTGGCGGGCACATCATCAAAAAAGGAAGGAGAATAGAAAGGTGAAGCAGTTTCACAGGCACGCTTCCAAACGCTGATGTCGTTCAGTCATCTGTTTTGTTCTGTTGTATGATGAACAACCTTGCATTTGAAAAGCCTCCGAAAAATGGGAAGTGTCTTCTGACACTTATATTATACCATAAACTTGCAATTTTGTCAACATTGATTTTTAGAAAGTAAACATTTTTTGCTTTAATTCCACGATTGTCATATAGTAGATATATGGTAAAATAGGGTAGAAATATGGTATACCTTCCAAAACCATACAGAGGATTGTTTCGACAATATTGTGAAGACGACTGGAGATGCCCGCTGCATATGCTGTGAGGACGATAAAGCACGAAAGTCTTTAAAATTAAAATTCTGAAAAACAGGGGTTAGATATGAACAAGAGTGAACTGATTTCAGATGTCGCTTACCGTGGAGAAGATAAATTTTACCCGCTTTCGCTGGTAAAAACACAGGATGACAAAGACAGGCTTGAAGAACAAGGCTTTGTTCCCGGTTACACCGAAGATGAATGGAAGCAAGAATTCCCCTTACTTCCTGTGGAACATATTTTTTATCGGTCAGGTCTTGATTACAACACGGTATATTACGATAAACAAAATCTCATATATCTCAACCTTCATATTTTTGGTAGAGAAATTTTGACTCCTTTTGAGCTGACTCGGGAAGAATTCCAAAAGAAAATCCTTTCAGCAATCCAACACGGATTGTCTCATTTGGAGAAAAAAGAGTATATCGGATTATTCATTTCGATGCCGGACGGACTCCGAATGGAAAACATGTCTCGCCTTTTGGAAATTGAAGGGCCAACACCTTGCTTTTACAACACATTCCTGTCAATATACATTACTTCAGATTTTGTTTCCAGCACCATTTCTCCTGACGTTTTGAAGGTCCTTCCTCAATGCAAAACAGAAGAAATGAAATGCGAAACAAAAGAACGACTTTCTCGTTTGGAACGCTGTGCTCCAAACGAAATTCGTGTGTATCGTGGTGTCTGTGATAAATCGTCTTCAATTGAGACGTCGGTCTCATGGACCCCAAACATCAATGTTGCTTATTTCTTTACCACAAGGCTTGGGAAAAACCCATCCATTATTACAGGCCGAGTAAAAGAAAATGACATCATTGAATACCTTACGAAGGATTGTGACAACGCAGCAGAAGAGGAAGTTCTTGTAACTCCGGGTACGGTTGTCTTCGAAAAAGAGGAACCGTTATATGATATGGAAAGCGAAGAAATCGAAGCACTTCTTCCGGAGGCGATGGAATGGTATTATCCATTCAAGGATATATTGAAAGAACTGTATCAGGTTTCTGACAATACAAATACAGCTCATGACGCGTTGCACTCTTTAAGAGTTCTGCAGCTTGCTTCGTTTCTGGGAGTTCACGAGCATCTCGATTACGATAGTATGAATGCACTTTGTTTCGCTGCAGTATATCACGATATCGGTCGTGGGGATGATACAGCAAACAGCTCGCACGGAAAAGAATCTGAAAAAATATTTGAGGAGAAAGAAGCTCGCAATAAAATTGCTTCCACTTTAATTCGAGCACATTGCTTGGATGACGACAAAGCAAACTTACTGATTCGAAAAAGATTTCGAGACAAAGACCGGGAGAACGTATGGAAGCTTCTTTGCATTCTTAAAGATGCTGATGCCCTTGACCGACTTCGTTTTGGAATGAATACGAGAAGAGAAAAGGAAAGCAGCGGTTTGGACGTTCACTTCTTGAGAACTCCATTTGCTTTGAAACTCGTTCCTTATGCCAACCAGAGCGTTGACTATCTTGCATTCTGAAAATCTGGAGCAACACGACAATTTTGATATTTATTCCTCAAAAATGTTCAAATGTGTTGCAATTCGTCTTCTAATGTTGTAAAATTTAGAGGGCGGATATAACGGTTAAAGGAAGGAGACAAGAAGCTTGCTTTCAGCCGGCTTCTTCATCATCAAAATACGATGATGCATAGATTACATTTATGAAAAACGCACATATTAGTTGGGACCCGAAAAAGGTCGGTGCAATTTTAAAAAGCCTGCGTGAGAATGCTGGTAAGAAAATGTGCGAGGTATGCGACGAACTTGCGGAAACTGGTAATGAAATCACACCGCAGTCGCTTAGACGGTATGAGAGCGGAATCACCGGTAACATGCCGGCTTCTGTTTTTCTCAATCTTTGCAAGATGTATGGGATTAACAACCCGTATGACCTTGCAAACGGCTTTGTCGGAGTGGGCGGAAGAACCGAAGTCTTGAATGCCGAGGGCGTAATGAAATTACAGGCGTATCGGGACGACTTAATTGCATCAGGAAAATACACTGAAGCAGTACGTCACAAAACGATTCTCCTTCATCTGTATGACACGCCGGTATCAGCAGGCTTTGGTGAAATCGCGGAGTCTGATATCGGTTGTGAATACCTGTGCAATCTCGATAACTGCAGCGAAACCCCGGATTTTGCTGTGCGTGTAGCAGGTAACAGTATGGAGCCTGTGCTTCACGATGGTCAAATTCTGCTCATCAAGCGCAGCGATGGGGAAGCTCCCCGTGACAATGAACTTGGAATTTTCCAATATGACGGCGAGAACTACGTGAAACAGTATACGAGTGTCGGAGGACCGAGGTTGGTATCCTACAATCCCGCGTACACTGACAAGGTATTGAACCCCAATCTGGAGATGCGGTTTATTGGGCGTGTAGTGGGAATCGAAACTGAACGGTAACAAATCTGGCAGCTGCATGAATGTGCAGCTGCCTTGTTTAAAGGGGTATGATATGTCTATCTGGGTGTTCGGAGATACTCATGGAGATTTGGAAATATCTAAAATCGGTGCATCGGAATTTCCGGAGTCAAAAGAACTGGGCAGTGAAGACTATGTAATAATTTGCGGCGATTTTGGTTTTCCGTTTCTGACATGCGAAGTAATGGAAGACTCTGCATGGTCTCCGATGGAATCCGTCCGGTTTGCCCGGAAGACGTATCTTTATTGGATGCGTTGGATGGCGAATAAGCCTTTTTCCGTTCTGTTTGTATTGGGAAATCACGAGAATTATGACTACTGGGAATCCATCCCCACAGAATCTTGGCATGGCGGACGCGTACGGCGCTCACCTGATGCACCCAACGTTATGAATCTGGTGACAGGTGACTGCTTCGAGATTGACGGATTCAAAATCTGGGTATTCGGCGGCGATATCTCAGGCAGGAAGGAAGAGATTGGTGGCCTCAGGAAGTGCCTTCTGTACAGGTCATGGAGCACGGTCTGAAGACACTTGAAGAGAACGACTTTAAGGTGGATTACATCCTCACACATACGATGCCTCGGTCCCAAATGATATCGTGTGGCATCAACCGTATCTTTGATGACCCGGTAGCCAGTTATCTGGACGAAGTATATGATAAAGCGCAATTTCGGCGATGGTATTGCGGCCACTTTCATATGGACAAGGTATCTCGCAGTAAGGACGCGAATCGTGCCATCCATGTTTTGTACGACGAATACAGACGTCTTGGTGAGGAAGCTGAATCATGACAAAAACAGAAAGCCTGAACAGCTTATTTGACGCATGGCAAAAACGTCAAAAACTGCTTGACCCGTGTGGAATGTAAATCAGGTTTATTCCGGACGGGATTGTCGATGAACCTGTGTTCGAAAAAGAATCAAAAAAAGTTCTGTTTATCTCGAACGAAGCGAATACCAAATATGAGAGCCATGACAGCTGTACGTCGGACCGCAGGAAGGATTTTCTGGAATTTCATGGAACCGGCCATGACAGCTGGCGCGGTAAGATGCGTCTGAGATGTGCGAATTGTACAAGGTAATTGCGCAATGCCCTGATATGCCTGCCAAAGAGGCCGCGCTGCATTTTGCAATGATGAACCTCAACAAAGCTGGCGGTACAAGCAGCACGAACATTGAGAGGATGCGCTGGTATTGCAGTCAGTTCCGTGAAGAAATTCTGGAAGAAATCAGCATCATCGCGCCGGATGTCATAGCATGGTGCGGACAGAAAACCTTCTTTTTGGCATCAGAATATTTAGGTGCAGAAGGAGATAAGGAGGGAAAGTACGTTCTCCCGATGGGGGAAAAGAAAATCCCGCTGCTGTCGATATGGCACACATCCTATTTTCAAGGCCGAATCAAGCCTGCAGACGGATACACAGATAAAACGCATGGAAAACAGGTCGCAAAGCTCCTTCTCGAACTGAATAAGCATGGACTTTGAATTTCTTCCTTCGCAATGTTTCGTGATGCGGTTTGCGTTTGTTGTGCTGTTGACTTTTTAAGCAAAACCAATACAATCAAATACATAGAACACATATTATGACTTGGTAATTTTCATAAACTGCAGGGGCAGGTTTTTCGTTTGAAAAGCCTGCCCTTTTTGTGTCTGTTCGACAGTGAACAGGTGCTTTCAGGAGATATCGGCGTTGAGCTGATATCTCCTTTTTTCATATAAAGTCCAGTCAACAAACATAAAAAGGAGAATGACAAAAATGAGTAAAATGCAAATTTTTTCCGTACTCATCACGGAAATCGACAAAGAAAATGGCTCGATTTCGCAGATGACGGTCGAGAGCACTCACCGGACAAAGGAAGAGGCATACGAGGCTATGCACACCATCTATCTTGAAGAGCTGAAAAAACGCGGATTGGAAGACAACTCCGTATCCGACGAAGAAGGCAATTCCGTTCCGGGCGGCTATTGCAGCAGCGATGAGGCCGGCATCTATGAGATTGCGGACTATGCGCTGGGGCAACTGCTGGAATGCTTTTCATGTGTCATCCAGCCCATCGAAGTCGACATCCATCCGGTCAATATCGGCGACCATGTTTATGTGGTTGCTCCGAAGCTGAAAACTAACACGCTGGGCAGGACATACAGGACACACGAGTACGAGGTCTTCAAGGGCGAAGTATGGTCCGTGAAGTATGATTCGGATGATGCGGTGTTCGTGGAAGTATTCGCGGAACGAACCGCAGCATCCACGGTTGGAGCCTTTACAAGTGTTGGCTTGGAGACGTACCGGTTAGGGTCCGAAGCGTTCCTTGACGAAGAGAGCGCACGAGAAGCGCTGATGAAAGCAAACAAAGAAATGAAATGGGAGGATACAGATGACGAAGAGACGAATTGATTTCGTTGCCCGTCGGCTCGCCGCTCAGATGTGGGGCCTGCCTGACAAACAGCGCAAGTTGGCCGATGGTATCTGGCTTTTTTGCGCTGAGAATGGAAGCGGCCTCATTATTGACACAAACATTCGTCCGGAAGTTCTGGCGTTTTTCGAAAAAGCAATCGTTTTGAAAAACAAGAGAAACGCACATACCCGTCCCTCTGAGCAACACTTCGTTGCCCTTCAGGAAGGACCGGATGCATACGCAGCCGAATGGATTTATGCAAAGGAAATCCTGACGCCCAATTACCGGATGCAGCTGGCAACGACCTTGTCTTATCCCGAATGGAAAAAGAATAGGCTTGAGATGATTCGGGACTCGCTCTCGGTTTATCATCCGAATGTGCTGAGCCAATACCCGGTCCCTGATGAAAAAAAGGAGTGATTTGATGAAAGCAAACTACTATACACTGCTGTATTGCGGTGAACTCGAAAAAAGCCAATCCTCGGATGTGATGCTGGGAATCGTTCGCGAAAGGGTCAAGCATCTCTACGACAGCGAATCCAGAACGCCGATGCTAAGCGATTACCTCATGCCGGAAGCGCTCTGTGAAGACGAGCCTATCGCCTTCGGCGCAAAAAAGCCTGAGACGGTTATCAGATGGGCCGATGAAATGGAAAACCTCAATCGGACCGATGCATGGGAAACTGTTTCCCGTTTTCGCGAGCAGATTGAAAACAGCTGCGTTGAACCTGAGATGTGCGATATGCTCAGCAAAGCGTTCGAACTTCTCAGTGGGACGGCCAACGAGGAAACGAATTATCGGGAAAGAGGGGAGAATTGCCCGGAAGGCTGGTACAGCGAAGCCGTTTTTACGGCAGCCAGCGAACTGATGGGAAATAAAGAGGGCAGAAACATTCTCCAGAAGGAACTTGAAAAGAGGGGAGTCCCATTCACATGCGGTCGGATTCCCGGTTTTCTGTCCTGAAACAGTTAAAAGGAGCAAACTGAAATATGACGCTGCAAAAACAAAGAAATCTCTCACGTGAAGGAGCCATTATGGCACGGACACTTGCGCCTCATCTCATTGAGGAGCATAGAGTCTGGGCTGATTCCTCGGATGCGTGGGATGATTTGGCATCAAGCTGCATTGACGCAGGGACCATGATTCGGGAGCTTGTCAATGCTCTTCGCGACGAAACAGCCAAAAACCATCGTGCTGAACCCATCCGTGGCTTTTTTGGGAAATACCGCTTTCTGAGCAATTTCTATGACGCGCCGGTCATGTACAACGACGTGATGTATGCGAACAATGAAGCAGCATTTCAGGCACAGAAATGCCCCAAACGCGCTGCGGAGTTTCCAACTTTGAATCCGTCGGAAGCAAAACGGCTGGGGCGCCGCGTGGAACTCAGGCCCGACTGGGAGTACATGAAGGAATCCATCATGTACGAAATTGTATTGGCCAAATTTACCCAGAATGATGCGCTGCGCCGGAGTCTTCTGTCAACGGGCTACTCCCGCTTGTATGAGGAAAACGACTGGGGCGACACGACATGGGGAACGGTCAATGGAAAAGGGCAGAATCTTCTCGGAATTATCTTGGAAGATGTCCGGGATGAACTTCGCTGACCCGAAGCAAAAGAAAGGAGCTGAATGCGCGTTTGTGCGCCAAACTCATATGAAAACCAGTATTCGCATTTTCACTGATAAAGGAACGATGGATGTTTCTCTTGAAGAACTCATCCGCGAAAACAAAGCACTTAAAAAAGCCTGTATCGAGGGCTTCGAAATGTGCGTTGAGAATGACGAAGGGACTTCTCTCGTAGCCCATGCAGACATCGACGAAGAGTTCCCCTTCATTGACATCGACGGGTATCACAACGACCGACGGTTTTATCTGGTAAGCACGGAAATGCCGAATGAGTGCTATCCGGACTCATTTACCGCACGCCTTTACGCCGGCTGCGCAGACGCAGATGAAACGGATTCTCCGGTCGCTTTTGTACGGACATCGGTGAAAAGAGATTTCCCCGAAATCCCACCGACAAAGCCGCTGAAAAAGCTCGTGTATGTCGATGAAGACATTGCAGAAAAACGCACATGGAAAGGCGCTCATTTCCCCGAACATCGGGAAGACGAAAACTGACATCGGATATCAGAGAGGAGTTGAAAGGGTCATGCGGTCTCAGCAGAGCCGGGACCGCGAACCCAAGAATATGAAAAAACAATTTGAAAAGGTCGGTCAGATTCACATTACCGGTCAGCACATCGACATTACGGACCCGTGCTACGACGCCGACGTGTGGTGCAGGACGTCCATCGAGAATATGGCGCCGGGTATGTATAACTGCATGGTGGCATATCGCGAAGAAGCCGGATATCGCTACGTATCCTGTGCTCGCATCGTTCTTGCTGACGGCGACAAAGACTGCCTGAAGCAGCTCGAAGAACGTATCAAAAGAGGGCGTTCTTGGCGCTATGTCGGAGATATCGGCGTCGATGCTGGTATTGCCGGATTTTTTGATGGCGAAAAACCTGATTTTTCCGATTCCGAATGGGCAGAACACTGCAATTGGATGCGTGAAAAAGATACGGAAACCAAAAAACAGAACGGCGGACGTGCATCTTACTGGTACATCCGTTGCCTTCCTCAAACCGAAAAAGACGGATTCTGGACTTCTTCCGGATACGGAGATGGTGGGTATTCCGCACATGCAATCCACAGCATTATTGATGGGAAACGCATGACGACGGCAGCCGAAATTCGTTTCCTGTGACTATTATTTTCAGCCGGGGCTACTGCGAGAGTAGCCCCGGCTTTTTTGTGCTGTTAGCCTTCTTGATTCATGCTTGCGGAATATTTGTCTTAATAATTATGGAATATCTGACAAATTTGTTATATAATGGTATTCAATATGAATGTTTTGCTGTCTGAGTCTGCGCTTTTGGAGGATGAAATGAAGCGACTAAAATATTTTGTTGTTTGCCACAACAATAAGGACGACACAGTTATCGTTTACGACCCTGAATCCATTACAACATATCAGGCACGATATGCAGCGTGCGTGCTTCGGGGCGGATGGGATTTTCTGTTTACTACTACAAAGACTGGTAATGAAAAGAACAGTGTTGTTCAAATCAGCCCTGTCAGCAGTTTTGAGCGCGCATTCCGCTCCGTGCTTTCTTATATGGAGAAACTTCCAACACTGCATAAAAAAGACAGACCAGAGGAGCGGGTGGGTAAAACGTATGTCTGGAGGATAGATATTTCGCGGGATTTGAAGAATGGCAAAGTAGTATATCCTTGCGACCCACTCCGAAAAGTATGCGACGAAGAGTATATCAGCCCAATTCTCACAGCAATAGAGGGTGATACATACCGTCCCATTGACCCGACCGACAAAAAACGTTTGCGTATTCTGAAGAGACTAAGCGTACATTCCGGCGGCATGACGCGCCAAGAGCTTGCGGATGACTTTTATACCAATTATCTTAAAGTAGAACAACTTGAGCAGTGGGGAAATACGCCATATAAGGTTGACCTTGAACACGCAGATATCATACCGGTAGAATTCGGTGATGAGAAAAAATTATTCCGACCGGTTAATTTGGAAAACAAAAATTATGATTTCCTGCATTTCATTGCGCAGGATGAGCTTGAGGAGAACAACCTCTATACGCTCACACCTGACAATCTTGAAGAAATGAAGCCGCTGCTGGAAATCATTTCAGACCGGTATACAATTCAGCCAACAGTGGTCGGAGAGAAGCATAGACTTCATGTGACAGTGCTTTGAATAGCGCAAATTGCTACCACAAACCTACCACAAATGTCGAAATTCTTTTCAAAAATCGACGGGACAAGCCCTCAAACGCGTCGTAATAATTACGATAATTCGTACTATTTCAATTTATCTGTAATTTGAATTGATAAAAAAAGGCCACATTTTAACCTTACCACAATCGTATATTTGCCAAACAAAAGCACCGGAGGAAAATCCTCCGGTGCTTTTTCATTCTTTCTGGAGCGCCGAATCAATGTTCAAAACATCGTCCATTGATATCTGTGCTCCGGAGCGGGTGATTATAAGCCGATTCACCTCATCGACCGTACGAATCGTATCGGTCAACTCGACGTATCGGCCACCGTCCTTCTTTTCATCCTGAACAAAATAGGTGAAGGTGACTTCCGGGTGCTCAGCAGCCGCATCAATGATTCTTTGAAATTTCCGGTCGAGCTTCTGAAGCTGTTCTTCATCGAGTTCGATTTTTCTGTCAGTCAGCCGAGCTGTTTCCTTGACAGCATCATCATATCCGGTCAGCGCAGCAAAAGGGGAAAACTGCGCAGCACGGTCAGACATAGGCATCTGCGGCCGTGTCTTTGAGACATGATGTGGCAAATTGATAATGTCACTGTAATCGTTCTTCAAGCCTTGTGCCCTCCAATCTGATTGTTCCGGTCTACTGCCGTGGCGCCTTCTTCGAGATTAAATCCTTTCAAAAGTGCGTTCTTACCAAACTTCTGTTTGATGGAAAGTACCGCTTCCTGCATCCGGCGCTCTTTTTCAAGCTCGGCATTTTCTTTTTCCTGTTCCTTCTGAACAGCGTCATAGTCGGTAAAAAAGTCGAGCTGCTCTGTTCTGTCGGCTTTTCGTGGCGCGGTCGTTTCATCCATGACATGCGTTGCGACAATAATGAGCCGGCGCACAAGCAGGTTCTTATCCACAATCCGGTCGAACAAGTCGGATGCTGCTGCGGTTATCTTCTTCGCAGACGAGGTGTAGTCATCGAGATTGAATGTGCCGTGAGCGTGTTTCGGAACCTGCCGGCCGTAATGGTCTTTCGTAACGGGGCCATGATACTTGCTTCTGATTTCCGGATTTGTCAGGTTCTCGATATCATATCCGACCGTGATAACGATTTGGTCTGTCATGAGCCGCTTGCTCAGAAGGTCCAGTGCGAGCTGGTCAGCCATCTCGTGCAACACAAGGCGAGCTTTCTCAGCCTCATATGCACAGTGGAGGACTTGGCCGGCGCCGAGACTGTTTGAGGCCGGACGATATGCCTTCACATCGGCAACAGTGCACGGTTCCCATCCCCACGCATGGTCAATGAGAAGCTCGGCGTTTTTTCCGAAGATGCAATAGAGGACCTCTTCATCTTTTACAGAACGGCGAGCAATATCGCCCATCGTGTACATCCCGCACTCTTCCAGTGTTTTTGCATACCCGCGCCCTATGCGCCAGAAGTCTGTGAGGGGTCTGTGCGACCAGAGTGTTTGACGATAGGTCATTTCGTCAAGCTCGGCGATTCGAACGCCGTTTTCATCCGCCGGGATATGCTTGGCCACGATGTCCAGCGCTACCTTGCACAGGAACAGGTTCGTACCGATGCCGGCTGTAGCTGTGATACCTGTCGTGTGCAACACATCAAGGATGATTTTCATTGCGAGTTCGCGTGCAGTCATCCCGTACGTCTTCAGATATCCCGTAACGTCCATGAAGACCTCGTCGATGGAATACACGATGATATCTTCCGGGGCGACGTATTTCAAATAGATGCTGTAAATCTGCGTGCTGTATTTCATGTAGTACGCCATACGAGGCGGGGCAATCATAAAATCAACTGCAAGTTCC
>OLQA01002469.1_pt1 | contig 14455 bp, 11 predicted proteins | sample 1673151 | NCBI WGS metagenome assembly OLQA01 (sample SAMEA3136760, study PRJEB25190) | human gut metagenome | biome: human gut; feature: human-associated habitat; material: faeces | place: Austria | collected 2013 | reverse complement strand
TGCCGGTGTGACGGCACCTTCCGTAAACTTTAAGGATAAAAGCGGTAGCAATATCGCTTTTTATATGGGGATGTAAAGGTTTCGACGGGGACTGGAAGCCCTGGTAAGCGAGTAGCGGTGCGGAACCGCTATAAAATCCGCAAACTTAAAATTAAACGACAACAATACAGTTGCTGTTGCTGCTTAATTAAGCAGCCGTCCGACTGCGGAGGACCACGGCCGCAGGAGGGCGTCGATGAGTGGTGAACGATCACGGGAAGGGCTCCGGGCCTGTGATTGTATCAGGAGCTACTAAAGCCTTCAGCCTGCTGTCCGGCGGGAGGCGGAGGGAATGCTAAAAGAGCAGCTACACTCGTAGAAAGCCGTGCGGACTGGTTTTCGGACAGGAGTTCGACTCTCCTCGCCTCCACCACATATGAAAAATCCGAACTTATTCCCCATCGGGAATGCGTTCGGATTTTTCATTTTTATCAAGGATATTTCCTACTGATGTTTATCCCCGGAGGATTTTTTATCCTCCGGGTTTTTCTTTTATTTGCACATTCGATTCCTGACCGCTCTCCTGCTACAATGATTGCAGAAAATCATTAGGAGGACGGAACAATGAAAAAATTCATCACAGACGAAAGGACAGACTTGCACTATGAGCTTGTCGGGGACTACTACCTTATCGCCGGGGAGGACGAGCCGGAGCAAGAATAAGAGCCAATCTGAATATGGGGACAGCAGCACCTCCGCTATCTCAAGGAGCATCATCGTGTGCGGTACGCCAACCTGCTGACCAGCGGTGAATTGAATTCTTGGCAATTCCAGAAAATCGCGCAACAATAGTGTCTGCATATCGTTCACAGGTCTGTGACCTTCGTGCGTCTACCGCAGCCTTACGACTGTTTTCCGGTAAACCATTAAATAGTTTTACTTTATTAGCATACAACAGGATACAAGTCAAGATTTACGAAAAACTAGAAATTTTATATAGAAAACCCATGCTTCTTTAATCATTATTGCGCCCATTCCTTTCCGCTATATTCCGAGATACAAAAGGAGAATGCAACCCAATGTCTCTACATTGAAATGGGAGTCAACAAAGAATCTTTTTCTCTGCGCTGCTAAACGAATGAAAAGAAAACAGCGGAACACCCGCAGAAAATCGATGCAATTAAAAAACCCTTGTACAGGAATCCTACAACAAGGGGATCCCAAAGCACAGAGGGCTTTGACTGATGAAATAGAACTAGATGAGTTGATTGGTTGAAATAAAGTGGAGTACTTGCGAGCTGTTTTTGCTAATCATTGGCTTACTAAGATGATGCTTGCTGCAATAATAACCCGACAGATGCAAGAGACAATTATTTTCGTAAAGTATTTCCCTCATTGTATCGCACAATCACACTTTACAAACCACATTATACGCCATAAAAATGGAAATGTCAACAAGATATTGCATAAATTGACACTCTTGACGGTTTTATTAGCGGTCATAAAATCGCAAAAACACGACATTCCATATGGAGTGTGATGATGCATGCTATTATATATTAGCCGTCAAAAAAACCGTCAGAATTGTCGTCAAATATGCAAAAACAGGAGGATGAAAATGGCACGCAGGGGAGAGAACATATACAAGCGAAAAGATGGGCGTTGGGAAGGGCGCTGCATAATAGGTCATGGCAAAAATGGCCGTGCAGCTTTTCGGTCTCTCTATGGTCACAGTTATAAGGAAGTAAAGGAGAAACTGTTGATACAGGATAAGCAAAAACAATCGAACGATAGTAATCTATGCTCAATGTATTTTGGCGATATTTTGGACAACTGGTTGCGGAGCAAAAAGCTATCGGTAAAGGAATCCAGCTATGGAAAGTACCTGCATACGGTAAATCATTATATTCGTCCCCATTTAGGTAGTTGTAACATCTGTAATTTGACCACTGCAGCTTTCGAATCCTATGTGGAAGAATTGCTGTCCTGTGGAGGGAAAAATGGGCAGGGTTTATCTCCAAAAACCGTGCAGGACATTCTCTCTATCATAAAAGATGTTGTTTCCTTTGGAACAACACAGGAGATCCCTCTGCCATGCAAACTAGACAGATTACATGTTAGACAAAAAGCTGTCGAAATGCGTGTTTTCACACCAGAGGAGCAACGGAAGCTAACGACATTTCTTCTACATGATATAAATGAAAACAAGCTTTGCATACTGCTCTGCCTTTACACAGGTTTGCGCATTGGCGAAGTTTGTGCACTGCGTTGGGACTGCATGGATTTAGATAAAAAGATATTACAGGTAAAGGCAACTGTACAAAGAGTGCGCAATCGAGACCCGGAAGATGGAGCTATAACGAAGATGTTATATTCTGAGCCCAAAAGTAAGAGCTCCATTCGGGACATCCCTCTGCCAGAACAAATATTGCCGATTCTCAAGCAATTTCAGAGAAACTCTGCAGTATTCATTTTGTCTGGAGAAGCAGACCATTGCCCCGATCCGCGTAGCTTGCAATATTGGTTTAAGAAATATCTTTCGCAGAGTGGGGTAGCGGATGCCAATTTTCATGCTTTGCGTCATACCTTTGCGACACGCTGTGTGGAAAACGGTTTTGAGCTAAAAAGCTTAAGCGAAATTTTGGGGCACGCCAATGTGAATATAACCTTAAACCGATATGTGCACTCCTCTTTTGCACTGAAAAGGGAAAATATGAATCGTATGACATTACTGACTGATTAGCCGTCAAAAATATGGTCAGCGGTGGGAAGGGTCATGAATGTTACTATTCTATTCGCCTTTTTTCGTTAAGGGAAATACTTTACGAAAATAATGAGAGGGAGTAAATTCAAGATGAGGAGAGTACTGACAGTTCTACTCGCACTGTGCATGGTGGTGTCGTTGCTGCCTGTACATACGCTTGCGGCAAATGTCTCTGCCGGAAGCGGCCTTGATGCATTGGGTGTCCGACAGATATCTGAGAAACAGTACGCTGTTACGCCTGATGTCACCGAGTATGAGTGGATTTTGAACAACAGTTCGCTGACACAGCAGATGATGGGCCATGTAATGGAAGTTAAGGTAGGAAATGGTTCCACAGCTTCTATTGCAGTTGGCTACGGTGATGACAACATCGAAACGATAAAAACCGGAAAAAACTGGGCAATGACATCGACAACTCAGCAGGCAAATAGCATGCAAACCCGCCGCGGTACAAATGTTGTCGGTGCGATCAATGCCGGTGGCTATGATATGAGTAACGGCCGTCCCAGTGGCGCTTTTATCATGAGCGGCACGGTGATCAACCAGCCGACCGGCACTACTTTCTGGATTGATAAGAGCGGTGCAGCGCACATCACCAGCGCACAGGAGTGCAAGGACGCACTGGATGCAGGCAATGTGGTGGAGGCTGTTGCCAGCTTCGGCGATATCTTTGAAAACGGTCATGCACGTGCCGGTCTTGACAACACCACCCGTGCTTCCCGCACGGCTATTGGTATTAAGGCAGATGGCACAGTGGTAATGCTGATGGTAGACGGTCGCCAGGCGCCTTATTCTGTTGGTATGACTATGGCGGAAGTCGGTGCAGCCATGGAAACGTTGGGCTGCGTGCAGGCCGTTAATTTAGATGGTGGCGGTTCTTCGACATTTGCGACCCAGCGTGAGGGTGACCCGGAGAATAGTACCACAGCCGGTTTAACATTGCGCTGCCGTCCTTCCGATGGTTACGAGCGTAAGGTATCCAATACCATTATGGTTCTTTCCACGGCAAAGCCAACGGGTGAATTTGACCATGCAGTGCTGACACCCAATAATGAGGTTTATACCCCCGGCAGCACCGTTCAGTTTAGTGCAACGGGTGTTGATGCAGCTGGCGGCAGCGCAGCTATTCCCGCAGGTGCTTCCTGGTCGGTTATTTCCGGCGGCGGCAGAATTGACAATAACGGTTTGTATACAGCACCGAATACTATTGGTGAGGTTACCGTTAGTTTGATGGTTGGCGGAAAATCTGTTGGTACAACCAGCATACAGCTGCAATGGCCGGATAAACTGGGCTTTACCAACTCCAGCGTTTCTATTGACTTCGGCAAGACCAGCGACCTGACATTCAAGCCCACGTGGCAGGGCCGCGAGGTGAAGTATAAGGACGGAGACTTTACGTGGACGCTGGACGAGAGCAAACCGATTAGCTATAAATACAATGCCTTGGTGGAGGAAAAAGCATGGGAGGGGCGCAATGTCCCGGGGGCTGGATTCCCAAAATGGAAATACTCCGATTCAAATGGGAAAGTCTACATGTCCATCACAGGGGCCTTGGGTCTCCTGCAGAAAATTGAGTGGGGTTCAACAGAGACTAGAACATATTACACTTATTTTACCGAAGCGAATCGCACCGTCAGCTATAATAACGGGACAATTAGTATTAATACAGTTCTGACACACGATAAGGCTGAAAAGCTTGATATGAGAACGAATACGTGGACAGAATGTACAGCGGAGGAGAATGCTGACCGCGTAAATTTGCAACATGTTTTCACGGTTGGCAAGTTCCTTGGCAACTCCTATATTGCCGATGAGAACAACTCTCTGCGCGCGACAGCCAAGGGTTCTTTAGCAAGTAATGCAAATGTGACCGGCGAAGTCGAATTGGTTGTAGGTTTGGAACCATTGGTGCTCATGGACTTTGAAGACGGTCATGGCGTCAACTGGAATACCTATATAACCAATAGAAAAAACGGCGGAGATGGCGACAATTTAACATATGGTCAATTGACGAATGAGCACATTCAGCAGTATGGTCTTTGGGTGCGTACCGCAACCAATGCCGGCGTTGACTTTACAGGTTCCGGTGTAGTCAGCGCAGCGCAGGATGGGCGTGTCCGCTTTGGCGAAAAAGCATTTAAGCTGTGCTTTGATTTTTCAAGCTGCGGTGAAACAGCTGCAGCGGCGGCAGACGCCGGTTTTTCCTGCGGCTGCTGCCGCGCCTCGGCATTTTCGTGCTGAGCGTGCTGCTGCTGTCCGTTCTGACGTTCTATATCTCCCGCCTCGCTCCCGGCGACCCGCTTGTCTCCTACTACGGCGACCGCGTGGAAAAAATGTCCCCCGCCGAGCGCGAATGGGCTGAGGACAAGCTCGGCCTGAATGATCCCCTGCCCACGCAGTACGCCCGCTGGTTCAGCCGCGCGCTGCACGGCGATTTCGGCATCTCCTATAAATATAAGATAGATGTTCTGGAGCTGATCGGTGACCGCATTGGCAACACCCTGCTGCTCGGCGGGCTCGGCTTCGTGCTGCTGTTCGTGCTGGCTCTGCTGCTCGGCGCGCTGTGCGCATGGAAGGAGGACCGGCCGCTCGACCGCATCCTCTGCAAGCTTGGCACGGTGACGAGCTGCATCCCGGAATTCTGGCTGTCACTGATGCTGATCCTGCTGTTTTCCGTAACGCTGCGCTGGCTGCCGAGCTCCGGGGCCTACAGCGTCGGCCACGCGGACGATGTCGGCGACCGGATCGTGCACCTGATCCTGCCGATGTCCGTCGTCGTGCTGAGCCACCTGTGGTACTATGCCTACCTCGTGCGCAACCGGCTGGTGGAGGAGCTGCGCGCGGACTATGTGCTGCTGGCGCGCAGCGAGGGAATGGGCCGGGCGCACATCGTGCTGCTGCAGTGCCTGCGCAATGTGCTTCCGTCCTATCTCAGCCTCATGGCCATCTCCGTGCCGCATGTGATGGGCGGGACCTATATCGTGGAGGCCGTGTTCTCCTATCCCGGCCTCGGCACACTGTCCTACGAGAGCGCGCGCTACAAGGACTACAACCTGCTGATGGTGCTGTGCCTGCTCTCCGGCGCGGTCGTCATCGCATGCAGTCTGCTGGCGCAGGCCATGAACGCGCGGCTCGACCCGCGCCTTCGCCCGGCGGAACGGGAGGTGACTTCAAAATGACAGACGACCGCTTTCGTCTGGTCGGCGTCCGGCCGCAGTCGCCCGCAGCACCGGTACGCCGCGCGCCGTGGTACCGCGGCAAGCCGATTTTTTCGGCCGCCGTTCTGACGCTCATCGTGCTCGGCTGCCTGTTCTGCGAGGTGCTCCTGACGCACGATCCGACCTATCTCGACCTTGCGCACTGCAATGAAGCGCCGTCGCGGGAATTTCTCTTTGGGACGGACCCGATGGGCCGCGATATTTTCTCCATGATCTGGTACGGCGGGCGCATTTCGCTGACCATCGGCGTTCTGTCCACGCTGCTGTCCACAGCCATCGCCATTCTGTTCGGCACGGTCAGCGGCTGCGCGCCGGACTGGCTGGACCGTCTCCTGATGCGGCTGACCGAAATTCTGCTGAGCGTGCCGAACCTGCTGCTCGTCGTGCTGCTGCAGGCCATTCTGGGCACGCCAAATGTGCTCACGCTCTCGCTCGTCATCGGGCTGACGAGCTGGGCCAGCATCGCCAAGGTCGTTCGCACGGAGGTGCGCAGGCTGCGCAGCAGCGAATATGTGCTGGCCTCGCGCTGCATGGGTGGCGGCTTCTTCCACGTCCTGCGGCAGCACCTTGCGCCGAATTTCTTCTCGTCCATCTCGTTCATGGTCGTTATGAACATCCGCAGCGCCATCACGGCGGAATCGACGCTGAGCTTCCTCGGCATCGGCCTGCCGATCGAGGTCGTCTCGTGGGGCAGCATGCTTTCCCTGTCCGAAAAGGCTCTGCTCACGGACGCATGGTGGATCATCGTCATCCCCGGTGTGTTCCTTGTGGCAACGCTGCTGTGCATCACGGAGCTGGCCAACGCCATGCGCCGCTCGACCCGCGAACGCACGCTATAAAACAGAATTGGGACCATCGGCTGCCGCCGGTGGTCCCAATCGTTTTATTTCTGTTCCGGGAAGAGCCGCACAATGGCCTGCGCCGCCGCTGCCTGCTCGGCGCGCTTTTTGCTCGTGCCGGAGCCGGTACCGACCTCCCTGCCGTTGAGCAGGACGCGGACGTTGAACTCCTTGCAGTGGTCCGGGCCAGTCTCCGAGATAAGCTCATAGCTCAGCTGCTGCGATTTTTTGCGCTGCACGAGCTCCTGCAGCTCCGTCTTATAATCGTGGGTCTTTTCCGCCTCGGCGAGCTGCGGCAGGATGAGCCGCGTCACGATGTCGCTGGCCACGGCAAAGCCTCCGTCCAGATAGCTGGCAGCCACAACGGCCTCCATAACATCGCAGAGGATGCTCGGGCGGCGGCGGCCGCCGCTTTGATCCTCGCCGTTTCCGAGCAGCAGATGCTCGCCGAGCGAGAGACGCTCCGCCACGGCGGCAAGGCTCTTTTCGCAGACGAGCTCCGCGCGGATGCGCGTCAGATCGCCTTCGAGCTTTTTGGGGAAGGTCCGGTACAGATACTCCGCCGTCACGAAGCCGACAATGGAATCCCCAAGGAATTCCAGCCGCTCATAGCTGCGCAGTGGGTCCTGATAGATCTCGTTTGCACAGGAGGTGTGGGTCAGCGCCATGCGCAGAAGCTCCGGATCGCGGAACTTGTAGCCCAACGCCTTTTCCAGCTTATTCAGCATGTTCTTCCTCCCTGGGCAGGATCATCTGCCCGATATTGGCACGAATTTCCTCGCAGAAGCCGCTCTCGACCGCGCGGATGGCCTGCCGGATCGCGCCGCGGATGGCGGCGTCGTCGGACGAGCCGTGCGCCTTGATGACCGGGCGGCTGATGCCGATGACGATGGACCCGCCCGTCTCGCGGTAGTCCATGGTCTTGCGGATACCGTTGATGCCCTTTTTACACAGCAGCGCGCCGAGCATCGTCAGCGGATTGCGGTAGAACATCTGCTTCATCATGCCGGACATGAACATGGCCGTGCCCTCCATGGTCTTGAGCAGGACGTTGCCGGAGAAGCCGTCCGCCACGATAACATCCGCCGCGCCGAACGGCACATCGCGCGCCTCGACATTGCCGACGAAGTGGATGGTCCCCTGCTCACCGGCGCGCTTGAGCAGCTGATGGGCCTCGCGGTGGAGCGGGTCGCCCTTCGTATCTTCCGCGCCGTTGTTCAGAAGGCCCACGCGCGGCGACTCGATGCCGAGCGCCTTCTGCGCGTAGAACGAGCCCATGCAGCCGAACTGCAGCAGGAATTCCGGCGTGCACTCGGCATTCGCGCCCGCATCGATGAGAATGGCGTGGCCGTCCTTCGTCGGAAGGACCGGCGAGAACGCCGCGCGGCGGATACCGCGGATGCGCTTGACGAGCAGCGTAGCCGCCGTGAGCAGCGCGCCGGTATTGCCGGCCGAGATGAACGCATCACCGCCGCCCTGCGCCAGCATTCTTGCGCCCAGCACGAGCGAAGAGTTCGGATGCTGCTTCACGACCGCGGCGGGATCGCAGTGCATGTCCACCACATCCTCGGCATTGGCAAGCTCCACGCCGTCCGGGAGCGTATCCCAGCCCTGGGCCTTCATGCTGGCAAGGATATCCGCGCCGCGGCCGACCAGAACGATCTGCACGCCGAACTCCTTTGCCGCCTCCAGTGCACCGCGCACCACGGCATCCGGGGCGTTGTCGCCTCCCATTGCATCCAGAATGATTTTCATGCCTGTTCCCTCATTTCTCCATGGCCTCCAGGTGCGCAAGCGACCGGTTGGCAATGGCCAGATTCTTGTTTGCTTTTCCACGCACCCGCTGCTCGAGCGGGGCGATGATGCCGAAATTCACGTTCATCGGCTGGAACGATGCCACGGTTCCGTCGCTGACATAGTGCGCCAGCGCGCCGATGGCCGTCATGGTGCCGAAGTCCGGGACGGGCCTTCCCTCCAGCCGCGCCGCCATGCTGACGGCGGCCAGATAACCGGAGGCGCACGATTCGACATAGCCCTCCACGCCCGTCATCTGCCCGGCAAAGGCGACCATGGGGTCGCGCCGGTCTGCGTAGCACGCGTCGAGCAGCTTCGGCGAATTCAGGAACGTGTTGCGGTGCATCACGCCGTAGCGGACGAATTCCGCATCGTGCAGCGCCGGGATCATGGAGAACACGCGCTTCTGCTCCGGAAAACGCAGGTGCGTCTGGAACCCGACGAGATTGTAGATGTTTCCGGCCGCATTGTCACGCCGGAGCTGAACGACAGCATAGGGCTCGCGGCCCGTTGCCGGGTCCCGCAGGCCGACGGGCTTCAGAGGGCCGTAGCGCAGCGTGTCCTCGCCGCGGCGGGCCATGACCTCGACCGGCATGCAGCCCTCAAAGACTGCACCGTCGTCAAAGCCGTGGATGGGCGCTTCCTTTGCGTTGCGCAGCTCCTGCACGAAAGCGGTATACTCCGCCTGATCCATGGGACAGTTGACGTAGTCGGCCGTGCCCTTGTCGTAGCGGCTGGCGAAAAAGGCGCTGTCCATGTCCACGCTATCGAGCGTGACGATGGGGGCAACGGCATCGTAAAAATGCAGGTCGAACTCCGGGCAGAGGCGCTGGATCTCGGCCGCCATGGCATCGCTCGTGAGCGGGCCGGTCGCAATGACGACCTCACCGTCCGGGATGGCGTCGGCCTCGGCGCGCTCGACGGTGATGTTCGGATGCGCGCAGATGCGCTCCGTGATCTCGCGCGCGAACGCCTCGCGGTCCACGGCGAGCGCGCCGCCGGCGGCGACGCGGTTGTGATCCGCGCTCGCAAGCACGACGGAGTCAAGCCGGCGCAGCTCCTCCTTGAGCAGGCCGACGGCGTTCGTGAGCTCATCGCTGCGCAGGGAGTTGGAGCAGACGAGCTCGGCAAAGTTTTCGGATACGTGCGCGGGGGTCATTTTCTTGGGTTTCATCTCGATCAGGCGCACCGGGATGCCGCGCCCGGCCAGCTGCCACGCGCACTCGCATCCCGCCAGGCCCGCACCGATCACGGTCACTGGGGTCATAGCGTTCCTCCTCGAAAAAGGCGGCCGGTCAGGCCGCCTTTCCCATTATGCTTCCTTCTTGGGTTTCGTCGTCTTTTTGGCTGCCGGTTTTTTGGCGGCCGTTTTCTTTGCCGCGGGCTTTTTGGCAGCGGTTTTCTTTGCAGCGGACTTTTTTGCCGCCGGCTTCTTGGCCTCCGGCTTCGTCTCCTTGGACTCCGCCTCAACCTTGGGCTCGGCCGCGTCGTCCGCCGGTTTCGGCTTGCGCTTGTAGCCGCGCTTGTCGGGCGGCAGATAATTCGGGCACTCGGGGTTGATGCAAAACGGCTTGTTCGCGCCCTTGCCGGCGCGTTTGAACATGGTCTTGCCGCACTCGGGGCAATAGTCCTTCGTCGGCACGTCCCAGGTCATGAAGCCCTGGATGCTCTCGCCGCCCTCACCCTCGCCATGTCCCGGGCAATCATGCCCGCGCTCACAAGCGTAGTAGGCAAAGCCCTTGCGGGACGTGCGCTTGAGCAGACGGCCGCCGCAGGCCGGGCACTTGCCGGGCATCTCGACGACGATGGGCATCGTAAAGCTGCACTCCGGGTAGCCTGGGCAGGCAAGGAAGCGGCCGAAGCGGCCGTTTTTATACACGAGCTTGCGCCCGCAGTTCGGGCAGACCTCGTCCGACTCCTCATCCGGCGCCTTGAGATGCTTGCCCTCGAGCTGGATCTCGGCGTTGTTGAGGTTCGCGTCAAAGTCTTTATAATACTCGCGCAGCACGTCCTTCCACGCCATCTTGCCGGCCTCGATCTTGTCGAGGTCCGTCTCCATGTTGGCGGTGAACTTCAGATCGACGATGTTGCGGAAGTACTCCTCCATCATCTCGGTCACGACGATGCCGAGATTCGTCGGGCGCAGGTAGCGCCCCTCCTTGACAACATAGTTGCGGCTGAGGATGGTCGAGATCGTCGGCGCGTACGTGGACGGACGGCCGATGCTCTTTTCCTCCATGGCGCGGATGAGCGTCGCCTCCGTGTAGCGGGCAGGTGGCTGCGTGAACTGCTGCTCCTTCGTGACGTTTTTAAGCTCCACGGCATCGCCCTGCTTGAGCGACGGCAGCGGACGGCGCACTTCACTCGTCTCCTCGTCCTTCGCCTCTTCATACACGGCGGTGTAGCCCGCGAACTTCTGCTCGGAGTAGTTGGCGCGGAAGAGATAGCCCGCGCTGCCGGCATCCACGACGACGTTGTCGTACACGGCGTTGGACATCTGGCAGGCCGTGAAGCGGCCCCAGATGAGCCGGTAGAGCCGGTACTGCTCCGGCGTAAGGTCGTGGCGCACGCGATCCGGCGTGAGCGTGACGTCCGTCGGGCGGATGGCCTCGTGCGCGTCCTGTGCGCCGGCCTTGGTCTTATACGTGCGCGGCTTGCCGGGGTGGTACTCCGGGCCGTAATGCTCGACGATGAAGGACTGCGCGGCGGCGAGCGCCTCATCGGACAGGCGCTGCGAATCGGTACGCATATAGGTGATGAGACCGATCGTGCCGCGGTCGGTGATGTCCACGCCCTCATAGAGCTGCTGCGCGACCGACATGGTGCGCCGCGGCGTCATGCCCAGGCGACGGGAAGCCTCCTGCTGCAGGGTCGAGGTGATGAACGGGGGCGACGGGCTGCGCTGCTTTTCGCCGCGCTTGACGCTCGCAATTTTGAACGGTTCGGCCGACACGGCGGCAATGATCTTGTCGGCCGTGGCCTCGTCCGGGACATCCATTTTCTTATCGGCCGTGCCGTAAAAGCGCGCCGTGAACGTGCCCGCGCCGCAGTCGAGCAGCGCGTCGAGCAGCCAGTACTCCTGCGGCTGGAAGGCGCGGATCTCGTTTTCGCGGTCGACCACGATGCGCGTGGCCACCGACTGCACGCGGCCGGCGGACAGGCCGGGCTTGACCTTGCGCCAGAGCAGCGGACTGAGCTTATAGCCCACGATGCGGTCGAGAATGCGGCGCGCCTGCTGCGCGTCGACCAGATCCTGATCGATCTCGCGCGGGTGCTGGATGCTCTCGGTGACGACCTTTTTCGTGATCTCGTTGAACGTCACGCGCTTGGCCTTGTCATCCGGCAGATCCAGCAACTCCTTCAGGTGCCATGAAATGGCCTCTCCTTCGCGGTCCGGGTCGGTCGCAAGATAGACGGTGTCGGCCGATTTCGCGCGCTTTTTCAGGTCGGCGATCACGTCCGCGCGGTCTTTCACGGGCAGGTACTGCGGCGTAAAATCACCGTCAATGTCCACACCCATGGTGCTCTTGGGCAGGTCACGCAGGTGGCCCATCGAGGCCACGACCTGATAATGATTGCCCAGATATTTTTCGATTGTTCTGGCCTTCGCCGGAGACTCGACGATCACCAGATCGGTTTTTGCTTTTGCCATCGGGTCTACTCCAACTCCTTATGATTCTGCGCAGTGCCTGCGCGTATATTTAATGAAAAGCGTTTGCCCGGCTCCTGCCGGACGACGCCGCGGATCTGCAGCACGGTCAGCTCCGCGAGCACCTTACTCGCCGGCAGCTGCGTCTTTTCGATGATGAGGTCCACCTGTGTGCCGGGCGCATCAATCGCCGCGACGATCTGCAGCTGCTCGGTCGTGAGCGACTTCAGCTGCGCTTCCAGGTCAATATATGCCTCCGGCTGCGGCTTGTCAATCCTTTTCTCCGCGACCGGGCGGCGCACCTGTGCAAAGCCGCTGCCCGTCTCGTCTATCTCGTAAATATCAGGTGCTGAAATCTCACTCGGGCGCGGGCGCGATGTTTTCCCGTAGCGTGCCGGGAAACATGCGGCGAAAATCGCTCAGCACATCCCACGCGCACGTGGCCGGACGGGCGCCGTCCTTGAGCAGCGCATTGCTGCCGGCCGAGGCGCGGGAGTCCGCGTTGCCGGGCACAGCAAAGACCTCCCTGCCCTGCGTGACGGCATCGTCGGCAAACAGGAGCGCGCCGCTTTTCTCCGGTGCTTCGACCACGACCGTCGCCACCGCGAGACCGGACGTGATGCGGTTGCGCAGCCGGAAGCCAAAGCGCGGCACGGACATATTCGGCGCAAACTCGCTCACAACGGCGCCGCAGCGCGCGACCTCCTGCGTGTATGCACCCGCAAAATCCAGGTTGATCGCCGTACCGGACACGCCCACGCAAATGCCGCCGGCGTGCAGCGCGCCCTCGGCGGCCGAGCGGTCGATCCCGGCGGTGAGGCCGGAGAGCACGATACCACCGTGCCGCACGATCTCGAAGCCGAACTTGCGCGCGGTGCGCACGCCATACGGCGTTGCGCTGCGCGTGCCGACCACGGCGACGGTCGCGCGGTCGTCGAGCTGCGGCAGCGTGCCGCGCACGTAGAGCACGAGCGGCGGGTCGTAGATCTGCAGCAGGCGCTGCGGATAGGCGGCGTCCTGGATCGTCAGGATGCGGATATGCTCCCGGTCACAGATGGCGAGCGCGCGGTTGGCATCCTTCAGGTCTTTATCCAGCAGCAGACGGAGCTCCTCCGGGCGCAGCGGGACACGGACGCGGTAGTCCGCCTCCGTGGCAAAATACACATCCCGCGGCGTGCCGAAATGCTCCACGAGCGCGAGCTTCATCTTCGGGCGCACGCCAAAGCGCATGGACAGCCAAACCCAGTATTGCAGCTGCGACATTTGCGCGCCTCCTCACATCCCGGTGCGGGCGATCTCCCACATGACGACCGCCGCGGCCACCGCCGCATTGAGCGACTCCGCCCCCGGCTGCATGGGGATGATGATCTGCCCGTCGCACTGTGCGAGCAGCTGCGCGCTCAGGCCGCGCCCCTCGCTGCCGATCGCCACGGCGGCCGGCGAGAGCGGCACGCACCGCAGATCCTGCGCCGCATCCGTCAGCGCCGCGCCGTAGAGCTTCAGCCCGCGGGCATGCAGCAGCTGCAGCAGCTCGTCCGTCGTGCACGTCAGCACCGGCTGGCGGAAGAGCGCGCCCATCGCAGCGCGCACGGTCTTGGGGCTGTAGAGATCGGCGCACGCGCCGGTGAGCACCACGGCATCCATGCCAAGGGCGTTCGCCGTGCGGATGACCGTTCCGACGTTGCCGGGATCCTGCACGCCCTCGAGCACGATGACGTGCCGCAGCGGCTGCGGCAGGCGCATCTCCGGGAGGCGCACGGTAAAGACCGGGCCGGGCGAATGCATGAGCGGCGAGGCATAGGCGACGAGCTCCGCGTCGGCCGTATACTGCGCAGCGCCGTCCGGCAGCGGGAACGCCGCCGCATCGCGCCAGAGCACGGACGTGACCTCCGCGCCGAACTGTAGCGCCTCGCGCAGCAGCTTTTCACCGTCGCAGACGTACTCCCCCGCGTCCCGGCGCACATCCTTATCCCTGGCCAGCGCGCGCAGGTGTAGGATATATTGATTTTTCCGCGACCGAATCTGCTCCATAAACCTGTTCTCCGCATATTCCATTACAATGTAATTCAAATATGTTCTTCATCTTATAACATCGCTCCACAATTTTCAAGTCCCGAGTTTCAGGAATTTGCAAAGCGCTGCAAATTTTCCGCCGCATACCCCAGCAGCGCGGCCCTGTCGTTCGGCAGCGTCTCATCCATGACCGCGTCCA
>OLQA01002468.1_pt1 | contig 14458 bp, 17 predicted proteins | sample 1673151 | NCBI WGS metagenome assembly OLQA01 (sample SAMEA3136760, study PRJEB25190) | human gut metagenome | biome: human gut; feature: human-associated habitat; material: faeces | place: Austria | collected 2013 | reverse complement strand
CGACTCTCTGTGCCTCGCCGCCGGAGATCTGGTGTGGCAGGTGGGCAAGGATCTGAGCTGCAAGGCCAACCTTGTCCAGCATTTCTTTTGTTAATGACAACTCCTCGCCTTTAGGACTGAAACGGTGATAGCGTATCAGTTCTATGAAACCGGCCCCGATCTTCTGAGCGGGGTCTAATGTGGCGTAAGGCTGCTGGTAAACCATTTGAATGTGGATACCAAGTCCGCGGTCATACGGCTGGTCTGCTGAAACAAGTATCTGATCATCCAGCGTGATTGTGCCCGCATCCGGTGGACAGATGCCGCAAAGCACTTTGGCAAGCGTGGATTTACCGATTCCGCTCTTCCCGAAAACACCGAAGATCTGGCCGTCTGGAATATCAAAAGAAACATCTTGAAGTACGGGATTTCCGTTGAAGGCTTTATCAACATGTTGAATGGAGATCATTCCGCGCAGCACCACCATTCTCGACTATTGTTTTTTCTCGGTGGCATCTCGGTGCGGCACCGATCCCTTGCCGAAGGACAGCGGCGGTAGAATGGACAAAAGCCTGTTTCTGTTCGCAAGGCGGGTGTCTCCCGCATACCGTTCTCTACCAACGCACCCAGCAGCGCTTTGGTATATGGATGATAAGGAGCGGTAAGCACCTCAGACGAAATGCCTGTTTCCAACATTCTCCCGCCGCACAGAACAAGAATACGGTCACAGGTCGCTGCAACGGAAATATCGTGGGTGATGATTAGCTTGGCCGCATCCGGGAACAAATCATTCAAAAGAGACAGCGTCTGCTGTTTGCTGTCCTGATCCAAGCCGTTAGTAGGCTCATCTGCGATCAGTAGCTTTGCCTTGGAGCAAAGGGCCAGCGCAATGGTTACCCGCTGGGCCATACCGCCGGACAGCTGGAATGCATACCGGTCCAGGATGGCCTCCGGCTGGGTAAATCCCACCTGCGCCAGCTTTTCGCGGGCAAACGCCTCTCTCTGAGGTGCTGCAATGCCCAGCTTTGCAATGCTGTCAAACATCTGGCGGCGGATGCTTCTGGACGGGTCAAGAAATTCATGCCCGTTCTGCGGGATGTATACGATCTCCCGACCCAGCATGGACCGGAGCTTTTTGTCCTTCGCCAAAGCCTTCCCACAAAATAATATCTCACCGGAAACCAGTCTAACATTTCCGGGCAACACCCCCATAACAGACTGCGCGATCAACGTCTTGCCGGATCCGGTCTCGCCAATGAGGGTCAGACTTTCCCCGCAGGAAATATGGAAGGATACTTTGTGGACCAGTTCTTTTTCCGTGCGATCCAGTTTTGCGGCGATCACGCCGCTGTCATACTGCAAAATAGGTGTTTCCAAGTGTCCCTCCGAAGCGGCATTGCTTTGCATCTCCGCCCTACACAAAGACGCAGCGTTTTCTTCCCCAAGAAACGCTGCACCTTTGCCTTGGGATCAGGCGGAAATGTGTGTATGAACCGATGAGCATACTATAGCAGATTGCATTTCCCGACGGAAGCCTCCCCGGGGGATGTTTTTTCATCTTTTATCGCTCAAAGTCGTTCTTTTTTCATACGCTGCGCAGTGGGCTTTTCTGCTGTGCTGCCTGCCGCTGCATAACCATCTGCCGTACCTGCCGTTCTTCTGCCGTCTTTTCCTGCGCAGGACGGAGGACCTGCCGTGCTTTGTACAGCTCTACCGAGTCAAAATCCGCAGCCTGCGCTTTCAGTTCAGCGTATTCATCCAAAGCCTTATCCAACTCGGCAGTGTATTTTTGCTCCTGCGCCTCCAGCTTTTTCAGGCCAGCCTCCATAATATTCCGTTTCATCGAGCTTGTGACAGGCTTCCATGAACCGTGCGCGAACAGGCGCGTCAGGAGATTGCGGCCCATACCGCACCTTCCAGTCCCGCAGTACACGGGCGTAATCCGACAGAACAGGAAAGCACAGCCGCTCATTTTCCATGAGCTGCTGTGCTTCTGTTGGCCATCAAAGACAACCCCCGGCTCTGCCGGGGGAAAAATAGCCTATGGCGAGAGGCAAAGTAGACAAGAAAAAGTCTCCGAGTTAGAGTAAGGAAGATGTTTGCCGACTAAAACTTACAAAAACAAGGAGACTAATTCATGAAAGAAGTAGATGTAAGTAGTTTAGAACATACCAGTTGGCGATGTCAATACCATGTGGTGTTTGCGCCGAAATATAGACGGATGGAGATATATGGAAAGATAAAAGAGGACATAGGGATTATACTGCGGAAGTTGTGCCAGCAAAAGAGCGTAGAAATCATAGAAGCACAAGCATGCCCAGACCACATCCACATGTTGATAAGCATCCCGCCAAAGTACAGCGTATCCCAGGTTATGGGCTACCTGAAAGGAAAGAGCAGCCTGATGATATTTGACCGACATGCCAACCTGAGGTATAAGTACGGGAACAGGCACTTTTGGGCAAGAGGGTATTTTGTGGATACGGTAGGCCGAAACAAGAAAGCGATAAAGGCGTACATACAGAACCAGTTGGAGGAGGACAAAATGTCTGACCAGATTAGCATAAAGGAATTTATAGACCCGTTTACGGGTAGTAAGAATCCCAAGGCATAGATAAAAACCCCTTAAGGGGTAGCCTGAGAAAGGAATGCGGTCGGCAGACCTTTCGGGCCCCTTAAGGGGCTTCGTCCGTAATGGGCCCTTATAGGGCCTTGTCAAACCTCCGGCTTAGCCGGAGGTTTTGATTCGGATATGCTTTGCGTGGAGTGCTGCTGCGCTGGGCGGCTTGTCCGGGGTAAGGTGAAAGTCCGCTGCCAGTTTCCGCGCTGCATCGTAGGGTGAAAGCTGAAACAGCCTGCCTACAAAGTCAATCACATCCCCGTGCGCCCCGCAGGCGAAACAATACTTGCCGCCATCCCGAAAGGACACGGAGTTAAAGCAGAAGTGGCAGTGCAGATGTCCCTTGTCCAGATGGGTAGTGACGAGAATCTCAAAGCGGCCGCCCCACATCTCCTTTGCCAGCTTCACGCCGATCTCGTGGGCAAGCTGCGGTGTGACCTCCTCCGGCTTGAAGCTCTGATAGCCGTGCCAAGCGATGTAGCCGTCCGTCTTTCCGTAACGCTTCTTGGTCAAAATCATCTGCCGCAGAGCGGTTTCGCTCCAATTTCTCTTTTTCTTCTTCGGTCAGGCGTACTCTGATACGCACTTTTTCTTCTTTCATTTTGTCATCTCCTTCGTAAAATTGGGGTATTCAGGGGTGCTCCCCTAAGAGGTCCGCACGCCGCAAAGCTGCGGATTTGGATTGTGGGGGTCACAATCCGATGCTCGTTATTCCTGTGGACAGCACCTTATGTTTTTAGATTGCTTTGCCGTTCTCCCCGAATGTCGTTTTTCTATCCCTGCCCCGGAATCTCACCGCAGCGTTGTTCTGCTCCCCCATCGGGGAGGTCGTGGCAGAATCATATCCCATCCGGACGGTCATTCAGTTTTCAATTTGCCCCTCAATTGGTAGGCAGCGAGAAGGGCCTAAAATTAACCCCCTCTGCAAAATTGTTTGAACGGTGTCTATAACGGCAAAAAGAGCCGGTACACAGCACATCAAATCAGCGGGAGATGATCTCTCGCTCTATCTTTGATGAAACTATGTACCGGCTCTGAAATTCAGAAACCTTCAAGGTCTGCTTTTTCCGCTCCGCTGGCAGACTCAGCAACAGGAGCGGCGCAGCCGCAATCTCTTTCGGCGGCTGCCTTGTGTTTCATTTCAGATATTCAATTGTGGCTCTCTAATGAGAGTGTATAAATTATACCATATAGAACGATTGTTCGTCAATGGGCTTTTAATGCTTTTTCGCTTTGAGGGACAGGAATAGCTTAAATGCGTTCTTGCAGAAAAGTACATATCCATAATGTTAATCTCCTTTGGAGGATTCGTTGCAAAACGTTTTAAAATGTTTTGCAAAATGTTTATATAGCACAATTCCTAAAAAAATTTGCAGTGGGAACAAACCGAATATATTCCTATAATCCATTCATGCCCACCCAATGAACTGCCGGAGCTGTCTCGCCAGCTATAGTCCGCTGAAGACTGCAAGTCCTCCGATATAAACAGCATCCCATCCCAACATTGATTTCCTGTAGTTCCCCAATTATCCTTGAAAATTCCTGCTTTTCGTGATACCATCCAAATATGTTACCTGAATATTGTTTATATTCCGGAGGGATACGCGATGGTATATTTGTCAAAATCCAAATATTGTGGTCTGTGGCAATGCCCGAAAATTGCCTGGCTGAGAAAATACAAACCAGAGACCTCTCGGTTGGATGGCAGTGTACTCGCCCGCATGGAGGCCGGCAACGAAGTGGGGGCTCTGGCGAGAAGCCTATATGGGGATTTTGTGGACATTACCGCCTACACCGGCGAAAATCCGGATCTCAAAAAAATGATGGAGAACACCCGCCGTGAAATGGAGAAGGGAACGCCTGTCATCTGCGAAGCGTCCTTCGAATACAACGGTCTTTACTGTGCGGTGGATATTCTGCGCAAAGACGGTGATGGATGGGCGATTTATGAAGTGAAAAGCTCCTCCAAGCACGGCGGGGACTCTGATGACAAGCCGGTGTATATTGCCGACATTGCCTACCAAAAATATGTGCTGGAAAACTGCGGGGTCAAGGTCAGCGGCGTCTATCTTGTCTGCCTGAACGGTGACTATGTGTTTGACGGCACACTGGACATCCACAAACTTTTCACCGTATCGGATGTGGCAGAGGCCGTGGCTGTTGAGTGGGAAAAGATTGAGACAAATCTCCTCGTTGCCGAAAGACTGCTTCTCTCGCCGAATGAGCCGAAAATCGACCTGTTCGCCGGCTGCAAGAAGCCCTATCTCTGCAGTTTTTGGAAATACTGCAGCAGACACCTTCCACAGCCGTCTGTTTTCGACCTCTATCGGATGCAATTTTCTAAGAAGATCAAGTTCTATCGGCAGGGGATCATTTCCTATGAGGATCTCCTCAGCTGCCCGACTATCACAAACCACAAGCAGCTCCGGCAGATCGAGTTTGCGCTGCAGGACAAGGGGACTTACATAGAAAAAGAGAATATCCGTTTTTTTCTCGGCAGCCTCTCCTACCCACTATATTTTCTGGATTTTGAAACCATGCAGCCGGTGATCCCAAAATTTGTCGGCACCAAGCCTTATGCGCAGATCCCGTTTCAGTATTCTCTGCACTATATCGAGTGCGAGGGGGGAGAGCTGAAGCACAAGGAGTTTCTGGCAGAATCCGGTCCCGACCCCAGAAGGGCTCTTGCCGAACGGCTGTGTGCGGATATCCCCATGAACACCTGCGTAACGGCGTATAACAAAGCCTTCGAGTGCACAAGGATCCGGGAGCTGGCGGCACTTTTTCCCGATTTGGCGGAGCATCTTCTGAATATCCGAGACAACATCGTTGACCTGCTGGTTCCGTTTCAGTCCGGCTACTACTATAACCGAGCCATGGGCGGCTCTTTTTCCATCAAGAGTGTGCTGCCGGCTATTTTCCCCGATGATCCCAGCCTGGATTATCACAATCTGGAAGGCGTTCACAATGGCGGCGAGGCCATGGACATCTTCCCCAAAATTGAGTTCATGCCCCCGGAGGAACAGGCAAAGGCCCGGCACAATCTGCTGAAGTACTGCGAACTGGATACCTATGCTATGGTTAAGGTGTGGCAGGAGCTTGAGCGAGTTGCAAAATGATCCCGACAGTGCCCATAGAAACATTACCGTCCACTGTTACAGGTGCAATCAGCCAATAAAAAATTTTAAGGAAACTTGAATTTAATTTAAGTTTTCAAAAGAGCCGTGTTACACTGATGAAAACAGGCGAAAGGAGCGTTTAAAAATGGAACATACTTATTCCTATAACCAGAAAAAATGTGCCACCTGTGAATATTGGGGCGGGAGCCGGGAGGTTAACAGAGCCGGCAGCGCAGTCACTTATGACACGGATGATTTGTGCGGCCCGTGCTATGGCGACAGCGGCCGCGCAAGCCGCAATCACGAGCGGGTGGATGCTCATTGCGGACATTTTGTGAAGTGGAGCGCATTGAGATGATTCGGCATTAAGTACCGTGATTGCCGGCGAAATTAAAACAGCCATTTGCATTAATCCAATATAATTTTGTATTTGTACTTCTTGCTATTGTTCTGTATCTATGCCAAAATCAGACCGGAGACGAGCAAAACTGGTAATTCAACATGGAGGAATTGACATGAACATAATAGAAAAACTGGAGTCGTTGGGTAAAAACAGCATTCAACTGGAAGAATGTTTCAGCGAAGATAGACGGGATCTGGGAGCCTCCCGCTTCGGCGGAAACCCGGATGTGCCGCCGGACTTCGTTTGGCCGACTTATGAGGGCGAGGACCATAAGAATGTGGTGAAGGAGCGCCCTCTCTCTTTCCTGGCTCAGTTTGCCTGTGCGGATCTGGCTCCGTTCGACAAGGAACACCTTCTGCCCGATCACGGCCTGCTTTCCTTCTTCTATGAAAGCAATTCTCAGCCCTGGGGCTATGACCCCAAGGACAAGGGCTGCGCTCGCGTCTATTGGTTTGAGGATCTTTCGGTGCTGTCCACTGCAGACTTTCCAGCGGATATGGAAGATGATTTCAGTCTTCCTATGGGCATTAAGATGGACTCAACATGCTCCTATCCTTCTTGGGAGGACTTCAGCAAAGTGTTCCCGGATGAAGATGGTGACGCTTTCGATGCAGCCTGGGAAAAACTGGTCGGCGAGGACTCAGAGGTCAATTCCCGGCTGCTGGGTTGGCCCGATTTGATCCAGCACAGTATGTTTGCCGAATGTGATATGGTAGCCCAAGGCTACAATTTGGGCAGTGGTGGGGGTGAGGTTCCAAAAGAGGTTCGTCAGCGGGCAGAAGAATCCGCCCATGACCGTTGGACGCTGCTGCTCCAGATGGAGTATGGGGTGTGGGCAACCTACGGGTTCCTCTATTTCTATATTACCAAAGAGGATCTGGCAGCCCGCCGCTTTGATCGGATATGGCTGATTTTCCAGTGCGACTAAAAACACGAAATAGGATTTTATGACTTGGCATAAGCAAATATCGCAGAATCTCCGGAACATTTAATTTGGAATATAACCGGATGAGATCATGGAGATATTCTCCAAGTTCGGTGCTGTTCCTATGATGAGAACAAGGCAGTATCAAAAAGGCCTTTTTAACCAGCCGGTAACAAAAAACTTCCGCAGAAAAATATTCGCAATAAACCCGGGACAAGTGCGTCCCGGGTTCTCTATGCTGAGCACCACCATGTCCCCGGTTCCGTTCCGGGTGATATAGACCGGCTCCCGGGTCTGTCGGCAAAAATCAGAAATCTCATTGGCATTGTTGCGCAGGTCTGAAATGGGTCGAATACAGGGCATGAGCTTTCCCTCCTCGTTTTTATTGAGAACAGAATAGCGAAATTATGTGCAAATAACAACACAAATATCGAGTGGATCGTTTTTAGAAATACCTCCTCATTGACAGCCTTCCATAAAGCCGTCTATGCACTCTGCAGCACACCCGCAGGAAAAAGCAGGCTGATCCATGTGATCTGCTCATAGCCATTCATTTCTTCGCCCGCTATGGATCGGTCATCCGGTGTCGAGGCGTCGATGGCGTATTTACTGAGCAGATCCGCTTTTGCCAGCCTCATTGCCTGTTCCGCCGAATAAATATCGCATAGATACTCCGGCAGGACATATCGAAGGCTGTTTTCACGGTAAGCGGCTCCGTTCCAATACAGCGCTCCCTCCATGGTCAGCTCCTTCATACGCTCCCTCAAGTCCTCCAGCCTCTGCAAAAGCTGCCGTTCCGCAGAGGGATAGCTGTCATCCGGTCTATCCGCAGGACAGACCGGATGACAGCTAAATTTGAAAAGTATCCCAAAATAATCCCCCTATTCCGCTGTGTCCCTTTTCGTTTCATAGCAGTCATTTTTCCAGGTTGCCTTTTCCGCAACAGCTTTCCCAACAGCACCCGGCGGTAGGTGAATAGAAAAAGGCGACGCAGGCTCCCATGCGGGGACGATCTCAACATCATCATCTCCCGTCAGCATACAGAAAAACACCTCCGGCTCCCCCACCTGAATCGGATAGCCTGCATCACAGAGGGCATTTGCGGCAAGGATGGTATAGGATGAAAAATCCGCAAAAACAATGAAACGCCACCCGCTCTTTGCGTCATCGTCGGTCACAGGAATCAGCTCTACGGTCAAATTGCCATTCAAGTTGGGCACGACAACTCCATAGGCGGTACTGCTTTTTCCCTTGCGGAAAAAAGGGCCCCTGCGCCGGTGCCATTCCCGGAATGCCTCCGGGTCGTCCATGGGTACATTTTTAAGGCCGTTATCCTCATCTCCGGCAATGGCATAGTACCGCTCCTTGGGCGTCGGCTTATTCTCCCCGTAGTGCTCATGCTCCGATTCGCTGTCCGTGAAGGGGGAAACTCCGTGCAAGCCCCATGCCTCATACAGGGCTGCACAGGCTTCATAGTATACCCGTGCCGTCATGTTTTTCAGCGGAGCAGCTTCGCTCTTTCCGGCCATATTATAAGTCTTCATGAATTTCGCTATATCCCGTTTTGTGAGAGGTGCCAAAAAGCGGCGCCGCAATTTGGGACACACTGCCCACAGATCCTTTCGCTTGATCCAGCCTTCCCGATAGGGATAGGCGATCCGATTTAAAAATTCCTTCTGATAAGTGCCCCGTTCCACGGCAGAAACGAATTTCCTTGCCCCCTCCATCGCCCAGCGAAGCAGCTCCGTGTCCTCACGACACCGGCAATCAGTCGGATTTTTCGTGCCGAAGGCTTTTACATCATTCAAGCAGAGTACATAGATCTCCTGTCCGTTTTCGCCGGGAAAATGGTTGGTCGACATCTGATACCATACCTCTGCGCAGGGGTAGGCAATGGTATAGGCTCGCCGGGCATTTTTTTCGGTTTCGGCATCGACCGTATCATAGGGCGTTTCCGGGTAATATTGCTCATAATACTGCCGGAAAGTGGGTCGTTTGGCGCTGAGCCATATGGTGTGCAGGTTAGGCTCGTAATCATCCGACTGAAGCCGATCCAGAATGGCGGTCAGCTCTTGGAGGAGGGCGGTTGTTTGTTCGCCCGGAGCGTAGCCCTTACTGTGGATGCCGCCACACAGGTAAAAATCAATATTCAGCGCATTGAATGACATCATTTGTCTCCTTTGATATTTATTTTGGGAAAATAGATGAAAGATGTTGAATTTTGCGTTCCGTGTGGTATACTTTATGTGGAAATTCCTGTATGGAAAACAGAAAAGAAAGGGCAATGGATTATGGGTGCTTACGCAAATTTTAAAGAAATCATAGATACCATGGAATCCCAAGGATACGATTGGAAGCAGGAGATTGGGGACATTAATGAGGCGCAAAAAAAGAGAAATGAGCAGGTTGAGTTTTCGTTGTCAGACCATGTAAAAGCCATGGTGTATGCCATGCTGTCCAGTAATCGTCCGTGGGATGGAATCGTCAGAAACTCGGATAAAATTAATGCGGTGTTTAAAAATTTTGATGTTGATTATTTGCTGTCGGCATCTCCAACAGAGCTGGAACAGCAGTTGAAAGAAATCAAGTGCGGAAATCTTCAAATTAAAAGACAAATGAACAATCTGCGTAGTAACATAAAAACATTGCAGCAGATTGCGACCGATTTTGGGTCCATAGATGATTATTATAACTCCGCAGATAAATACATTCTCATAAAAAGCTTGAGCAATTCCGGGCAAAAATACAAACTCAAGTACATGGGTGTGGCGTTAGTCTGTGAATACTTGAAAGGTGTCGGGGTAGATATTATCAAACCCGATGTTCATGTTCGCAGGATTATAGGGCGTCTTGGATATTCAAAGCATAATCCCGCAACAGTTCGGGAAACGATGGATGTTTGCAAAGCTATTGCAGAAGAATACAATCTTTCTCAGGCTGCCGTCGATGCAATTTTTTGGCAGTATGGTGCTAATGCCAAATTTAAGATTTGTGACAGCGAGCCAAAATGCAACCTGTGCAATGTGAAAAACTGCCCCTCCAGAAAGATTTGATCTGATATTGTTTCCTAAAAAATCTCCGGCTTTCCCATGCGGAAAGCCGGGGATTTTTTGTCACTCCAATTCCTTCACGCAGCGGAAGTCTTTGCAATAGCCGTAGAGAGCCATAGCCTGAGCGAGAAGGCAGGCTTCGTTATTTGCGACAATGTGGGGCGCACGGAGAGCCAGCAGCTTTTGCAGCCTTTTGGCACGAATGTTCAGATGATAGGCGATTTCCTCCATGCCGGGGTCCGGGTAGGGGAGCATCGTCTGGGCATCGCAGGGCTTCTCGCCGGCATTTTCCAGCTTGGCATAGATGGACTCATACACCGCCACCGCCTCATCGGCGTCCGCCTTCGTCCAATTCATGCGACAGATATAGTAGCCCTGCTCCACGCAATCATCGCAAGGCCATTGGGGGACGATCAGAATGCCGTTTTCGTCAGTGTAGGCAAACATACGGCGGATCACTTCAACAGGGGTGAGGACGATGCTTTGGTCGGGATTGGCAATGAGAAGATTTTTGGGTGTGTTCATAGGTCAGCCTCCATATCATTTATTTTTCTTCATGATAACAAGGCTTTTGGAAAAACCCAAGTTAAATCCAAAAAATTTTCTTCCTCTGATTCAAAGCTGCGACAGCAGTACCCGCAGCCCACCAGAGCAGGCGGGGCTGCGCAGCGTCCGCAGGGCGTTTTGTATTTCGATTTCCCGATTTTCCCGGTTTCTCTCCACGGCGGACACGATGGCTTTCTCTCCGTATATCTCCTCCAGCAGACGCATTTGCGCATGGGGATCAAGATTATGCTGCTTCATTGCATCAAAGCCTTTCTTTCAAAATTTTTATAGGTACATCGGCAGGCTCTTTCAAACTCCTCCGGGAATCGCAGCTTGTACCATCCCAGCTCCACGGCGGCCATGGCAAGCTCCACCGTATAGGCTTTGTGATACCCGGGTGCATTTTCGGAGACAGAGCCGTTTTGCAGATGGCATATTGCCTTCCGTATGCCGGTGAAATTCCTCGGCAGACTGCTTCGCAATTCCCTATCCGTCAGGCCATTCAGCACCAGCTCCACCGCACACGAAAACAGACTGTCCGTCTCTGCGGTGGTGGAGGGTTTGGCCAGCAGGCTGTCATATACCGCTCGATCGTGCAGGTCGATGCAGCTTACTTCGCACCCGGTCTCCCGGCAGAGCCGAGCGAGCAGGTCTGACGCATCATATCCCAAGCAGTCCATTTTCAACCATGCATTTGTCAAATCGTGAAAATTAAAATGGGTGCAGATCTCTCTGCCGGGGTCGTCCATAGCGTATTGCAGCGGGAGGGAGCTTTCCGACTCGATTTCCCCCGGAAGGAGGACATAGCCGCCCGGATACTGTCGGACGCCGCACCGGACACCGGTCAGACATTCGACTATACGCGCCCGCACCTCTTCCGGAAAAGAGCTGCACTGTTTCTCCTCATATTCCCGGATATAATACCGAGCAATTTTCTCTGAAACGGTGGCAGTAGCGCCGGCTCTCACCACCCGATTCTCTCCGAACAGCTCTGCGAACACCCCCATCATGCGCCCCTGTGCGAAGAACTCCCCAGGAATATTGAAATCAAAGTCAGGCAGTTTTTCCCCGTCCTGCCCCCAAAAATCCTGCCACGGGATATTCTGCCCGTCCCGCGCCATGCGCTCTCCGCAGCTCGGACAGGTTTTGTCCGGCAAATCGAAGCCGGATTCCACGCCGCACGCCGGAAGCTCCGTATGTCCGCAATGGCGGCAGTGATAATGGGGCGGCAATGGGTTGATGCGGCTGATGCCGGAAAAATAAGCCAGCAGGGATGCACCTGCCGACCTACGCGTCATGACAGGAACGCCGCATTTGCCGCACAGGTCATGGGCTAAGGCAGCGGCAATTCTGTACAAGGAAGCAGACTTCTGTTTTTTCACAACGGCTCTTTCTTGGGCCAGTCGCTCTGTTATAAGATCAGTCAATAGCCCATCATATTCGTCGGCCTTGCTTTGACAGCGGTCAAGAAGAAGCTGTTCATCTTCCGGCCTTGCCCATGTGGGTTCTGTCGCAATCGGGCGAAGCTCCTCCGTCCGTTCTGCCAGCAGATTTGTGTTGTCAATGACCACCTCCCAGGCTTTTTCTTTGCCGAGATAGGCAAAGTCCCGGAGCATTTCCCGAGTGGATCGCAAATACAGGGAGCCGTGGCCGCTGCACCTGAGAATACGGCGCGCCTGTTCATCCTCGGGCTTGAGATAGTGGACATTTCCTGTGGCGCAGACGGGAATTTTCAGTTCATCTCCCAACTGCACAATGATCCTGTTGATCCGCCGAAGCTCCTCCTGGATTATCCCCGCCTCGGGAACCACGATTTTGCAGTTCCAAACGGGCTGTATCTCCAGAAAATCATACGCCCGGGCAATGGCCGATAAGCGCTTTTCTCCCCGTGCAGCCGCAGAAAACAGTTTCCCGTTGCCGCAGCCGCTGCCGACCAGTAGTCCCCGGCGGTGCTGCTGCAGATCCGCTCCTGTCACCAGCGGCACACCTCGGAAATGGTGCAGGTGGGACTGCGTGATGAGTTGATACAGATTTTTAAGCCCCGCTTCGTTCTGCACCAGGATCGTCACATGGTACGGCGGGGCATCCCCACTGTCTGCGCAGTACGCCTCCATGCCATATAGAATTTTGATGCTGCGGCCCTCCTTTTTGCATTGCTCTGCTGCACGCATTGCCTCAGGGAAAGCCTGCGCACAGCCGTGATCCGTTACGGCGATGGCCGGTTGCCCCTGCTCTGCCGCAGCTCGGACATAGTCACCGGCGGAGGCCACCGCATCCATACGGGACATTTTGGTATGCACGCTCAGCTCCACGCGTTCTTTCTTCATCGTATTCACTCCTTCTTGTGCTGATATGTGGTAAAAACGAGTTTAATAAAAAGAGATGTGCCGCATTCTGTAGGAACGCGGCACCCGGCTTTCTCACTTGTCCGAATTCAGCAGCATGGTAAGCTGATCGCCGGAGGCCACCACCCGGCCATAAAAATCGGTGGTCACATTGCGGCCTTTCTTGTAGTAGCCCAGAGGACGGCCGTAAAAATCCTTGATGGTCTTGTCACCGTTGTTTTCCTCCACCACCGTGCCGATCACCCGCCCGTAAAAGTCCTTGATATTGGTTTTGACTGACATTGTTATTCACTCCTTCCTTTGTTTTTTCTACAGCGTATCACGGTATTTTTGAAAACTTAAGTTAAATCGAAATTTTTTTCAATTCGTTACTCCCATATCCACCAGTAGTCAAAAGCCCTTCTGTACTGATTTCCCTTGGGCGGCAGGACATCCGGCGGGATGCATCGGACAATATGCTTCGAGCATTTTTTCAGCCGGCACTGGATATTGCTGTTCTTATAGCGTCTGATGAGGATGATTTCGCCGGATTTTTTCTTCCGGCTGTCTACCCAAATGGACAGCTTGCAGTTTCCGCTACCGGACAGCTCCCGGCACAGCCGCTCCTTGTGCCGCTTTCTCTGCTCTATATGGAGGGCGCGTTTTTCCTTTTCCCGGCGATGCTCTGCCGAAGGATCCGGCTCACAGTCGCAGGTCCAGTCTTCTTCCCATGCCATATCGCCTTTCGCCTCCTGTCCGTTTTCGCTGACCCGCATTTGTTTTTGCAGTGTACCATGTTTTTTTTGAAATCCCAAGTTAAATGCGAATTTTCTCAAAAGTACTGTGTGCAAAACGGGTGCAGAGCCCCCTGTGCTAAAGCCTATCATCGACAAAATCATACAAGCCCCACCACATTTGTGTAGCGGCGTTTTTCAGATTGTTCATCTTCTGTACCCACAGCATTTGGTTTTCCACTTTGAGCGTTTCCGTCACGCCCTCTTTTTCGGTAAGCTGCTTTACCAGCCGAGAGTACATATCCTCTGCCAGCCGGTCAATGTCAGCAAGGTAACCATTCAGTTTGCCACTGGTGAGCAGGGAGGTATACAGCGCCTTGCGGTGGGTTTTAAGATAGCGACGATGCCGCTGACCAAAGATGCCGATATGTGCCGTTTCTTCCTTCGGCAGTTTCAGACAGGGCAGATAGTAGTCTCCCTGTAGCTCATACCAAAGTCCGTTTTTCTCGTTGTAGATGTACCTATCCATTTTGTAGCCCTCCAATATGATTGTTTTTTACCTACAATCCAATCATTCCGGCTGATTACAAAAGCCGAAGGAGGCACTTCAGTACGAAGTGCCTCCTTCCAGCCGGTCTCTTTTTGTTAGGATTCCATCTCCGCCAGGGCGGCGTTATACAGGTCGTTGCGGGACAGGCCCGTCTCCTCCGCCGTCCGGCGGACGGCGTCCTTCATCCGCACCCCCTCCTGCCGCAGGC
>OLQA01002454.1_pt1 | contig 14509 bp, 9 predicted proteins | sample 1673151 | NCBI WGS metagenome assembly OLQA01 (sample SAMEA3136760, study PRJEB25190) | human gut metagenome | biome: human gut; feature: human-associated habitat; material: faeces | place: Austria | collected 2013 | reverse complement strand
CAGAAGAACATGAGGTTGTGATCAACTGGGATACGAAACCGGGAACGATGAATGATATCCGAGATACCGAGGATGTTCCGGATGTGGAAGAACCACATGGAAACAATACCCCTTCTCCAAACGGCGGGATCTATGTACTGGAAACTGGAGAAGCATTGAATCAGGAGATCCGTGGAGCAGAGAGTATTACATTTACATGGGAAAATGCTCCGGATGGAACAGATACCAAAGACGTTTCACAGGACAAAGACGGAAGTATCGTCTTATGGAAAGATGGAAATGATTATTATATTTCCTCCCAGAAAGCAGATCAGGTCATTTACATGAACACGATCTCCAGTAAGATGTTCTCAGGGTGCAAGAGTCTGACAAAGATCAATTTTAAGAACATTGATACATCCAAAGTTGCAGATATGTCTGAAATGTTTGCCAACTGTACCGGATTAAAAGAATTAGATCTTTCCAGTTTTAATACTTCAAATGTGGAAGATGTACGAAAGATGTTCTATGGCTGTACAAGCTTAAAGACGACCTATGCACAGGATCAGATGGTAAAGGCAGACGATGATTACACGGATGCAAAAGTTACCGGTATCAGTGCCACACCAAAAACAGATTTTGTAAAAGGTGCAGTCTATCATGCAGATGATTTTGCATTCTCAAGCGATTATGATGATGATGGACAACAGGAGCTTACTGATGTAACGGATGATGATGTAACCTTTGAACCGGAAACCGCAGAAGCTGACGGAAAACAGAAAGTAACGATCTCCTTTAAAGATTCCGGAAAATACAAAGGCTATGATCCGATCGAAACAACAGTCAATGTGATCGATCCGGAAGATGTCGATGTATCTCTTGATACTGACAAGCACATAGATATCAATCTGGAATGTAACGATCTGTTACAGAAGTACAGCATTCAGTTTATCAAGACAGATAAGAAAGGAGAGATGTTGCCAGGTGCGAAGTTTGCATTAAAAGCAGCCTGTGAGATCGTAAATAAGGATGAAAAGACAATCTTTCACAAAGGAGATACGATCGCAACCACGGTTTCCGGAGATGATCAGTTCGGTTATCTGGAATTCTTTGGACTGCCAACTGGCATTTATGCAAAAGACGGTGTTGGAAAAGAAATGTACACCGTAGAAGAAGTGGAAGCACCACTTGGATATGGAAAGTCTGATGAAACGATGACATTCAGTGGAGAGGTCTTAAATGATCAGACCGCAGATTTCATCCATGACGTGGCGACACAGGGAAATACTAACAATGATGAAATAACATATGTCCATGATTCCAAGACGCTGGTCAACAATCCTTCTGACTATGTGCAGGTGAAGAAATATTGGATCGATGATAACAACTCCATGAACACAAGACCGGTATCAGTGACGATCAAAGCAGAAAATAAGAACACACATGAAGTGAAGACTTATGTGCTGAATAAGGATAACAACTGGGCCATGCAGACAGATATCAAGCGAGGCGAGGAAGAAAACTATACGTTTAGCGAGGTTTGTAATGCAGCTAATTATACAAGAGTCAGTGAAGCAGGTGGCGATTGGGACAAAAATACCTATACGTTATCTTATACAAACAAATATGATAAAGGTGGAAGTGTAAAACTTGTTGTTAAGAAAAACTGGGATGACAGTAATAACAGTGATGGAATCCGTCCGGATTCAGTAAATATCAAATTATATCGTAATGGAACAGATATGCAAAAAGATCAAATATTAAGTGCAGCTAATAACTGGACGGCAGAATTTAATGATCTTCCAAAAGAAGATGATCTTGGCGAAAAGTATGAATATGAAGTCAAAGAGGATTCATCCTCTGTTGTGAATGGAAATGCCAAGACTGGATATGAGATTGCTTATGAAGTAAAGGAATCTACAGATAAATCTAGTGATATCACAACGATCACAACCAATATCACAAACACACATAAACCAAAGACCGTACAGAAAACGATCCGAAAAGTATGGGATGATGAAAATGATCAGGATAAGATCCGTCCAGATTCTGTAAGGTTTAATCTGTTAGCAAACGGAAAAGATGTGGTAGATACCGTAACCTTAAATTCCGAAAACGGATGGAAAACAAGATCAAAAGTCCTTCCAAAATGCGAGAATGGAAATGAGATCGAGTATACATGGGAAGAGGTAAAAGAAGGTGTTGTGATAGGAAATGAACAGATCGGATACAAGGTTTCATACGATGATGAAGATGATTCTGACACAACGATCGCAACCAACTCTCATACACCGGGCAGAGGAAGCATTACCATCACAAAAGAATTAGATCCATCCAATCTGAACATGGACGTTGGAGATGCCACATTTACATTTACCCTGACAGGAACCGATGTTTACGGAAAGAAGCATACTTACAAGAAAGATGTGAAGTTCATAAAGAGTGAAGTAGAAAACTTTGTCAAGGCAAACCCTGGAACGATGATCAGCCTCTCAACGACGTTTGATGATCTGTACTATGGAACTTATACATGCTGTGAAAGCGGCATGAAAGAATACTTTAAGCTGGATCATCTCTCAACGACAAGTACCAATGGAAGAGTAGATCAGAAAGCAGGAACGGTTACGTTTGACATCGGATCGGAAGGGAGCAGTGCATCTGCAAAAATCACAGGAGAAGCAACCTTCCGAAATCAGATGATCAAAGGAAACATTAAACTAAAGAAGAAAGATTCCAAAGGAAAAGTCTTAAAAGGTGTTCAGTTTACGATCAAGGATTCTGATGGAAAAGAAGTCACATCCAAAGAAACGGATGAAAAAGGAGAACTTCTGTTTGATGATCTGCTGCCAGATACTTACACGATCACGGAAACAAAAACAGTCAGCGGTAAGAATCTGTTAAAAGAGCCTCTGGTCGTAACTCTTCCGTTATCTGTAACACAGGCAGAAGTAGACAAAGGAAATGTAGATACCTCAAATGCCATTAAGCAGGGAGATACCTATTACTTCTATCATCCAACCTATGAGATCACAAATGATGCAAACCTGAAACTGCCAACTACTGGTGGATTCAATAATATCAAAGCTTATGTACCATTGATCGGTGGTTTTGCATTGATCTTAGCTGTAGTATTCTATTACTTCAAAAAGAAAAAAGGAATTGTGATCTTTAGAAAGAAATAATTATGATCTCACAGTCTTTTGGCTGTGGGATCTTGCTGTTTTACAGTTGGCAGTAAATATATGAATTTCCTAAGAAAAGAATTAATGAAATGCAGGAAAACTAAGTTTGCTCTCCAACTATTTTGAAAATCAGAAATTTTTATTAGTTTTCTTTTTTATATATGAAAAAGTTTTTTCTTGAAATATCTCATATTTATGATAAGAATGTATTTTTTAATATGATTAAAATGATGTTCGACTATGTAAAGTGCATTAGTGATATTAACGACTACGTTATAATAAAAGCATGAGGATAGGAGACAATGATTTGTAGAATCATAGGAAACATTAACAATTACATAGTGGAAATCCTAAGAAAGGAGTTTAATGAATTATTCAAGAAGATAAATGCTCTTTGGACAAGATCAAACGAAGGAAATAGCGAAAAGAAAGGAAGTACAAGAAGTAAATAGATGGAGGATAGATTATTATGAGTAAAGGAAGAAAAGGAAAAAGGGTAATGGCTGTAGCAATGGCGGTTGTGTTATCTGTTGCTACGGTAACAGCGGGGGTATTACCGAATACAGCGGTTTATGTGCATGCAGAAGAATCGGATAGAACGTGGACCAAATTAGCTGATTCTAGTGTAGATGGTTTTTATTACAGGGAAGATCAGTATGGAAATATTGAGTGTGTAACGGATAAAACCTGTGTATACACATCGTATGATCAAATGGTTAAAGAAATTGCTTCCATAGCAAAAAGAATCTTTCTTGAAAATAAATATGCAAAGTATGATTTTGATATTCCCGTTGAAATAAAATCGGATCATACGATTGAAGAAATCAAGAATGGAAAATGTGATAAAGATATTCGTAATGAAATTTATAAAGATACAGGGAAACCAAATGAAGGGCATACAATGTCTGCATTTACTGTTGGTGGTGGTAATCTGTTGGCAGAGAATTGTTCAGATGGGATAAAATATTCAGATGGTGGATATAAAGGATACTATTCTGGGAATGGCGGATATGGAGATAGACGGGATAGATATCAAAAAGCGACAAAAAAATTAGATGAAGTTATTAAATCATTGAATCTTGATGGGAAATCGGATTATGATAAATTTAAAGCAGTTACAAACTGGATTGTTTCAAATGTGCGATATGATGAAGATAACGAAACAAAATACCAACACGATTTAACCGGAGTCGTTTTAGATGGATTAGCAGTTTGTGATGGGTATGCAGGGACTTTTTATTATATGGCAAATGCTGTAGGATTAAATGCTTTGTTTGAAGATGGTATAACAAACAGTAATAGAATTCGACATGCATGGAATCTGGTTCAGATTGATGGAACATACTACTATGTAGATCCTACAAATGCTTATTTTAAAGAGGATGGAGAACCGGGAAGAGAACTGTTACTTGGTCAAAAATATCTATTCAGTCTTTATACTCCAGATAATACTACAATAGAGGACACCTATAAAAATATCTCACAGGATGACTACTTGAAAGAACATTCCATATGCAAAGGAAATCATGATTTATGGGAAAGTGGACACAATGGAGCTACATGTGAAAACCCTGCAACAACAGTATATTCTTGCAAAAATAAGGGATGTTTATATAAAAAGTATGTAGAAACAGCACCGGCCCTTGGTCATGAATGGGGTAATGCAAAAATCACTCAAGAGCAATCTTGTGAAAATCCTGAAATTACAACTTATACGTGTACACATAGTCTTTGTGGAAGAAAAAAACAAGTAGAAACCAAACCCGCCCTAGGTCATACCTGGGATGAAGGAAAGGTTACAAAAGAAGCTACCTGTTCCGAAACAGGAGTTAAGACTTATACCTGTACTCGCTGTGGTGGAACAAAAACCGAAGAGATCCAAAAAACAAAACATGACTATGAAGAGCATGTCGAAACTCCGGCAACCTGTACATCCAGAGGCGTCAGTTACTATGTATGTAAAAACTGCGGACTTACAACATCAAAAAAACAGACACCTGCGACTGGTCATATCCATACAGAAGTCCGTAACAAAAAGGATGCAACTTATACAGACGATGGTTATACCGGAGATACTTACTGTAAAGATTGTGGTAAGAAACTGGAAACAGGAACCATGATTCCAAAACTGGTAGAAAAAGAACATGACTACGGAGAATGGGTTCTTGATCAGGCTCCAACATGCAAAAAATACGGAGTAAGACACAGGATCTGTAAGAACTGCGGAGATCGAGAGGTCGATGTGCTTGACAAAGTCGATCATTCATGGGAACTTGTCTCAACAACACCTGCTACATGCACCATTGGAGAAATCCAACATTATAAGTGCAGCGTTTGTGGAGAGACAAAAGATGTGACATTAAGTAATCCATTAGGAGAGCATTCCTGGGATAACGGAAAAGTAACAAAAGAAGCTACCTGTACGGAAGATGGAGAAAAGACTTATACCTGTACTGTCTGCAATACGACAAAGACAGAAGTCATTCCTGCTACCGGACATCAGCACAAAGAAGTAAGAAACGCAAAGAAAGCTACCTGTACCGAAGATGGTTACACCGGAGATACCTACTGTACAGACTGTAATACAAAACTGGAATCTGGAACAGTGGTCAATAAACTCGGTCATACATGGGATAACGGAGTGATTACAAAAGAAGCAACAGAAACCGAGGAAGGTGTTAAGACATACACCTGTAAGACATGTGGCGAAACAAAGACAGAAAAGATTCCAGTTACATCCCACCATTTGGATCAGGGAACGATCACAAAGAAAGCTACTTGTACAGAAAACGGAGAGAAAACGTATCATTGTACGGATGCAGACTGTGATAAAACATATGTAGAAACGATTCCAGCGACTGGGCACAAGTTTGATTCCTGGAAGACTGTAAAAGCCCAGAGTATCTACAGCGGAGCTGTACAGAAACGTACCTGTAATGCCTGCGGTAAAAAAGAAACAAGGATTGTTGGAGACAAACTAAAACCAGTCTTAAAGGTCAATGCACCAAAACTACAGTTAAAACGTAGACAGAAAACACAGAAATTCACATTAACTGATATAGCAAAAGGAGATTCTGTTAAGTCATGGGTAAGCAGCAACAAGAAGATCGTAACTGTTTCAGGGAAACCAAATGGAACATGTATCATCAAAGCCGGTAAGAAAACTGGAAGTGCAAAGATCACGATCACAATGAGATCAAACCTGAAAAAGACAATCGGTGTTAAAGTACAGAAAAAAGCAGTAGCCTGTACATTCATTAAAAATGTACCAAAGAAGCTGACACTAAAACGCAAGAGATCTTATCAGTTAAAACCAGTGATCAATCCGATCACATGTACTTATAAAGCAAAATACAAGACTTCCAACAAGAAGATCGTAAAAGTAACATCCAAAGGAAAGATTACAGCAGTAAAGAAAGGAAAAGCAAAGATCACAGTGATGGTAGGCAAGAAGAAGTTTGGCTGCATGGTAACTTTCGATAATATAAAAAAAACAACACACAACAAAGCTCGTAAATAAGCCATTTTTACGAGCTTTTAAAAAAAATTAAAAAAACTTTCAAAAAAGTGTTGACAAAATGAAATTTTGGTGGTATAAACTTAGCATAATAATTCAAGGGCACAGATGAAGAGAAGTACCCGGCAGACCGCTTTGCACAGTGAGCGGGGGAGAGTGTGAACCCCGCGTAAGCACACCGGCGAATAACACTTCGGAGCCTCAAGCCGAAAAGATGCGCATATCTCAGTAGGTGCGACGTGTGGCGGCGCGTTAAGCCGTGCCTGTCTTGTTAGAGACAGTAAAGGTGATCTTCTTTATAAGATAATTTAGGTGGCACCGCGGATACAACAGCTATTCGTCCTAAGAAATTGGGACAAACGGCTGTTTTTTTATTTGCGTTTGGACTGAAATTATTTTATTTGGAGGGAACCGATATGTGTTCGATTATGGGTTACACAGCAAAAGACATTCGTTTGGAAGATTTACGAAAGGGCTTTGATAAAACCGTTTCCCGCGGGCCGGATATGTCCCGCACACTGGAAACGCCAGCAGGTTGGCTTTTTTTCCACCGCCTCGCCATCATGGGCCTCACAGAAGAAGGCATGCAGCCGTTTGAGCTGGACGGTTCCGCCGTCGTCTGCAACGGCGAGCTCTACGGTTTCCGTTCCGTTAAAGAGGAGCTCCGGAGAAAAGGCTACACCTTCAAAAGTGATTCTGACTGCGAAATTTTACTCCCTCTCTACAAAGAAGAGGGCACCGAGATGTTTAAAAGGCTCGACGCCGAGTTCGCCCTGATTATTTACGATGCCGAGACCGATAGCTTCATCGCTGCGCGCGACCCCATCGGCATCCGCCCGCTCTACTACGGGTATAGCGAAAGCGGCCACATTATGTTTGCCAGCGAGCCGAAAAACCTCGTCGGCCTGTGCCATCGCGTTATGCCGTTCCCGCCGGGCCACTACTATAAGGACGGCAAATTCACCTGCTACTGCGACATCGCCGAAGTCGAAGAAGTTTGCCACGATGACCTCGAGACCGTCTGTAAAAACATCCATGATAAGCTCGTTGCCGGCATCGAAAAGCGGCTCGATGCCGATGCCCCGCTCGGTTTTCTTCTCAGCGGTGGGCTTGATAGCTCCCTCGTCTGCTCCGTCGCGGCAAAGCTTTTAAAGAAGCCCATTCGCACGTTCGCCATCGGCATGAGTGAAGATGCCATCGATTTAAAATACGCCCGCGAAGTTGCCGATTACATTCACAGCGACCACACCGAGGTCATCATCACAAAGGACGATGTTATCGAAAATCTCGAAACCGTCATTGCGCTGCTTGGCACGTATGACATCACCACCATCCGCGCCAGCATGGGCATGTACCTCGTCTGCAAAGCCATTCACGAGCAGACCGATGTCCGCGTGCTGCTCACCGGTGAAATTTCCGATGAGCTCTTCGGCTACAAATATACAGATTTCGCCCCCAGCGCCGCTGCGTTCCAAACGGAAGCCCAAAAGCGCGTGCGGGAGCTTCATATGTACGACGTGCTCCGCGCCGACCGCTGCATCTCCGTCAACTCGCTCGAAGCCCGCGTTCCGTTCGGCGACCTTGATTTCGTCAAATACGTCATGTCCGTCGATCCCGAGATGAAGCTCAACAAGTACAAAAAAGGCAAATACCTCCTGCGCCACGCGTTCGAGGGCGATTACCTCCCGCTGCCGATTTTATACCGCGAAAAAGCCGCGTTCTCCGATGCCGTCGGTCACTCTATGGTCGATTACCTCAAGGCCTACGCCGAAACAAAGTATACCGATGACGAAATGAAGCTCCGCGCCGCAAAATATCCGTTCGCAACGCCGTTTACGAAAGAATCCCTTCTCTACCGTGAAATTTTTGAAAAATACTATCCCGGTCAGGCGGAAATGGTCAAGGACTTCTGGATGCCGAACAAAGCGTGGGAGGGCTGCGACGTCAACGATCCCAGCGCCCGCGTGCTTGCGAACTACGGTGCCTCCGGCGAATGATTGGAAAGATTCATAAACTTTCTCAATGTTTAACAAATTCACTGAAAATTTAACCTGAATGCAACACACCTTTTTTCCGTTTAGCCCTTGTGTATTCTCTGCTGTTGTGATAGAATAAAGCCATCATAGGATATTATGGTTTTCCACATAGAACCCTATCGGCAAACCATAATGAGACTAAATCTCATATCGAAGGAGAGATGACTGATGTCCAAGATGATCGAACTTCACGACATCGATGTTCCGGGCTTCCTGTCTGTACTGGATAGCTGCGAGGGCAATGTGTATCTGATGACGCGCGACGGTGATAAGCTGAACCTGAAAAGCAAGCTGTGTCAGCTCATCGGTCTTACGTCTCTGATTGAAGGCGGAAAGATCGCAGAAGCCTTTGTGGTCTGCGATAATGAAGCGGATGAATCCAAGCTGTTCCGCTTTAACCTTTACAAGGACGAAACGCAAGGTAAGTAAAGAGTAGGATTTGCAAAGTAAGCTGCTGCAAGTAAAAACTGCGGCAGCTTTTTTGTATCACGTAAAACAAATTATGTAAACAAAAAGGAGAGACTCATGCCGCAAAAAAGAACCGGCGCAGTCCGTCGCCGCCAACCCCGGAACAAAAAAACGCTTTCCGCCGTCATCAGCGCCGTCCTTGTGCTCGCGGCGGTGCTTGTCTATTATTTCCCGGAGCTTGAAACGTACCTCACCGGTGCACCGAACACAGACTCAAGCGCCCCCGAACAGCCCATTCAAAGCACCGACGCCGCCGACTGCGCCGTCTACTTTTTAGATGTCGGGCAGGGGGATAGCATTTTAATTCAAATCGGCACCGATTACAACATGCTCATTGATGCCGGCACCCGCGAAGCGGGAGAGACCATCGAAAGCGACCTTCAGGCGCTCGGCGTCACATCGCTCGATGCCGTTGTCGCCACGCATCCGCACGCAGACCACATCGGCTCCATGAAGCAGATTATCGAGGATTACACCATCGGCACGTTCTACATGCCCCTTTTGCCCGACGACCAAACGCCCACTACCGCTACATACGAAAATATGCTCGATGCCCTGCTCGACAAAAACGTCCAAACCGAGCAGATCTCCACCGATACAAAAATCTCCGCGCCCGAAAACGCCAATTTTGCCGTCCTATCCCCGGAAAAGGACGAGATATTCGATAACCTCAACAACTATTCCGCTGTTCTGCGCTTCACCTACGGCAATATCTCCTTTATGCTCACCGGCGACGCCGAAACCGAGGTTGAAGAGAATATCTTAGCACGCGAAACGGACATCACTTCAAACGTCTTAAAGTGCGGTCACCACGGCTCGTCCACATCGTCCTCCATGGATTTTCTCCGCGCCGTGAACCCCGCTGTCGCCGTCATTTCCTGCGGGCAGGATAATAAATACGGTCACCCGCACCACGAAACGCTCGAAAGCCTTTCTGAACGCAACTGCAAGATCCTGCGCACCGATACAGACGGCACCATCGCCGTTACAACGGACGGCAATACGTATTCTGTCTATACGTGGTCGGCGGAAAACGGCCTTTCTCCGGCAGCGTAAGTTCGCGTAAAAAATTTTGACGAAAACACAAATCTATGCTATACTGATAAAAATAAATTCCGACCCATGACGGAAATAAAGGATGGTTTTTATGCTGACAGAAAGCAAAAAGGCGTTTATCGAGTTCATGATGTCCGCAGACGTGCTGCGTTTCGGCTCCTTCGTCACGAAGAGCGGCCGCAATACGCCGTACTTCGTCAATACCGGCAACTATAAGACCGGCGAGCAGATTGCAAAGCTCGGCAAGTTCTACGCATCGCTCATCAAGGAGACCGTCGGCGAAGATTTCTCCGCCATGTTCGGCCCGGCGTACAAGGGTATTCCGCTTGCCACAGCCGCCGCCGCGTCCCTCTATAACGAGTATGGCATCTCGAAGCCCTACTTCTTCAACCGCAAGGAAGAGAAAGACCACGGCGAAGGCGGCAGCCTCGTCGGCTACAAGCCGAAGGACGGCGATAAAATTATTATCATCGAAGACGTCATCACCGCCGGTACCGCCGTGCGCGAGACCATGCCGATCCTCTACGGCTGCGGCAATGTGAAAGTCAACGATATGTTCATCTCCGTCAACCGCTGCGAGGTAGGCAAGGTTCCCGGCAAAACCGCCATCATGGAGGTCAACGAGGAGTTCGGCATCAAGGTCCACGCTATCGTCACCGTCGAGGACATCCACGAGTACTTAAAGCAGTCCGAAAAATACAACAATATCCTCCCCGCCATGGAAGACTACATGGCAAAATACTGCATCCTGTAAACATTTGCCTTTTAAACTGAATTTTATAAAAGCAGCCGTTAATGAAAACACAAATGTCTCATTTGCGGCTGCTTTTCTATACCATATTATCACATTGTGTATGGGCTATGTCTCTTACAAAAAATGAAATTATTTTGGCAATTAAAAGAGTTTTGTAGTATGGTAAAATTATTTAACGATAAAAGTCGAATCTGGGGAGATATGTAAACTTTGAAAGGGGAACAAACCCACATGAAGGTTGTAATTTTAGCAGGCGGATTTGGCACACGCATCAGCGAGGAGAGTCAATATAAGCTGAAGCCGATGATTGAAATAGGTGAAAAACCGATTTTATGGCATATCATGAAAGAATATTCTTTCTACGGATTTAATGAATTTATTATTTGTGCGGGGTATAAGCAGCACATTATTAAAGAATGGTTTGCTGATTATTTCCTGCATAACAGCGACATTACATTTGATTTTACAACCGGAACAAATGAAATGGCCGTACATAATCAGCACTGTGAGCCATGGAAGGTTACGGTCGTGGATACGGGCTTAAACACTATGACAGGCGGACGCATCAAACGTGTGCAAAAATATATCGGAAACGAAACGTTTATGATGACGTACGGTGATGGCGTGTGTGACGTGAATATAGCCGATCTCGTAAAATTCCATAAGGAACATGGGAAAATCGCTACGCTGACGGCAGTCACATTGGAGCAAGCCAAAGGGGTATTGGATATTGCCGAAGATAGCACAGTGAAGTCTTTCAGAGAAAAAAGTGCTTTGGATGGCGCACCAATCAACGCGGGGTATATGGTTTTGGAGCCGGAAATTTTTAATTACATTTCCGGTGATGATACCGTGTTCGAACGAGAGCCATTAGAAGCTGTGGCGGCGCAGGGTGAATTAATGAGTTACATGCACAAAGGCTATTGGCAGTGTATGGATACGCAGCGTGAAAAAGAACTCTTGGAACGCCTTTGGAGTAAAGGCGTAGCACCTTGGAAAAAATGGACGGATTGATATTTGGAGGAATTTATGAATCTTACGTTTTTTAACGGTAAGCGTGTTTTTATAACCGGACACACTGGATTCAAGGGCTCGTGGCTATGTAGAATGCTGGTGCGCGCAGGAGCTGTTGTGACCGGGTATAGTTTAGAGCCGCCTACACAGCCAAATCTGTTTTCTTTGGCTGATGTAGAGGACAAAATGACCAGCATTATTGGCGATATTCGCGATTATGAGTCTTTAAAAGCAGCGTTCGATCATGCCCAGCCGGAGATTGTACTTCACTTAGCTGCACAGCCGATTGTGCGCGACAGCTATAAAAATCCGCGCTATACATATGAAACGAATGTTATGGGTACTGTGAATTTGTTAGAATGCATCCGAACCTCGTCTTGTGTACGCAGCGTTTTAAATGTAACAACGGACAAGGTGTATCACAATAATGAGTGGTGCTGGGGCTATCGTGAAGATGAGCCTCTCGATGGTTTTGACCCGTATTCAAACAGTAAGAGCTGTTCGGAACTTGTAACGCATAGCTATATCAACAGTTTTTTTGCGAATAACGGCGTTTGCGTTTCAACCGCTCGTGCCGGTAATGTTATCGGCGGCGGTGATTTCGCAAACGATCGTATCATTCCGGACTGTGTACGCTCTGTTTCAGCCGGTAATGCCATAGGTGTGCGCAACCCCTATTCAACACGCCCGTATCAGCATGTGTTGGAGCCTTTATCGGTTTATCTCAAAATAGTAGAAGAACAATATAAAGACGCCGCATATGCAGGTTTCTATAATGTAGGGCCAGATGAATGTGATTGTGTCACGACCGGCGAGCTTGTAAATTTGTTCTGCGAAAAATGGGGAGAAGGCGCACATTGGGTCAATCAGGCAGAGAAAAATGCACCACATGAGGCGAATTTCTTAAAACTCGACTGTTCTAAAATTAAAAAGACCTTTGGGTGGAAGCCGAGATGGCATATCGATGAAGCCATCCGCGAAACGGTAGCTTGGACAAAAGTGTATTTAGCCGGCGGGGATATCCCGGTAGAAATGGATCGTCAAATCGATTCGTTCTGATTTTATCGAGTTGACTCAATTAAAGCCACAGGTGTTTAAACAAATAGGTTACGGAGGAGCTATAATGTCAAACTGGAAAAATGAGCAGGAAGCACGAAACGAAATCAAGGAATTGGTAACGGAATATTATCACGCCTTTAAAGAGAAAAAAGAGCCCTATCAAGAAGGCCAGCGTATCAGCTATGCCGGTCGTGTTTTTGACGAAAAGGAAATGTGTGCATTAACAGATGCAACGCTCGATTTCTGGCTGACAACAGGCAGATTCTCCGAGCAGTTCGAAAAAGAGTTTGCACAGTGGCTTGGCGTAAAGCATGCTCATCTTGTAAATAGCGGTTCTTCTGCAAATTTGATTGCTTTTTCTGTTCTTACAGCGCCGGAACTCGGTAATCGCCAGATCAAAAGAGGAGATGAGGTCATCACCGTTGCATGTGGTTTCCCGACTACAATCACCCCGATTCTGCAGTATGGCGCTGTGCCGGTGTTTGTAGACGTAACGGTTCCGCAGTATAATATCGATGTAACCAAACTGGAAGCGGCACTGTCTGAAAAAACGAAGGCGGTCATGATTGCTCATACATTGGGAAATCCTTTTGATTTGGCAGGTGTTAAGGCGTTCTGTCAGAAGCACAACCTCTGGTTGGTAGAGGATAACTGCGATGCCTTGGGTACAACCTATACCATCGATGGCGAGACCCGTTATACCGGCGCTTGGGGCGATATCGGCACCAGCAGCTTCTATCCGCCGCACCACATGACCATGGGCGAGGGTGGTTGCGTGTATACAAACGATTCTCTGCTCAACCGTTTGATTCTTTCTTATCGCGATTGGGGCCGCGACTGCATTTGCCCGTCCGGTCATGATAACTTCTGCGGTCATCGTTTTGACGGTCAGTTTGGTCAGCTTCCTAAGGGCTATGACCACAAATATGTGTACAGCCACTTTGGATATAACCTGAAGGTGACGGATATGCAGGCTGCTATCGGCTGCGAGCAGCTCAAAAAGTTCCCCTCCTTTATCGAAGCACGCAGACATAACTGGGAACGTCTCCATGCGGCACTGGAACCTTATCAGGATAAGTTGATCCTGCCCGAGCCGGCTGCAAACAGCAAACCCTCCTGGTTCGGTTTCTTGATCAGTGTTAAGCCGGAAAGCGGGTTGAATCGAAATGATGTGACGCGTTATATCGAGGATCATCAGGTTCAGACCCGCCTCCTGTTCAGCGGCAATATCATTAAACACCCGTGTTTCGATCAGCTCCGCGATACAGACGCCTACCGCGTCGCCGGCAGTTTGGAAGCAACAGAGTTTATCCTGAATAATACCTTCTGGGTCGGCGTCTACCCGGGTATGACAGACGAAATGATCGATTATATGGCAAAAACGATTATCGAGGCGATTGCGCAGTAATATGGGAAAACGTACCGGAGCATCTGTTTCTAAGAA
>OLQA01002452.1_pt1 | contig 14511 bp, 12 predicted proteins | sample 1673151 | NCBI WGS metagenome assembly OLQA01 (sample SAMEA3136760, study PRJEB25190) | human gut metagenome | biome: human gut; feature: human-associated habitat; material: faeces | place: Austria | collected 2013 | reverse complement strand
TGACCGTAGGCAGCATAAAGCGCACCTATGCGGCGCAGACCGACACCCGCTTCGGACTTTATTTTGAGCATGGTTTGGGAGACTATGCGCAGAAAGTTGCGGAAAAATAAAAAGGCAAATCGACCGAAGAAAACATAGAAAAAGTAATTGGTATTGTTTTTTGTTATATCGGCAAAGTACAGAAATTGTTAGCTGAAGCACACAGGGCGCTTGCCTGAAATGGGCAAAGCCTTTTCTTTCCGCCTCGCGGAGTTTGCGCCGTTTTTCGCAAGCGAAAAGCCGAGCAAACCGTTTTTTTCAGATTTTGGGCGAAGAAAAGCCCGTTTTCACAAGCCTGACAGTGTTGCTTTTTCCCTGTTTTATTGTCTCGTCGCTTAAAATACGAAAGTATTCTCGCTCTCCTCGACTTCAAAACAGAACAAAATCAAGGCTGTCAGGTCGAAGAGTTTCACGGAGATAATGTTTTTCTCCGTGAAGCGGTCACTTTGAAGCAATACTTTGTGTATTGCAAGAAGTGAGCGCAATGCGGAGGGAAAGATTAGCCCGTGAAACCTTATGAGAACGGACTTTTCTTCGCCCTTACGCCACGCGATTGTTTACGCGTCCGCGTAAACCGCGTATGGCTAATCGCAAAAACTGCTCGCTACGCTCGGTCTTTTTGCGATGGGATAGCCCCAATTTTTATCGTTACGGTTCGAGAACAACCGCCGCCCACATCGCCCTTGACCTGACCGTAGGCAGCATAAAGCGCACCTATGCGGCTCAGACCGACACCCGTTTCGGACTTGATTTTGAGCATGGTTTGGGAGACTACGCACAGAAAGTTGCGGAGAGGTAAAAGGGAATTAACACAGGAGAAAGCGATATGCAAATCAGTCAGTTTTTTATGAACGGAGATATAAAAGGCGCAATTGCTTATATGCGCAAGCATGAAGAGTTCAAAGACGTTCTGCCCGCGTATGTCGCGATTTTTGAAAACCGTGAATACCGCACGTTTGAAGTCCCCGACGCGCTCAACGACATTCTGCGGCTGTATCAGATTTATTTCCGCGACACCTTTTACTGCGGCTTATCCGAGGCGGACGCGGCGGAAAAATTGCGGACGCAGCTGAAAGCGCTTTTGGATATTCCGAACGCCGACGAAACGCTTCTGACGGAGCGTCTTCAATCTGTGTTTGAAGCGAACGGCTGCCATTCGCTTTTCGGAAAAACGCAGGGATATTACGGTCCATATATCTGGCGCGAGACCGTTCCGACCGTTTACCGCGTCGAACTTCCCGACGGAACGGCCGAATATACGGTCAACATTCTCAAAGGCTTCGTTTTTCGCGGCTGGATGGATTATCTCACTTTCGGCAGGTTCGGCACCGGCGGTTGGGCTTCTCCCGACGGCACGATAAACTGCATTGAGCATGCGTATGATTTTGAAAGCGAACGCTTTCTTGTTTCTCTTTTAAAGCACGAGGCACAGCACGCATCGGATATGAAGCGCTTTCCCGCAATCACTCCCACGGAGTTGGAATACCGCGCAAAACTTGTGGAACTACGCTACTCCTCCGGTTTGGGATTGCTGCAAAAGTTCCTGTCCGAAGCGGACGAATCCAAAACAAACGACAGTCATGCCGTGGCTTCCGCAAAGATAAAGCGCGGGTTCGCCGATACCGATAAAACTGATATATCCCTCATTCAGGCACGGGCACAGGAACTGTTTGACGCAAGCACCAAAGAATCGGAAGAAAAATACGGTAAACAAAAAACGGCATCTGACGGTTGAGTTCGGCATTCCGATTTATCGAGGTCGGAACCGTCGGTGATTTTGATATGCCTCGGGCGGTTTCGCGGAGTATTAAAAAGATACCGCTGTTCAGAAAAAGGAGAAGATTCAAACCGGATCATAATGTATTCAGGCAACGACGTTGAAAAAATTAAGCGCATAACAGAATAAAACGGCTGATGATTTTTACGTCATCAGCCTTTTTGCCGTTCATATTATGTTGCCGCATGACAAAAAAAAGCCTCCCGAAAAAGCGCAGGTGGGGCAAGTTTTTACTACTTCCAAGCCGCTGCAACTTTAAATTCGGGAGGGAAAAGTGTAAAAAGAAGAATTAAAAGAGAAGAAAAGGAGTTGTCTTCTTTTTACTTTTTCTTGGATAAAAACGCATTAAGAGGATATAAGGATAAATTAAAAGAAAAAGAAGGAGTATCTTCTTTTTGCGTTTTCGTTTTGAAAACATATAAACAAAGAAATGGAAGAAAAAGAAGAAGAAGTATAGATGTAATTTCTTCTTTATATGTTTTCGGTTCGAACACGGGACGCCATGCCCATGTTCTTCTTGCCGTTTGGATTGATCTGCCATGTGCCCGCACAGGTTTGCTTGCGCAAACCATGCACATCTCGACCTCGGCAAATCTCGATTTTACCCCCTTTTAATAATTAATACGGTCGAAAAAGCGATTTCGTGACAGAAAAAGACAAAAGTTTACAATTTGTTTACAGATTCCGACAAAAACGAGCTGATAAACGCCTTTGCGATACAAGTAAACAGACATTTTCGTATTTAAAAGCAACAATTTCGCGCGGCGTATTCAATCATACCCGTGGGTGTTCGTTTTGCAACATTAAGTCGGCGGCATTGTGCCGCCGACTGCTATATATACCTTTTACATCAAAAGCGGCTGAATCTGTTTGCCTTTTAATGCCGCTTCGACCGCGGCGGGAATCATTTCTGTTTTCGCAACGAGAGATGTAGGCTTTTTTATCGCATCGTCCTGTCCGAAAGGTACGAAATAGATGTGCCGTGAGTTCATTAAACTCCCGAGATTTTTCGCATTGCCCGACAATTCGTCATTGCTCGATATTGCTATCAGCACGGGACGTTCGTTGCGCAAGTGTGCTTTTACTGCCAGCGACACGGCGCTGTCCGAAACTCCGTTTGCTATTTTTGCGAGGGTGTTTCCCGTGCAAGGCGCGACAACAAGCAGGTCAAGCAACTTTTTCGGGCCGAACGGCTCAACCTCCGCAAGCGTGTGCAGAACGGGTCTGCCGCAGATGTTCTCGACCCGTTCGCGGAAACTTTCAGCCGTTCCGAAACGAGTGTCCGTCGAATAAGTATTTGCCGACATTATCGGCACGATGTCATAGCCCGCCAAAGCGAGCGTTTCCATTTGGTCTATCATTTTTTTGAGTGTGCAGAATGACCCGCAGAGAGCGTAGCCTATCCGCGCACGAGCATCTTTCATTTCCATATCTTTCACCGTTTAATCTGTATAATTCAGCGTTGGATCTCGGCAAATGCCGCGTATGCTCCGCCTAAATCCGGTATGCTTCTTCGATAATATTCTTTATCGCTTCCGCAGTTATCCGCCCCGCACTTTTCGGGCTGAACCGTCCCGGAAGACCGAGAGCGGAGACATATTTTTTGCCGAGCCGCCCGCAAGCCTCTTTGTCAATTCCGCCGGGTGCAGACGCAAGTTCGATAAATACCGCCGTTTCTTTTGTCGCCGACAACTCTTTTTCGCCGATGACCGAGTACGGAACGGTGTTGAAAACAATGTCCGCTTCCGCAAGAGCCGCGGCGACGTTTCTTGTCTGAACAATGCGTATCCCCGCCGCCCGAGCCTCCGCAAAATCGACCGCTTTTCTTGCCGTTGCCGTTACGTCTGCGCCGAATGCGCGGAGCAGGGCAGACAGCCGTTTGCCAATCTTTCCGAACCCGACAACGATGCATTTTGCGCCCGAAAGCGTTATGTCCGTCTCTGTCACGGCGACCGCCGCCGCGCCCTCTGCCGACGGAACTGCGTTCAGTATCTTGAAGTCTTCCCGTTCAAGCAGATCGACCGCTTCCGAAAAGTATTTTTTCGCACCGCCGCCTACAACTATCGCTGCTCCGCGCAGCATTTTCCGAACTTCCGAGATATACAGCGGCGCTTGCGCAAACGGCGCAAAAAGCGTCTGACCGTCTTTTGAACACGGTGTAGGCAACACTACGCATACATCCTCTGTCAGCCCGATTTCCGTTCCGTCAATTCTTTGCGTCCCCGCTTCGGGATTGTCTCTTTTTCGCACTTTTGCGTCAGCCGTATCGCCGCTCTCATATTTTTCAAACCCGACAAGGCGAACCCCGAACCCCGCTTTTTTAAGCGTTTTCGCAGCTTCGACCGTCCGCCCGTCCCCGCCGATGAATATAATGTTTTTTATCATATTTCTTCTCCCGCCGTCTCGGACTGTCCTCCTTGAAAAAGCCCGCCGAAATTTATTAACGCAATAGTTTTATCCCCGCGCGAAGCTCATTGCAAGAAATACGGTTTATTCTCTCTCGAACACACTTGTTTCAGCTCATTCCGTCTCGCCGCTGCGCCTGCGCTCCGCTTGCTCGCCGCCGCCTCGGGCGGTTTCGCGGAAGATTATTTGGGTATCTGTCAAACAAAACATAATCAAATAAATTGATATTGTTTTGGTCATGTCTGCAAAGTGCGGAAAGTGTTTGAGATTCGAGCAGGGGATATTCCGAAACAGACGCTGTCTTTTTTTCGCCTTTACGCCGTGCGGCAGTTCGCGCGAATGCGCAAACTCTCTTCCTCACATTCCATTTTATGCACCGTTAGCATTTTTGTTTGTTCTTTTTTGATTTTTAGGGTAGAATATCTGCGGAGGTATCAAAAGATGAAAGAACTTATAATAAAATCGGATAATATTTCGCGCTTTCGCCGACATCTGACTTATTGCGAACGCAGTACAGCTACCATTGAAAAATATGTTCGTGATGTTTCCGTATTTGCCCGTTATACAAAAGGACAACTTGTCACAAAAGAAACCGTCGTGTCATACAAGAATTTTCTTAACGGTCATTATGCTGTTCGCAGTGTAAATTCCATGCTTGCCGGTTTGAACGCATTTTTTGAATTTGTCGAACACCCGGAACTAAAAGTAAAATCGCTCAAACTTCAACGCAGAATATTCTGCCCCGAAGAAAAAGAACTTACAAGAGCAGAATACGAACGTCTTTGCCGTACCGCCGCTAAAAAATGCAACAAACGCCTTTGCTTAATTTTGCAAACAATTTGCGGCACAGGTATCCGCGTCAGCGAACTGCAATTTATAACCGTTGAGGCTGCAAAGCAAGGCGAGGCTGTTGTAAACTGCAAAGCAAAGACACGGTCGGTATTTATTGTGAAAGAACTAAAACAAAAATTGCTCCGCTACGCAGCAGAGCAAAAAATAAAATCGGGAATGATTTTCATCACCCGTTCAGGCAAACCGTTGGACAGAACGACCGTTTGGCGTGAAATGAAAGCATTATGCGCCGAAGCAAATGTCAACCCGCAAAAAGTTTTTCCGCATAATCTGCGCCACCTGTTCGCCCGAGTGTTTTACTGCATTGAAAAGGATATTGCAAAGCTCGCGGATATTCTCGGACACAGCAGTATCAACACCACAAGAATTTATATCGTCTCCACCGGCGCCGAGCACCGCCGCCGCATGGAAAATATGCGCCTGATATTATAGCCCGAAAACAAAAAATGCCGCCGAGAAGGCGACGAAAGCAACATAATCTGCATTATGTTGCAAACGAGCAAAAAGCGGAGATATATCCGGCTCTTTGAGCGGTGCGCGCAGAGAATAAAGAGCTTAAAAAAAGCAACGCCGAGGGCGGCGGATAAAAATGAGTATAAGGAAATAAGCCTTTTCCGAAATGTCCGAAGTGTCGGAACGAAAGAGGCTTTGCTTTTATGTTTTCTTTATCTTTCATGACAATGATTTTGCTATCGTGGTTGACAAGTTGTCACAAATATGATACAATAACTTTAATATAAGCATTATGTTTCAGACAAATCAATTTTGTTTACAACATAATGCAGATTATGTTGCAGAAAATTTTTGGAGGTATAACTATGCGTGAAATCAAAGAAGAACTTATAAGTGATTTACAAAGGAGAGTTGACGACAAGATACTTGAACCGACTAACTTTGAACTCTTAAAAAAGTTGATTTTAAAGGCAGATTCTATTGATGAAGCAATAATGATTTCGGAATTGGGAACGACCTACAAAAGAACGGGATTTCATTTTGACAAGCGCCTTGAAAAAATGACTGATACGATTAAGTATTTAAAGAAAAACAAGAATTTGTCTTTCGTAACAGATGAAAATAAACTTCATCACAAGCTTATCATCGGAGATAATTATCCCGCTTTATTAAATTTGCTGATTGAATATAAGGGCAAGATTGATGTTATATACATCGACCCTCCGTACGGAAAAGACAGTATGGGGGATTTTGCCCAAACAAATTATGAGAATGCAATAACAAGGGATAATCTTTTGTCAATGCTGTATCCTCGATTGGTCTTAGCGAAACAACTTTTGAGTGATGATGGTCTTATATTATGCAGTATTGATGATAGAAATCACGCTTATGTTAAAGGCTTGTTTGATGAAGTATTTACAGAAAATTGTTTTGTAAATTCATTTGTTTGGCAGAAAAATTCAAGTAACAAAACTGAAAAAGATAAGTTTACTGTTAATCATGAATATGTGTTGCTATATTCACGAAATAGAATACGACAACTGAATGATGCATATAAAGAGCTGGCTGAAACTTCAAAAAAGGCATATAACAAAGACGATCACGATGGCAGAGGTTTGTATGCTACCGTGAGTCTTCAAAAGCCCAAAAATCCGGGTTCCGAAACTTCATACGATTATATTGATAATTCAGGTAAAGTTTGGCCTTGTCCGCCTAAAGGATGGAGAATGGTAGAAAAGAAAATCCGAGTTTTAGAGAACGATGGTCGATTATATATGGAAGGCGAAACATTACGAGTAAAGGACTATTGGAATGAGCGAAAAAGTACAGGAAAGCGAATTGATACTTTATGGAATGACTTACCTGAAAATAGTGCGGCGACAGCAGAATTGGAAAAAGTATTTTATAAAGGTATTGAATTTGACAATCCAAAACCGACCGCGTTGATAAAGCGTTGTATCGAGATTGGCTCAAAAGATGCAATTATATTAGACTTTTTTGCCGGTTCCGGAACAACAGGACAAGCCGTTCTTGAATTGAATAAAGAAGACGGCGGGAAAAGAAACTTTATTCTCGTTCAAAATAATGAAACAACTGATAAAAACCCAAATGGCATTGCATACGATGTTACCGCAAAACGATTGAAGCGAATAATGACAGGCTCTTGCTATGACGGAACAAATGATTTTGAATGGATAAAGAAAAACACTCCGTTAGGCGATAATCTTGATGTTTATGAAATTGCCGAAGTTGCGGATTTCGAAGCGACCGAAGGAAAAACAGCCTTTGATGTGATAGACGAAACATTGTACGGTGTTGGCAAGTTTACCTCTGTGCAGGATAAGGTTGAGTGGGTGTGCAACAATTTTGAAGTGACGCAAAAGACTTTGGAGGAATAGTATGCTTGCGGAAATTAAAGAGCTCCAAACAAATTCCGTTACAAAACTGGTCGATTTGATTGATAAAAGCGAAAAAAAGACTTTTACATTCAGAGCGCCGACCGGCAGCGGAAAAACATATATGATGGCTGACTTTATGGAAAGAATGCTTTCAAAGGATGATAAGGTCGTTTTCCTTGTTTCATCATTGTCAAAAAGCGATTTGGCAAAGCAGAATTACGAAAAGTTTTGCGAATACAGAGATGCCGGAATGTTTCCCCGTTTGAATCCGTATTTGATGAGCAGCGAGGTCGCGGGGGAAGAACGCCTGTTCATTCCGAATGATTATAATGTGTATCTTTTGCCCCGTGATTTGTATAAAAAAGATTCCCGGTTAATGGCGGGACCGATGTTGAATTTTCTTTTTAATATAAGAATGACAGAGGGTAAGTATTTAATTTGGATAAAAGACGAGTGTCATATCGCGACCGCAAACCTTGACGCCGTTTCCGAGCAATTTTTTGATTTTACCGTAAATTTTTCCGCAACACCGAACCTGAAAAGAGGGCAACACGCTGATGTCGAAATAACCGATCAAGAAGCGGAAAACCGTAAACTGATTAAAAGCGTTGTTTGGGGTGACGAGGAAAATACGGTTGAAGACGCATTGTTAAAATTCAGGGAAATCAAAAAAAACTATCGCAATCTGCTTAATGTCAATCCGTGTCTTATAATCCAAATTTCAAATAAAAACAAAGCGGAAGAAGAATTAAACAACGATATTTTTCCTGCTCTTAATAAATATCCGGATTTAAAATGGATGCTTATTGTAAATGATGAAAACGAGTGTGACACAAACGATGTCTTTAAGGCAAAAAAACTGCCTGTAAAAAAATGGAAAGATTATGCTCGCGGTAATTTGAGCAATATTGATGTAATAATCTTTAAAATGGTTATTTCCGAAGGCTGGGATATACCTCGGGCTTGTATGCTGTATCAGACGCGAAATTCGAGAAGTAAGCAGCTTGATGAGCAGGTCGTGGGCAGAGTAAGACGGAATCCCCGTCTCTTGGATTTTGAAACCCTTTCTCCCGAAGCGCAAAAGCTTGCTTTAACCGCATGGGTCTGGGGAGTAAAGCCTAAAAGCAAGACAAAATCATTCAGCGTAAGGCTTCAGGACGATAAACAGGAGGTCCAGAACAGTATTACGGTAACGACAACCGTGATAAAACCTCTTATCGACAAAAAAGATTTTGACATTGACCTCTTTATCAAAAAGCAAAAACCGATTTTGGCTCATCGCAGTATTTTCGAACTTAACCGTCAATTACAGAGTGTAGATTATTCTGTGAAGAAACTTGTTTATGAAAATGCTTCGGATTATTCAAAGTGGTGGATAATGGCTGAATACATAAAGGATATTGCAAAAGAAAGCGAGCAATACAGGTGTGATTATTCTCAAAGTATGGATATCGGTTCACAAGAAACTTTTGCAGACCAAAGTTACTATGACGCTACCAACAAGTATGTCAATATAAGCAACTGGGTATGGCGTCGCAGAGACGGCGCCGAAAAGTTTTCCTTCGACAGCGATGCCGAGAAGGATTGGGCGGATATTTTAAAAGATATTTCTTCCGGCAGTATTAAGTCGATAAAAACAGGAAAGAAAAAGGCGACAAACATACCTGCCGATCAAACGGATTTGTATGGGGAAAAATCTTCCGAATATATCGTTGAGAATGAAAAGGACATATTTGTGTGGGGAAAGAATTATGTTCCCGAATCGACAATAAAGTTCGAGTATTACCTCGGCGCGCTGCATTCATCATACCCGGATTTTATTATGAAAGACAAATATGGGCGTGTGCATATCTTTGAGGTTAAAAGCGTTAATCAGTCCGCAACGATGAATATCGACAATAATATATACATATCTAAGGTTACGGAACTGAAAAAGTGTTACAAACAAGCTTCAAAAATAACTGATCAGTATTTTTATTTACCTGTTCAGCGCGAGGATGTTTGGACGATCACAATGTATGCAAACGGAAATGAAAGCACATTGACCGTGGATCAGTTTAGAAGCTTTATTAACACAGCTCTTTAACGGTTATATTTTGAAATAAAAAACCGGGCGGTACTGAACGTGTGTTTTGTTCCGCCCGATTAATTTTTTTTCTTTTCCCTCTTGCGTTTTCTGAAAAAGTGTGTTATAATTGGTATATATACCAAATATGGGTTCAGGTGTATGACCCAATTCGAATTAAGAGGGATATTTATGGCAAGGAGATATGACAGTGAAGACGCAAAAAGGAGAATCCTTTCGGCGTGCGTGAGGTTGTTCATCGAAAAGGGGTATAAGAGAACGACCATGAACGATATAATTCACGACGCGGACGTTTCGGCGGGAACGTTTCAAAATGTTTTCCGCACAAAGGACGGCGTTCTTATGGAACTTGTGCGCGTCATGTTTGAAGGGCAGTTCGGCTCGGCAAGAGCGGTCGTTGGAAAAAACGCGTCGCCCGTGCTGCTGTATGCGGTCGAAACTTCGATACAGATGACGCTTGCGGAACTGAACGAGAACCTGCGCGAGATATATGTCGAGGCTTACACGCACCCCGAAACGGCGGAATACATATATCAGCAGACGTCCACCGAACTCATGCAGATTTTCGGCAAATATCTGCCGTGTTGCAGCGAAAGCGATTTTTACGAAATGGAGATAGGCTCTGCGGGCCTTATGCGCAGTTATATGGCGCGTCCGTGCGATAAGTATTTCACGCTGGCGCACAAACTCGAACGTTTTCTTTCGATGAGCCTTTCGGCATACCGCGTGCCGGAAGAGGAACAGCGCGCCGTGCTTGACGCAATATCCAAAACGGACATCGTTGCCGTTTCAAACGGCGTTATGCAAAAACTGTTTGAAATGCTTGCGATGAAGTTTGAGTTTGAGCTGAAATAACCGGAAAAAACCTTCGCGTCTGCCGTTCTTCCGCGCAAAAACGACGAGGACGCTTTCAGTTGCCGTCGGCGCGAAAAAAGACCGCGGCGAGGCTTCCCGAGAGTGAAAAAACACAAAAATATACTCTTTGAAACTATCGGAAAGGAATTTTGCCATGAAGAAAAAACTTATTTGTGCGCTTCTTGCTCTCTGCATTGCCGCGACGCTTGCCGCTTTTGCGTCGAGCGCGGAAGAACACGGCCATTTTTATGTGGACGGCGTATGCGAATGCGGAGAGAGGATCGAAGAAAAAGCAGCATTTGCTTTGCCCGGAAGAGCCGGAACCTGCACTCCGTTACGGGCGTCCGTGACGCTGCCTGAAGGTTGGGCGCCCACCGAAAAGCCGATATATCTGGAAATAATTAAATACGGCACGGTCACGCCTTATACCGTTGAAAACGGATCTCCGAACGGCGATACCATGACGTATGATCCGTCCTCGCGTAAGCTGTCGTTCACGGCAAACATCTCTGATTTCGGTGTCGAATACAAAATTCTGAACGCCGTTGTCAAATGCGAAAATGCGGCGGGAGACATTGCCGTTTTTACATCCGGCATCTGCATTATAACACCGCACCTCGGCGGTATATGGGTCGAGGAGGACGGGTATTATCAGCTTACCTATGCCGAATGCGGCCATACCCCCGAAAAGCGCCCCGTTCCGCGCGTTGAGATAGACGCGACCGAATACGTTTACAGAAATATGCCGTTTTCCTTCCGTTTTGCCGCTCCGCAGGATATGATTTTATGGAGCGCGAGCATAGAGATGGAATTTATAGGCTGGAGCGTTGATTTTACCGAAATCGCGAAAGGGATATACTCCGCTGAAAAGGTTATTGTTTCGTCCGATGCCGAGACGTTAGACATAAGCATCTGCATCAATACCGAGGACGGGTATTTCTATTATGCAAAAAAGGCCGTTTTTCTGCGTGACTGCGTTGTCGGCGACGCGAACGGCGACGGCGAGGTCGATATATCCGACGCAATGCTTGTTTTTTATCACGTTGCGAAAAAAGAGTCGATTTCGTGGGACGCGCTGCTCCGCACGGACGCGGATAAAAGCGGCGATGTCGATATAGCCGACGCGATGAAGATTTTTTACTACGTTGCAAAAAAAATTGATACGTTGGAATAGCCATCTGCGTTTTTTCATCGTATAAAAGAGTGAAGAGCGTTTGCGGAATATCCGCGGACATAAAATTAAAACATAATATATCATAAAGAAAAGGAGACATCAACAATGTCGGAAGAACTGAAAAACAATGCAAACAATGAAATGAACGATGACGAACTTGAAAACGTGGCGGGCGGTATCGGAGGCAAAGGAAAACTACACACTCAAATTTTATTATGCCCGAAGTGCCATTCGACAAATGTCGGCAAAATCTCTCCGAGAGTTCACCGCTGCCGCGACTGCGACCACCATTTTACTCTTTGAGCTGTTATACGATTTCAAACGCATGGGTCGGGAATACTCGGCTCATGCGGTTTGTCAGCTCTTTCCTGAATTTACCAATAAAATTCAGGCGAAATCTGCCGATACGGTGAATAGTCTTAAATAACAGAAAAAAAGGAAACGAATATGAGAAAACTTATCACTTTTTTGCTCGTTGCCGCAACCGTCGCGTTGTCACTGCTGACCGCGATAATGATGTTTAGCGCAACCGATATATTCCCGCTTCCTTCCGATTTTCAGGAATCCGCCGCAAGTATAATATCCCGCATAGCGGCGGTTTTGGCAGAAGCCGTGCTCGTCTCGGGGCTTTGCGTCGCAACACACTTTCTGATAAAAAAAGAAAAAGTTTCTCTTCTCGCGGACAGAATTTTGTTCGCCGTATGGCTGTTTCTCACCGGCGTGTGCATCACTTTCCTATGCGTCGTATATAAAATGGATTTCAGATTGATCGTCATTCTGACCCTTGCCGGACTTTTTGCCGCAGGAACAGTGCCGTTTATCGTTCTTCTTGTTGTTGAACGCAACGCGCGCCGAGCAAATTACCCGTGGCGTTATCTTCGCGGATAGCCGGCGGCGGAACAGCGCGGTATATTTCTGCTGCTTTTCCTGTGAAATAAATTCTTTTGTGAGAAAAAACAATTCCGATTAAAAAGTTTGTCGATATCCTCGGCAAACTTTTTTTGCAGCAAACCTTGATTGAACCTTTTGCCTTTATATCTCTGTTTCCGCAAAACACAGAAAAAAATTCAGCGCCCAAAACCTCTTGACAAAACCTGCGGTATATGTTAATATGAACATAGACTACTGTTATAGTCTTTTTGTCTCTCCGCGAAAAAAAAGAAAAGGAATGAACCGAAAATGATGCGAAAGATTTTTTCTCTGTTGCTTGCCGTTACCGTGTTTTTGACGGTTTTCGCCGCTTGCGACAACTCCGATGAAAACCCTACGAAAACGCCGACGCGGGAATTTACTCTTGCCGAGCTGCCCGACATCGGCAAGTATAAGCCGAAAGGCTCTCCGACATATTTCGACACGGCGCTGACCGAGTTCGTCCCCGACGACGGCTACGGAACGCTTGTACCGTATCTCGGAGACAGGTATGAGTATTATCTGGACGGCGGAATCTCCGGAAGTTCGCGCGCGAAAGATCCGTATACCGTCATTCCGATTTACGGTCTCTGCACCGCCGACGGCAGGATAGTCACCGCGCCGATATACAAAAGCGTCGAATACCGGGACGGGTATTATCTGCTCGAACGGTTCAAACTTGCAAATATATCCTCTTTTCTGTCTTCCGTTTTTGTCGGAGATACGGACGTTACATATTTGATAATTCCCGCCGACGGTTCGTTTGTGACCGAGCTTAAAACGTGCGGCACGGCGGAGTATTGCGGTGACGGAATATTCGCGTATTATCACTCTTCTTCAAAAAATTCCGTAAAAACGGCATACTGCACCGCCCGCGGCGAGATACTGTATTTTGACAAAAGCGAATTCTTCGGTCTCACGCTCTCTTTTTATAACGGCGTCGCGCTTGAAGAAAAACTCAATACATCGTCCTCGGGCGAAGCGACAGGGAACACATACCGTTTCGCGGACACTTCTTTCAACACCGTTTCAACCCCCGTCGAAGCCAAAGATTTCAGGTGCGGGCTGTTTTGCGTCGGCGACGGAAACGGCAAATACGGCGTGACGGCGAACGGCAAAGATATGCTGCTTCCCGTTGAATACGACGGCGTGTTCGGCGACGAAAACGGCATAGTTGCTGTAAAAGGTTCGACGGCTTACGCCTTTGACCCCGATATGAAGTCCCTCGGCACGTTCGACATCGGCGGCGACGGGCTGAAAAACAACGTCGAAGACGCCCGTATAGTCAGCCCCGACGCCGTTTGTTTTTCGACTTTGTATACAGGCACGTTTTTGCTTACGAATTCGGGTAAAAAGCAGTTTCTTTACGATTTTTACAGTGTGGTTTTTTATCCCGATTACGGCGTTTACACCGCTTCTTTTAACGCCGGAGGAATCGTCTTTGACCGCGACCTGAACAGGGTGTTCATAACGCCCGCGAACTATATTGTCAACTATTGGGAGTCTGCCTGCAATATTCCGGTGTTTTATGATACGTCCGAGCTCAGTATGCTTGTGTTCAACCCCCAAAGCGGCGAAACACGCAGTTTTGAATTTGCGGATTACTTTTCCGATTTTGAGAATTTTCTGCTCACGGGTTCTTCCAAAGAACGGACACTTGCGCTCACCGACCCAGTCACGGGCGAACAAAAAACAAAAGTTGACAGTCTGGCGCACACTCTCAAAACCGCGCTCGGTACTTTTATCTTTTACGATTGCAACAGTTACGCCTACACCGTTGATGAAAATTTCAACACCGTTTGCTGCGCGCCGATAAACAAAGATTGAGCATAAAACAACGCAAAATGCCGCACGCGCGGCAGCCGTAGGGGAGAACCTCCGACATCTGATTTGCGTTTGTGAATATTTTGTAAACTAATCTGGTTTTATGTCACAAAAACCTTTGTAAAACGTCTAATATATTGAAAGGTCAAATTGAATACAAGAATTATATATTATTATTCATACTCTCTCGTATCAAGGGGTTTTGAAAATGAAAAAAACCGTCTCTCTTCTTCTCCTT
>OLQA01002451.1_pt1 | contig 14515 bp, 10 predicted proteins | sample 1673151 | NCBI WGS metagenome assembly OLQA01 (sample SAMEA3136760, study PRJEB25190) | human gut metagenome | biome: human gut; feature: human-associated habitat; material: faeces | place: Austria | collected 2013 | reverse complement strand
TTTTTATGGCCCGCGCTTGCGAGGACGGAAACCATTGTATTCAGTATACTATAAACCGGCGCATAAATCAAAGTTATTTTGTTCATCATGCCTGTTTTTTGTAAAAAAACTGCCGCCTGCCGCCGCGGAAGCGCGCAAAAACCGCCCAGCCTATGCGGCTGCGGCGGTTTGCTTTGCGTTTACGCGTCCATAACGGCGCTTTCGCGGATGCGCTTCGTGACCTTGGCAAGCAGGATGCTGTATTCCACGGCAGCGGCAAACGTGTCGTCGTAATACGGCTGAAGTTCTTCCATCGTCATGTGGTTTGCGCGGCAGATCTCGCTGAGCGCCTGTGCGACGTCCTCCTCGTGCGCGTGCAGATCCTCCGCCTGCGCGACGCGGCGGACGAGCGCCTTGATGCGCACGGCCTCCTCTGCGCCGGGCCGCGCGTCCTCGCGCAGCTGTTCAAGCGTGGAATTTGAGAATTTGCAGTAATCGTCCAGCGTCAGATTGTTCTGCGCCAGCTGAGCAGACATGGTATCCAGCTGCTCTTCGACGGCCTTGCTGATCTCGGCAGGGTTAGGGGTAAAGTCGTCCATGGTGTCCGCCGCCTGCCGCAGCAGCCGGTCGCGCAGTTCAAGTTCGGCGCGTTCGGCATAATAATTCTCAAGACTTTTGCGCATATTTTCGCGCATTTCCGCCATCGTTTCGCACTGTCCGACCTCTTTCGCAAAAACATCGTCCAGTGCATAGGGCGCGACAGTGCGGATCTCGTGGATATGGCAGCGGAACTCCGCATCCTTACCCGCCAGTTCCGGTGCGTGATATGCAGTCGGGAACGTGACGTGCACGGTCACATCGTCGCCGGGGTTCTTGCCCAGAAGCTGCGCTTCAAAGCCGGGAATAAACGTATTGCTGCCGAGCACAAGCGTCTGCTTTTCCGCCGTACCGCCCGCAAACTGTTTGCCGTCCGCAAAGCCTGCATAGTCGAGCACCAGTTCGTCTCCGTTCTGCGAAGGACGGTCGAAAACGGGCGTCCGACGCTGGCTCTGCTGCTGCAGCCGCACTAGCTGCCGGTTCACCTCTTCGTCCGTGACGTCCACATGCTCCAGCTTGGCCCGCAGGCCGAGATATTGAAATGCCATTTTTTATTTCTCCCTGTTTCATTTGTATCAGCGCTATCAGGCAAATCCGTAAGCACCCACCCCATTGATTGTAGGGGCCGATGCCCACATCGGCCCCTATAGGCTGCTGCGCAGATTTGCAGCTGCCCATCGGGCGGAGTAGAGCCCACCCTCAACTGCGTCAGTCTTTTTCAGCCGTCTCTGGCTCAAGATTCTTTCGGCTCAGGAGGATGCCGATCGCAACGAGCGGGATCACGATCCAGCTGACGATGGTCGCTGTCCAGCCGCCCCACTGTGCAAGCAGTGCAAACAGATAGGAGGAGATTGCCGCGCCCAGATACAGCATGCAGTCGAGAATGCCGCTGACGGTCGCGCTGCGGCCGACGGAGCCGAACTGAATGGGGATCGAGATCGTAAAGGAAAGGTCCGTGCAGACCATCAGGCAAAGCATGACCGCCATAAAGCCTGCCGCGGCCAACGTCCATCCGGCGAGATTTGCAAGCAGCACGATGCAGGCCGCAGCAGCGCAGCCTGCATAGAACACGATCAGCTGCATTCTGGTTTTCGGGATTTTTTTCTGAACTGCCGGATGCACGGCAAGCGCCAGAATTTTTGCGGCGGGCAGCACCGCGGATAAGATCAGGGAAAGCGTCGCGTTCAGCGAAAATTCCTCAGAAAAATACACCGGCGCCCACGAGGTTAGCCCGTCGCGGATCATGCCGGTCAGACAGGCGACGCCCATAAAATAAAACAGCCTTCCTCTGCGGAAAAACTGCCAGTTCAGCTTGGCCGCTTGATTCTTCTGCGTCTGCGCCGTCTGCGGCGCTGTGCAAAGCTCCCGCATCAAAGCCCACACAAGTCCAAGCGTCAGACACGCCGCTGCCGTGACCGTCATGGCCATTCGCCAGCCGCCCAGGGCCAATTCCGCAGGGACGATCAAAAAGCAGCTCAGGGAACCGGCGTGCTGGAAAAGCGAAACAATGCGCAGCGCGCTCTCCTGCTGCTCTGCGGGCAGATTGTCTGCCGTCAGCCGGACAATGCTGGGCCATACCGCAGACTGCGCATAGCCGTTGACGCACCACAGGACGATCATGACCGGCAGATACGGCAGCAGCCGGATGCCAAGATGCGTCGCGGCACAGCAGAACATGGCGGCGCAGATCATCAGTCTCGGATTTGTGCGGTCCGTCAGCAGCGAGTTGATCGACATCCCGACGGCATACGCGATATATCCGGCTGTGATCGCCAACCCCATCGCGTCCTTCGCAATGCCCAGATCGGGCAGCAGATCGACCATGCAGGCGCTCAGATCCGTGCGGCAGATCTGACAGACAAAATACAAAATGCCGGACAAAATGACCAGCTTCCAATGCTTCTTTTTCAATGCCTTGATTCTCCTTCTGATTTCTTTTAAAATCGTAGCACAGGCGTTTTTGGAAAAGCAATGATAATTATGGCGCAAATGCGTATGAAAATGTCTCGAAAACATCCTATTCGTTATGAGCCACATCCTCTTAAAATGTGACAGTCAGGAGTTCTCAAGGCGCTGTGTTATGACTGTTAAAGACAGAATGAAAGAGAAAGGATAGACAGGAGCCATGAAGATAGCCGGAATTCTATTTGATAAAGACGGGACGCTGCTTGACTTTAACGAATTCTGGGTTCCTGCAGCACAACGCGTCATCAGGCGCATTTTTTCGGATTACAGGATATCAGATACAAGCATCCACGAGGAGAAAGCACTGCATTCGATTGGGATTGTAGAGAATAAAGTGCTTCCGGATGGTTCGTTTGCATGGAAGCCATACCGGGATATTGCAGATGATCTGAAACCTGCATTGGAATCCATGGAAGCGGGACTGTACGTCGATGCAGAAGACCTGACGAATAAGCTTGTTCGGTATTTCGAGGAAGAGAGCCTCGCGGGCAATGACAATATAAAGGGCACTGCCGATCTGCCGGTCATTTTGGACTAGCTGCGGGAGAAGGGCATTCAGCTTGGAATCGCTACAACAGATACCTATCATGCAGCGGTGAACTGTCTGAAAGAACTGCGTGTGCTTTCCTATTTTACTTTATACGCCTGAGATGAATCCCATCGAGCAGATATGGAAAGAACTTCAAATCACGGGCTTCCGCAATGAAGTGTTTGCTACTTTGGAGAAGGTAGTAGATCGGCTTTGCGATACCATTTGCACCTTGACCTCTGATACGATAAAGAGCATTACACGGCGTAGTTGGATAATAAATTGTTTTAATTAGACTTTAGTATTATACGGTATTCTTCGGCAAATCCGCAGCTTCTCAGCGGGCCGATGTGGGCATTGGCCCCTACAGGGTACTGCGAGAATTCGCGGCTGCTCATCGGGCGGACAGAGGCGTCCGCCCCTACGCAGGCCTTGAAATCCTGCATGAGAATGAGGGGGACACCTGTTTTTTGACAGTCTTAGGCCGGGGGCAAACGCCTCCGGCCCTTTGAATTTCATCCGATTGTTTATGGTTCAGGTGTTCAGCAGAAACGCAGGCGTAAAGGACTGCGGTGAAACAAGGTGCGCATACTGCGCGAAGGACTGCAGAAGGAACCGGCGGTCATGACAGTCGGAAGCGAGCATCAGCGGCAGGCGCATACGCTGCATTTCCTGAAGCAGGAACGGAGCCGGATAAGGCGTGCTGCGATAGCCGCGCGCGATCGCGCCGGTGTTGATCTCAAAAATCACGGGCGCGGAGCGCAGCCGCTCCAACGCGCCGAGGGCCGCGGCCCGGTAGCGCGGATCATTTCGATCAAAGAGCGCGCCGTCCTCGTTGAATTTCTCAATCAGGTCAAAGTGCGCGATCACGCGGCAGCGCGTCTTTTCATAGAGATTCCCAATAAGCCCGTAATATTCCTCCGCCATCGCGTACCAGTCGCCGCCATACCAATCATTCACGATGGAGCGCAGAATGTCCGGCGTTCCGTCAACGCTGCGAAACTCGTTTCCATGCCGCAGATAATGTACGCCGCCGATTACATAGTCATAGCCGTCTGTCGCTGCGTCGGACCAGTAATCCTGCTCCACGCCGCAGAGAATCTGGATCTGCCCGGCATAGGCCGCCTGTAGGCGGTGAACCTCGGCGCGGTACTGCGCCTCGTGCTCCGGCGTCATGCCGGCGTAGTCATATGGCGCGACGCTGTGCCCGGAAAACCCGATGGCCGGACAGCCAAGCCGAATTGCCTCCTGCACGATCTGCTCCGGCGTGTCGCGCCCATCGCAGAAGGTTGTATGTGTGTGATAATTTGCAAAAATCATAATCTGTCCTTCTCCATTCCACAAAACCAGCTTTGGAGAACTTTTATTCATATAATGATAACGCGCATATATAAATTCAACAACCATTGCGGCGTAAAATTTATGTAAAATATCTGTCAGTCATCACAGGGCTGCAAAATATTCGGGCATGTGAGCGGGCTGGACACAGCACCGCAGGCGAATCCGACATCACGCCTTTACAATGGATGCGGCGGCGCTGAGCGTGGTATCGGACACGAAGTTCTGCGTGCCGTACAGCACCAGTGTATCGGTAATACCGTTCTCTTTCGCGTATTCTGCCACATCGCCCTTGAAAAAGCGCAGATCGATTACATGGACTTCCGCATAGTCCTCCACGGGAAACTGCGCGAAGGTGTTGCCGTAGGAGTCTTTCATGAGCAGGAGTTTGCCGCTCTTTCCGCTGCCCGCAATGACAGTCTGCGCCTGATTGGAGTTCAGAAACACGGCATACTGGTCGCTGCCATTAAGATATGGGCATGACGACTGCACTGATTGATGATTTTACAGAAGAACTGCTTTTCGAGGACGAACTGGCTCCAAAGACCGTGCATGATGTTCTCGTTGTGCTGCACGGCATCCTGAAATACACAGCAGCATGTTTCTCCGGAGGATTTCCGGGGATTGACCTGAACTATCCAAAGCTGTGTAAGAAGGAAATGCGGGTTTTGTCCCGTGAAGAACAAGCGCGCTTTGTTTCCTATTTGTTGGAGGATATGGATAGCTGCAAGTTTGGCGTCCTGCTGACGCTGTTTACAGGCATCCGAATCGGAGAACTTTGCGCGCTGCGATGGAGCAATCTATCCGTAAAAGAGCAGACGATCCGTATCGACGCCATGCTTCAGCGACTGCGCGACACCAACGCTGCCGGCAACTCCGGTTCACGGACGAGAATCGTGATCGGCACTCCAAAAGTGATACTTCCATCAGGACGATTCCCATAACAGACTATCTGGATGGGGACGGAATAGAGCCAACAGAAAGACAACAGCTTCGCAAACGCACTTGCTGCTTCAGCGGCTTTTCAGCATATGACGGCGGCCCGCAGGTTTTCCTGCGGGCCGCCGTCAACACAAATGAAAAGAGGAATCATGAAATATGCTTTATTACTGTATCCTGACGCCGCTTTTGCGTCTCCATGTGAGCCGGAAGAACTTTACCGATCCATTTGTTTGAGCGCATTATACGCGCACCACAGGCAAATGTCAAGCGTTGCATGGGAAAAAGCAGTATTAGAATTTCTGAAGGCAGCGTTCAGCAATATGAATAAATCAAATGGGTGAAAATTGTTGACATTAACGATACACATCACTAAAATAAATAAAAATTCTTTTTACAAAGACATGTGTGCATGATACGAGGACATATCCGGAGGGTACTTGCATTCCTCCAAATATGCAGTACAAAGCGGCACAGGCCTTACAGCGGAAGAGGGGACAGGAAAGCATGGAACAGGCACATCAGCATCGATTCACCGAACAGGAAAGCCAGCATGATGCCTGCGGAATCGGCGCCGTTGTCAATATCAGCGGACAGAGAACGCATCGGGCAGTAGACGACGCGCTGAAGATCGTCGAAAAGCTTGAACACCGCACCGGCAAGGACGCTGACGGCATCACCGGTGATGGCGTCGGCATTATGACGCAGATTCCACATGCTTTTTTTGAAAAAACGGCGTGGCAGGCGGGGAAAACACTCCCGGAAGCGGGCGATTACGGCGTTGCCATGATCTTTTTCCCGCAGGATCCGCTCAAACGCATGCGCAGCCGAAAACTGTTGGAGATGATCCTGTCGCGCGAGGGGCTGGGCCTGCTGTTCTGGCGGGATGTGCCTGCCTGTCCGGAGATTCTGAGTGAAAAAGCGCGGAGAAGCATGCCTGCAATCGCGCAGTGCTTTATCCGCCGCCCGGAAAAGACCGCACGCGGTCTGGATTTTGACCGAAAGCTGTATCTGGCCCGGCGCGAGTATGAGCATTCCGTCTCCGGCACCTACGTCGTATCGATGTCCAGCCGGACAATCGTATACAAGGGACTGTTTTTGGTCTGGCAGCTGCGAAAATTCTATCCGGATCTGCAGGATGCGGAATTTGCTTCTGCTCTCGCGCTCGTGCATTCCCGCTTTTCCACCAACACCACGCCCTCGTGGAAGCGGGCGCATCCCAACCGCATCATTCTTCATAACGGCGAAATCAACACCATCCGCGGCAACATCAACCGAATGCTTGCACGCGAGGAGACGATGGCCTCGCCGATTCTGGGCGAGGAAATCGCCAGAGCCTATCCTGTCGTGGAGACAGACGGCTCTGATTCGTCCATGCTGGACAACACACTGGAATTTCTCATGTACAGCGGTATCGAACTGCCAAAGGCAGTGATGCTGTGCATCCCGGAGCCGTGGGGCCGGGATAAGAACATGCCCCGGGAAAAGCGCGATATGTTCCACTATTATGCTTCCATGATGGAGCCGTGGGACGGCCCGGCAGCAATCATCTTCTCCGACGGCGAACAGGTCGGCGCTGTGCTTGACCGCAACGGTCTGCGCCCGGCGCGCTATCTGGTCACAAACGACGGCTACCTGATTTTGGCCTCAGAGGTCGGCGCGCTGCCGGTCCCGCCGGAACGGATCGTCCGTAAATCCCGCCTGCAGCCGGGGAAAATGCTGCTGGTCGATACCCGAACCGGCACCGTTCTGGAAGATCGGGAACTCAAGCACCGCTATGCGGCGGAGCATCCCTACGGCGAGTGGCTCGATCAGGAACTGCTGCAGCTGGCTGATATTCCGATTCCAAACCGGAAGGTTCCGGAATACACGGCGCTGGAGCGCAGCCGCCTGTATAAGATCTTCGGCTATACCTATGACGAGATCCACTCAGCCATATTGCCCATGGCGAAAAACGGCGCGGAACCGACCGCTTCCATGGGAGCGGATATCCCGCTGGCCGTCCTGTCAGAAAAGCACCAGCCGCTGTTCTATTACTTTAAGCAGATGTTTGCACAGGTCACGAATCCGCCAATCGACGCGCTGCGCGAGGCCATCGTCACCGATACGACGGTCTACGCGGGTTCCGACGGCAATCTTCTTTCCGACTGCGCGGAAAACTGCCGCGTTCTGCAGATCAACAATCCCGTCCTGACCAGCCGGGATCTTATGAAGATCGAAGGGCTCCATATGCCGGGACTTCAGGCGAAGAAGGTTTCGCTGCTGTATTATAAGAATGCCTCGCTTGCGCTTGCGCTCGACCGGCTGTTTGTCGCCTGTGATAAGGCATATTACGCGGGGGCAAACATCCTCATCCTCTCCGACCGCGGTGTGGATGAGAACCACATTGCCATTCCGTCCCTGCTGGCAGTGTCTGCCGTGCAGCAGTATCTTGTACGCACGAAAAAGCGCACGGCGATCTCTTTGATCCTTGAGAGTGCCGAGCCGCGCGACGTGCACCATTTCGCCACACTCTTCGGCTACGGCGCGAGCGCTGTCAATCCCTATCTCGCACAGGACTGCATCGGCGAACTCGTTGCCGAAGGGGCGCTCAACAAGGACTACTATGCCGCGGTCGATGCCTATGATCAGGCCATTCTGGACGGCGTCATGCGGATTGCATCCAAAATGGGCATTTCCAGCATGCAGTCGTATGAGGGAGCACAGATTTTTGAGGCTGTCGGCATCTGCAAGGATGTTGTAGACCGGTATTTCACGAACACGGTCAGCCGCGTCGGCGGCGTCGGCCTACAAGAGATGAATGACGCTGTCGTCTGGCGGCATGACCGGGCGTTTGACCCGATGGATCTGACCGCTGATCTGACTGTCGATTCCTCCGGCTTCCATAAACTCCGCTCCGGCAGCGAGATGGAAGATCACATGTATAATCCGCTGACCATCCTGACGCTGCAGAAGGCCGTTCGTGCCGGTGATTTTGCGTGCTTCCGCAGGTACTCCGCCATGGTTGATGATGAACTGCTGCCGCATACGCTGCGCGGTCTGCTTGGGTTCCGGTTTGACGAGACAAAGGCAATTCCGCTCGGCGAGGTCGAGCCGGTCTCCAGCATTGTCAGGCGCTTTAAAACCGGTGCCATGTCCTACGGCTCCATCTCCGAAGAAGCGCACCGCTGCCTTGCCATTGCGATGAATCGCCTGGGCGGAAAGTCCAACTCCGGCGAGGGCGGGGAGGAATCTGCAAGACTCGGCACGGAGGAAAACTCCGCCATCAAGCAGGTCGCATCAGGCCGGTTCGGCGTTACAAGCGAGTATCTTGTAAGTGCAAGCGAAATCCAGATTAAACTGGCGCAGGGAGCCAAGCCAGGAGAGGGCGGCCATCTGCCCAGCAGCAAGGTCTGGCCATGGATTGCGCGCACGCGGCATTCCACGCCCGGTGTGGCGCTTATTTCACCGCCGCCGCACCATGATATCTACTCGATCGAGGATCTGGCGCAGCTGATTTACGATCTGAAATGCGCAAATGAAAATGCGGAGATCTCCGTCAAGCTTGTTTCCGAAGCGGGCGTCGGCACCATTGCCGCAGGCGTCGCCAAGGCAGGTGCGCAGACGGTGCTCATCTCCGGCTATGACGGCGGAACCGGCGCGGCACCGCGCAGTTCCATTTACAATGCCGGCCTTCCGTGGGAACTTGGTCTGGCCGAAGCGCACCAGAGTCTCATTGCCAACGGCCTGCGCGGCCGGGTGCGGCTTGAAACAGACGGCAAGCTTATGACCGGCCGCGATGTGGCAATCGCCTGCATGCTCGGCGCGGAGGAGTTTGGGTTTGCAACTGCGCCGCTGGTATGTCTTGGCTGCGTCATGATGCGCGTGTGCAATCTCGATACCTGCCCGATGGGCATCGCAACCCAGAGGCCGGAACTGCGGAAAAACTTCTGCGGCAAGCCGGAGTATGTCATGAATTTTATGGAGTTTGTCGCGCAGGAACTGCGCATGATCATGGCGAAACTCGGCGTGCGCACGGTTGACGAACTGGTTGGCCATACGGAGTATCTGCACATCCTGCCGCATCAGATCACGCAGCGTGCTGCGATGGTAGACGTCTCCGGCATTCTGGCCCGCTGCGGCGAAGAAAACTGCCATTATGATCCTGTACAGCGGTTCGATTTCAAGCTGGATACGACGCTGGATAAGCAGGTGCTTTTGCCGCTGCTTCCGAAAAAGGGAAAACCGGCTGTTCCAAAGCGCTGTACCGTTGATATTTCCTGTTCTGACCGTGCGTTCGGAACGCTCTTCGGCGCGGAGATCACGCGCCGTTGGGGCGGTACGCTGGAGGATGATACTTATCAGATTCACTGCCGCGGCGGCGCTGGGCAGTCATTCGGTGCGTTTTTGCCGAAGGGCGTGACGCTTTCGCTCGAGGGCGACAGCAACGACTATTTCGGAAAGGGGCTTTCCGGCGGCAGGCTGGTCGTTTTTGCGGATCGGGCCAGCACGTTTGAGCCTGCTGAGAACGTCATCATCGGCAATGTTGCACTCTACGGTGCAACAAGCGGCAGCGCCTTCATTTCCGGTATTGCGGGCGAACGCTTCTGCGTGCGCAATTCCGGTGCGACCGCCGTTGTGGAAGGGGTCGGCGACCACGGCTGCGAATATATGACAGGCGGTACAGTCGTTGTCCTGGGGCCTACCGGGCGGAACTTTGCCGCCGGGATGTCGGGCGGCGTTGCCTATGTGCTGGATCCGGAGCATAAGTTTTATCTGCGTGTCAACAAAGAACTTGTTTCTGTCGAGACCGTTACACAGAAGCAGGACATTTCCCGTCTCCGGGAACTTCTGCAGCGTCATGTGGCATTCACAGGCTCAAAAAAGGGCCGCGCCATTCTCGAACACTTCGACGAGCGGCTTGTGGATTTCAAAAAAATCATTCCGTATGACTACAGCCATATGCTGCAGCTGATCGGCCGGTATGAGGCAGCCGGTATGACGCGGGATGAGGCAGAACTTGAAGCGTTTTTGAAGCGGGGGGAATAAAGCCATGGGAAAACCGACTGGATTTCTGGATTATACGCGTGTTGACTGTCCGCTCCGCGACGCAGCAGCGCGCACAGGCGACTATGCGCCGGTCGAACTGCCGCTGTCTGAACGGAACCGCCGCCGGCAGTCCGGCCGCTGCATGGACTGCGGCGTACCGTTTTGCCAGGCGGGTGTGTCGTTTGAGGGAGTATTGCTCGGCTGCCCGCTGCATAACCTGATCCCGGAGTGGAACGATCTTCTTTGGAACGGGGATTATGAGGGCGCGCTGCAGCGGCTGCTGAAGACAAGCCCGTTCCCGGAGTTTACAGGCCGGGTCTGCCCGGCGCTGTGTGAAAGAGCCTGCGTCTGCGGCCAGGTGTCCCAGCCGGTCACGATTCGGGAAAACGAACTTTCTATCATTGAGTATGGCTTTGAAAACGATCTGATGCAGCCCATGCTGCCTGCCGCGCGTTCGGATAAAAAAATCGCGGTGATTGGTTCTGGCCCGGCTGGACTTTCCGCTGCTTATTATCTCAATCGCCGTGGCCATCATGTGACGGTTTTTGAAAAAGACCCGCTTCCGGGCGGGCTTCTGATCTATGGTATCCCGGAAATGAAACTGCCGAAGCAGATTGTTGCCCGCCGCATTTCGCTTATGAAACGTGAGGGCATCGGATTCCGGACAAGCTGTTGTGTCGGGAAGCAGATCGGCCCGGAGGAATTGGCTGCGCAGTTTGACCTTGTGATCTTCTGCTGCGGCGCGCAGCAGCCGCGTGGAGTAGCTCAAAAACAGTGCCAGCACGGTCAGCGAGCAGATGAGGCCCAGCTCCAGGGCGGTTTGGACCAGAGATAAAATGTTCATGAGAGGCTTCTCCTTTCCTATGCAATGGGTTTGTTTACGCAGTGGGCGGTGCGAGGGTCATCAGCGGGGGCCCGCTGATGGATGCTCGATTTCTTATTCATTCAAATCGTCGAAGCTCTCGGCGGTGACGATGGACTGGACCTTGGTGCACAGAGGGGCGAAGGTCTTGGCCAGCTCGTCATAGTTCAGGCCCAGCTCCCTGCAGATGTCGGTGTTGATGGTGGCGGTGCCATTGTCGAAGGTCAGCACGGGGGTGGCGGAGGGCTTGCTGCCGTCCAGAAGAATGCCGGAGACCATGTTGGCGGTTTCCACGCCCAGGTTGGCATAGTCTACGCCGTAGCCCAGGAACGCACCGTTCAGGGCGAAGGAGTCAGCGCCGGTGTAGTGGGGGATGCCGGCCTTGGCCAGAGCCTCGTAAATGGCCAGCTCTGCGGTCATCACGGTGTTGTCGGTGGGGGTGAACACGGCGTCGGCCTTGTCGGCCACGATGCTGCTGACGGCCAGGCTGATCTCGTCGGTGGTGGTGCCGTTATACTCCTTGTAGGACACGCCCCTCTTGTCCAGGTACGCCTTGGCATTCTTGATGGGAGCGGCAGAGGAGTCCTGCCCCAGGTCATACAGCAGGGCGATGCTCTTGGCGTCAGGATCAGCGGCGAAAATCAGGTCCAGGATGGCATCGGTGTCCAGATAGTCGGAGGTACCGGTGATGTTGGCGCCGGGGGCCTCCAGGCTCTCCACCAGACCCGCACCCACAGGGTCGGACACGGCGGCAAAGACCACGGGAATGTCAGTGCCCTCGGTGGCGGCCTGCATGGCCACGGCCACGGGAGTGGCTACGCCGATCATCAGGTCCACCTTGTCGGCCATGAAGTTGGCGATGATCTGATTCAGCACGGCGGAATCGGTGTTGCAGTTATCATAGCTGATCTCGAAGGTGACGCCCTTCTCCTGGCCGATGGCCTTAAGCCGGGACTCGATGTTGTCCACGATCTGGTTCAGGGATGCATCGTCCGCATAGCTGCAGATGCCGACCTGATAGGATGCGTCACCGGAGGAGCCGGTGGAATTGTCATCGCTTTTTTTGCCGCAGGCGAAGAGAGACAGGGCCAGCAGGGCGGCCAGGGCCAGAGTCAGCACACGGCTCAGAATGTTCTTTTTCATTTTTGTTTTCCTCCAAAATTTGATATGGGTATTTTGGGCGGCGGATGGAGGGACCGGTGCCGGCGGCCTGGATTTTAAAAACAAAAAAGGCTTCTGCCCCACATGGGACAAAAGCCTTTGCTTCTGCGATACCACCCAAATTGACATCTTGCGATGTCCACTCGCTTTTACGCACCATCATGCGTACCCCACGGATAACGGGAGGGTTCCCGTCGGACCCTACTTGGGAAAATTTCCCGTTCAAGCCGCCCTCGGAAGGCCATTCACACCGCTGCGCACCGCTCCGATCTCACCGCCCGAAGCTCTCTTGGGATGCCCTGTGCTGTGCTACTCTTCTTCCTCACAGGTTTGTCGTTTGAAATTAGGTGCATTCAGACTGTCAAAAAAACTGCCAAGCCAAAAGTTTCGGAGGGAAGGATAGTGTGAAAGGAAACCGTCAGGGTGTCCTTTCGCGTTCCATAACCCGCCGCAGCGGCAGAATTGCAAAATAATGCTGCAAAATTCTATTTTGCAATTCTGGAAGCAGCTTGGCGAAAAAGTCCAAAGGGACTTTTTTGACAAGCTGATTATAATCATATTTTTTGCCTTTGTCAAGAGGGGAAGGCGAAGAATTTTTTGAGAAAATTTTCGGGGCGGTAAGCAAGAAAATGTCATGTACAGTGCAGTAATATGGTGAGCATATCTGCAAAAACAATGTATACAGCATCCTGCATCGACGCGGCTGCATCCGCATTGAGGAGTCCCGGAAGTGCAGGGCGCTCACGCGGTCCGGGAAGGATGCCTGCAACGACATATGGCAGGCGGATCGCAAGGGCGGGTTCCGGAGGGAGGACGGCAATTACGGCTCACCATTCCGGACGACCGAAGCACGTTATGATTCATCGAACGATCGCAAGACTGTGAATTGTGCACCGTGTCCGTACACCGCTGTATCCCGTGTTGCTCTTGCCGCATGGCTCGGTGCTACAAAGCGTGCAGCTCCTACTCTCCCTGATAGGTCTTCACGAACCTCTCCGCGGCCTGCAGGGGATCCTCCTTCGCGGTCAGCTGGAGCGTGATGGCAGGCTCGTCGCTCTTCGGCTCGACGAACATGCGCTTCTGATACTGCCCGGCCACGCGGGAGACGACGGCAAAGTCGAACTGCGCCAGCCGGAAGCGGAGCGTGCGGCCCTTCTGGGCGATGTCGCGGATGCCGGCGGCGCTGGCGCGGGCGCGCAGCAGGGCAATGTCGATGAGGTTCATGACGCCCCTGGGCGGGTCGCCGTAGCGGTCGACGATCTCGTCGAGCAGCTCGTCGGCATCGCTCTGCGAGCGGATGCCCGCCATGCGGCGGTAGAGGTCCATGCGCTGCTCGCCCGAGGTCACATAGGCCTTGTCGATGTTCGCCGTGACATCGAGGTCGGCCGTGCAGGCGCTCTCCTCCGGCGACGGCTCGCCGCGCTCCTCGAGCACGGCCTCCTCGAGCAGCTTGAGGTAGAGGTCATAGCCGACGGAGATCATGTGGCCGGACTGTGCCGCGCCGAGCAGGTTGCCCGCGCCGCGAATTTCGAGGTCGCGCATGGCGATCTTGAAGCCGGAGCCGAACTCCGCATAGTCGCGGATGGCGTTCAGCCGCTTTTCGGCGATCTCCGTGAGGACCTTGCCGCGGCGGAACGTCAGGTAGGCATAGGCATGGCGGCTGCTGCGGCCGACGCGCCCGCGGATCTGATGCAGCTGGGCAAGGCCGAGCTTATCGGCGTCCTCAATGATCAAGGTATTGACATTCGGAATGTCGATGCCCGTTTCGATGATGGTCGTGCAGACGAGGATCTGCACCTCGCCCTCGTCCATGCGCTGCATGACGTCGCTGAGCTCCTCCTCGCTCATTTTGCCGTGGGCGACGGCGATCTCGGCGTCCGGCAGGGCGCGCTTGATGCGCGCGGCGCACTGCTCGATGCTCTCGACGCGGTTGTGCAGATAATACACCTGCCCGCCGCGCTCGATCTCGCGCCGCATGGCGTCGATCAGCACCGGCTCGGCATATTCCAGCACGAACGTCTGCACGGGGTAGCGGTCATGCGGCGGCTCCTCAATGGTGGACATGTCGCGCAGGCCGGACAGGGCCATGTTGAGCGTGCGCGGGATGGGCGTGGCCG
>OLQA01002447.1_pt1 | contig 14528 bp, 8 predicted proteins | sample 1673151 | NCBI WGS metagenome assembly OLQA01 (sample SAMEA3136760, study PRJEB25190) | human gut metagenome | biome: human gut; feature: human-associated habitat; material: faeces | place: Austria | collected 2013 | reverse complement strand
TTAACGATCCGGAACAGCTGACAGGAAGTTCAAGAATCTATTCAAACGCAAAGCCAGGTATTATCATGGAAGCATTCTCCATGGCAGGGGAATCCAATCTGGTATTCATTATTAATGAGCTGGATAAGGCAGCATCCGGAAAGGGAAACGGAAACCCGGCAGATGTTTTACTTACACTGCTGGACAACCTTGGATTTACAGACAATTACATGGAGTGTATGATCCCTACCGTTGGTGTATATCCAATCGCTACAGCGAATGACAAGGATCAGATCAGTGCACCGCTCATGTCCCGTTTCGCTGTCATTGATATCCCGGATTATACACCGGAAGAGAAGAAAGTAATTTTCTCCAAATTCTCACTTCCGAAGGTGCTGAAACGCATGAGCCTGAAGGCAGAAGAGTGCATTATGACAGAAGAGGCACTCAATGAAGTGATTGAACTGTACTCCAATACATCAGGAATCCGAGATCTGGAACAGGCAGCAGAACACATCGCAGCGAATGCACTGTATCAGATTGAGGTGAATCATGTGGAGAAAGTTGAATTTGATGCAGAGATGGTAAGAGAACTGCTTGGATAGAGTTGGGCTTTGCCCTGAAAAAATGAGCTCTGGAAAGTTTTGACTTTCCAGAACTCATTTTTTGAATTCCTACTGTCTATAATACTGCAGGAACTCCCCAATCTTACCAACCGCCTCTTTCAGCACTTCAATACGCGGCAGATAAACCACACGGAAATGATCCGGCTGATGCCAGTTAAATCCACTTCCCTGAACGATCAGGATCTTCTTGTCACGAAGCAGATCAAGAGCAAATTTCTCATCATTCACAATATTGAACTTCTTCGTATCAATCTTCGGGAACATATAAAATGCAGCCTGCGGTTTTACTGCGCTGATTCCCGGAATATCCGTCAGAGCCTTGTAAACATATTCACGCTGCTCGTAAATACGTCCACCCGGAACAATATAATCATTTACACTCTGATGTCCGCCGAGAGCTGTCTGTACAATGGACTGTGCCGGAACATTAGAGCAAAGACGCATGTTGGAAAGCATCTTGATTCCTTCGATATAGTCTCTTGCAATATTTTTATTTCCACTTAAGATCATCCATCCGATACGGAATCCGGCAATCATATGGGACTTGGACAGTCCGCTGAATGTCACGCAGAACAGATCCGGTGCGAGAGAAGCGATAGAAACATGCTCTTTTCCATCCATAACAAGACGGTCATAAATCTCATCAGAGAAAATGATTAGCTGGTGCTCTCTTGCGAGATCTACAATCTGCTGCAGTACTTCCTTCGGATAAAGAGCACCGGTCGGATTGTTTGGATTGATGATAACGATCGCTTTTGTACGGTCATTGATCTTCTTACGCATATCTTCGATATCCGGATACCAGTCAGACTGCTCATCACAGATATAGTGCACAGGCTTTCCACCGGCAAGTGTAGCACAAGCTGTCCAGAGCGGATAATCCGGAGACGGGATAAGAATCTCATCCCCTGTATCCAAAAGAGCAGACATGGTAAGATTGATCAGTTCACTGACACCATTTCCTGTGTAAATATCGCTCATCGTTACATTCGGCAGGTGCTTTAACTGGGCATACTGCATGATCGCTTTTCGCGCAGAGAACAGACCGGCAGAAGCAGAGTAGCCTTCGCAGTCAGAAAGCTGACGGCTCATGTCATAGATCACTTCATCCGGTGTACGGAAGCCAAACGGAGCCGGATTTCCGATATTAAGTTTCAGTACATGAGTTCCCATCTCTTCCATTTTGGCAGCCTCATCAACAACCGGACCTCTCACATCATATAATACATTATTTAACTTGGATGATTTCTTGAATTCTCTCACTTTCATACCTCCTGAATTATCTGCGGATGTCTGTATCTTATCAACATCTGACAGTGTGGAATCATTATCATTATTATTGTTTAACCAGTCAGGATCAACCTGCAGGGCATCTGCCAGAAAATGTAAGATGTCGGTACGCGGGATTGTCTTCCCACTGACATACTGGCTGACATGACTTTTCCCAAGCTTGATCCCTTTCTGCTGGGCAAGACGAACAAGATCAACCTGCTTCAGGCCTTGCTCGTTCATAGCGGCTTTTAATCTGTCTGCAAAGGTTTCCATAAAGCTCCTTTCTGGGGTTATCCTTCCGGGGGGCAGACCCCATTAATAAAGTATTAACAAAACATAAAGTTCAATTTAAAATCTGCTTCAATACGAAAATCTCTAAAAGTTCAATTTAAAAGTTCAAAACTTTAGTCAGAGTATACCACGATAAATGAAAAAGTTCAATAAAAAAATTACTGTTATAGAAAATCCGCAAAATCACGGTATCATTAAGAAAATATGATATACTAAAAGTGTTTATTACAACAAAATACAAAGTACACAGAACGAAGGGAAACAGGGAAATGATTCTTGAAAATGAAAAAATAAAACAGGCATTGGAATATATAAAGGAAGAAGATCCGGCAACGACTCAGGACACGCTCAATATGTGTCAGATTCCGGCACCTTCTTATAAGGAAGAGAAAAAAGCGGAGTATATCCGGGAGCGGTTCCGGGAGATCGGGCTTAGGGATGTCAGGATTGATGCTGTTGGAAATGTGCTTGGGATCTGGCCGGGAACCGGTGAAGGACCAAGTGTAATGCTTGCAGCACACACAGACACAGTATTTCCGGAAGGGACAGATCTGACGATAAGGAAAGAAGGGAATCGTTATTATTGTCCCGGCATTAACGATGACACACATGCAGTGGCGGAGATGATCGCAGTAGCGAAAGCAATGATCCATGCAGATCTTCACACAAAAGGGGACTTGATCTTCTGTGCAAATGTGTGTGAAGAAGGACTTGGAGATCTAAGGGGCGTGAAGTATCTGTTCGGATACGACAACAAAGCTTCAGAAGAATGTCCAGAGGTAGATGCATTTGTCTCGATTGATAACCAGTATACGGGCGGGGTGATCTATACGGCAACAGGAAGTCACCGTTATGAGGTGACATTTACCGGAAGAGGTGGTCACAGTTTCCAGAACTTTGGCATTCCTAATCCAATCCATGCAATGGGACGAGCCATCGCACAGATCGCAGAATTCCAGGTCCCGAATGAGCCGAAGACAACATTTAACGTAGGAGTGATCCAGGGAGGAACTTCTGTAAATACAATTTCAGGTTCTGCATCCATGCTGGTAGACCTCCGTTCGGACAGCGAAGAAGAGCTGAACCGACTGGATGAAGAACTTCATAAAGTGATCAAACAGGCAGTGGAAGAAGAAAATGCAAGATGGGATGCTTCAAAGCTGCAGATCAAAGTGCAGATCGAAGGACGCGGTGTGAGACCGGCGGGGGCACAGCCAAAGGACTGTGCGATCGTGAAAGCAGCATTCCGGGCGGCAGAACTGCTGGGGATTGAACCGGAGTATCGGTATGAGAGCAGTACGGATGCGAATATCCCGATCAGTATGGGAATCCCGGCAATCACTGTTGGAAGAGGTGGAGAAGAAGACGGAATCCATACCCTTCGGGAATGGTACGAGCCAAAAGAAGCATGGCTTGGACCACAGAGAGATTTGCTTCTGATGATTCTGCTTGCCGGGGCAGAAGGAGTCTGTGAGCCGGCTATAGAAAAAAGATAAAAAATCTTAAGAAAATATCAATGTCTTTTTAGGCACATTTCCTGTATACTGATGGTATGAGAGAATATTTTGTGCAGATTGTACCGGATGTCCCGGAGATTTTATCTTTTGCACAAAAAGAAGAAAAATAAAACAAAGCAGGAGGGCAAAAGATGCGGGGAATCAGAAAGCAGTCATCCGACACACAGAGCTCCAGTCAGCCGAAAGAAAAAAGAAGATTGGATACAAAACAGAAAAAAGGAATGTTGATCGGCGGAGGTATCTTCCTTGTGGCAGTAATCGCCCTGATCCTTGTGAAGAATCTGACAGGTGGAAGCGGAGCAGATGGAGAGAATGTTCTTTATGCGGATTCCGTTGGAATGATCACAGGGACAGGACTTGGGACACAGAACCGTTTTACAGGAGTGGTTGAAGCACAGGATACGTTGAAACTGACACTGGCAGACAACCAGAAGGTAAAACAGATCTTTGTTGAAAAAGGGCAGGAAGTAGAGCCTGGAACAAAGTTGTTTGAATACGATACAGAAGAGCTTGCCATGACATTAGATCAGGGAAAACTGGAGCTTGAGAAGATCACGAACAACATCAGCAGCCTGAATTCACAGATCGCGACACTTACAACGGAGAAGAAGAGTGCGCCGGCCAGCGAACAGCTGTCCTATACGACACAGATCCAGGAACTTCAGATGGAGATCAAGCAGGAAGAGTACAATTATAAAGTAAAAGAGCTGGAAGTAAACCGTACACAGAAGAGCCTGGAACAGTCTACAGTAACTTCTACAGTTGCCGGAATTGTACAGGAGATCAATGAACAGCAGGGAACAGACCCTTCTACAGGAGAGTCCAAACCGTTTATGAGTATCCTTTCTACAGGAAAATACAGAATCAAAGGAAAGATCAGCGAGCAGAACATCGGAGATCTGACACCGGGCACACAGGTGACGATTCGCTCCAGAGTGAATGAAGATGAGATCTGGACAGGTACAGTAGATAACGTAGACACAGAGAAGCCGGAGAACAGTTCCCAGGATTCTATGAGTTATGGTTCTGAGAACAGCGATAATCAGGCAACAAAGTATCCATTCTATGTCACATTGGATACAGTGGATGGATTGATGCTCGGACAGCATGTCTATATCGAGACAAGTACTTCACTGGAAGCAGACAAAATGTGGCTGATGCGTGACTACATTGTAGACGCAGATTCAGATCATCCATATGTATGGGTAGCAGGAGATAATGACAAGCTGGAGAAGCGTTCTGTTACACTCGGAGAGACGAACGAAGATATGGGAACCTGTGAGATCGTAGACGGACTGAAAGCTTCTGATTACATTGTATGGCCAAGCGAGGAGTGCAAAAAAGGTGCAGCTGTTGTGAAGAACGATTCAGGTACATCAGGCAGTACTTCAGATATGTCAGGAGCCGAGGGCGGTTACGAAGAACCTGTAGAAGAAAATGCAATGCAGGAAGGAGTTCCGGGAACGGAGGAGAGTGTGGATGAATAAAAAGAAAATAATAAAGATCGGCATTCCTGTGGCAGCAGGCTGTATCGTTCTTGCACTTGGAATCGGTTTCGCAGTGAAGAACAGCGGAAAGGCTGTTAAAGTAGCTCCTGTCAGCAGTTTGAATTCCGGCGGCTGGTACGATGATAGTGGGATTGCAAGTTACGGAACCGTCACAACGAACCAGAAGCAGGACATTTACGTGGATGATACTATGCCGATCACACAGGTTTACGTGAAAGCCGGGGATATGGTGAAAGTTGGAGACCGTCTTGTGGCATATGACACGACACTTTCTTCCCTGGAACTTGAGATGAAAGAAATGCAGATTCAGGGGATTGACCTGAACATTCAGAACCTGCAGAAAGAGATCACCCAGCTCAAGGGGACGAAGACCGCGAAGGCAGATACAGGGGCATCCGTCGTGCAGACAAGTGCAGATGGAGAACAGCAGCCAACTGTACAGAAGATGAGTGCTGTAAAGACAACCGTTCTTAATACATCAAAAGAGGATGAGAATAAAAAACCGGATGGTGATACCTCGAAGGATGATACGACAAAAGATGACAACACAAAAGACGATGCTTCGAAAGATAATAATGCGAAGGATGACACATCCAAAGATGATAATAAAAAAGACGATGTACCGTCTTCCGCAATTGAGCGTCCATTCCCTGAAGCATTAAAGGGAAAAGAGGTTTACAGTGAGATTACATTAGATTCTGTTCCTTATAATAAAGAAGACGCAGACGGAACAATGGAAAAACCGTATCGTTATCTTTGTGCACCGGGGGCAGCCGTGAGTGCACCGTTTATGCTCAAAGTATTAAAAGAGGGTCAAGTGTGTGCCTTTGATGTAGTAGATAACGCAGAAGCGCCGACAAAATTCTTATCCTGTTGGATCCTCGATGGAAAAACAGGACAGGTAGTCATACCGGATTCACAACCAACTCCAGACCCAGAGCCGACTCCGGAACCAGAGCCAACTCCAAATCCAGAGCCAACTCCAGAACCAGAGCCAACTCCGGAACCGGATATTTCAGAAGATCCGGTTATCCCAGACACCCCGGACTTCCCGTCAAAGGAAGAAGTGACGAAGCAAATCAAGGAGAAAGAGCAGAAGATCAAAGATCTGGATCTTTCCAAGAGATCCGCTGAACTGGAACTGAAAAAGCTGAAGAAAAAGGTCGGGGACGGCGTGATTAAAAGTACGGTAGAAGGTGTAGTCAAAGAAGCGACTGACGAAGCGTCTGCAAAGAATGAGAACAAACCGGTCGTCAGCGTTGTCGGAGAAGAAGGTTTCTATGTGACCGGAAGAGTCGGAGAGACAATGCTTGATCAGATCAAAGAAGGAATGACTGCGACTGTAATGTCCTGGCAGTCGGGAGAATCCTACGAAGCGACAGTTACAGGTGTTGGCAACTCACCGGTAAGCGATTATTCCACAGGAGAGAACCAGAATCAGTCCTTCTATCCGTTCACGCTCGTGATCCACGGAGACGCAAATCTCTCGAATGGTGAGTCTGTGAATCTGTCGATGGATGGAATTGCAGCAGGTAGTGATGGATCGATCTATCTTGAAAAAATGTTTGTCCGCGAGGAAGGAAACCGCTATTATGTCTACAAGCGGGGCGATAACGGCAGATTAACAAAACAGTATGTAGAGGTTGGCAAAAATATGTACAATTCACTGGAGATCACCTCCGGCCTCACAATGGACGACATGATCGCGTTCCCTTACGGCAGAGATGTTAAAGAAGGCGCAAAGACACAGGAAGCAGATACCCTGTACGACTATTATTAAGAAGACTGAACAGTATCAAAATGAAAGAGAGTGAGGTGCCATTATGTTAGAAGACATCAGACTGGCGTTTCAGGGAATCTGGAATCATAAATTAAGATCTGCGCTCACAATGCTCGGAATCATCATAGGAATCGGTTCCATTATAGCAATTGTGTCCACGATCAAAGGAACGAATGAACAGATTAAGAAGAATCTGGTCGGTGCAGGAAATGACGCGGTAAATGTACAGCTCTATCAGGGTGACTGGCCGATCGATCTGCAGTATCAGTCACTCCCGGACGGAGTGCCGGAGATCTCAGACGAGACATTGCAGGAAGTCGTTGAACTCCCGGAAGTGGAGACAGCGTCTTTATATCATACAAGAAATGAATACGACGCAGTTTACCGCGGCGCAAAGTCATTAAGTAACAGCGTGATCCTTGGAATTGACAGAAATTATCTGGATGTTTACGGATATCAGGTGACCAAAGGAAGAGGATTAACAGACAAAGATTATTCCGAAGGACGAAAAGTAGCCTTGATAGACAAGACAACAGCGGCAAGTTTATTCGACAATGCAGATGTGATCGGAAGAACGATCGAAATTAAAGGAGAACCTTTTGTTGTCGTTGGAATGGTTGCGAAGAAAGCAGAGTCCCAGCCGGTAATCAACTCAATGGAAGATTACTACCGCTACATGTCAGATGACCAGAGTGGAAAGATCATTATTCCGGATAATGTATGGCCGGTCATCTACCAGTATGACGAACCACAGAACCTTGTCGTGCGTGCAAAAAGTACAGATGATATGACAACGGCAGGAGAGAAAGCCGCAGATATTTTAAATGCTATGCTGACAGTTTCAGATGATACCGTGAAATACAAAGGAGAAGATCTGTTAGAACAGGCAACACAGATCCAGGAGATCAGTAACTCGACAAATCAGCAGCTGATCTGGATCGCCAGCATTTCCCTGTTAGTTGGTGGAATCGGAGTTATGAATATCATGCTCGTGTCGGTTACAGAACGTACCGGCGAGATTGGATTAAAGAAGGCACTCGGAGCGAGAAAGCGCAGAATTCTGACACAGTTCCTGACAGAGGCGGCGGTGCTGACACTGCTTGGAGGAATTATAGGTGTTCTTGGAGGAATCGCACTTGCGTACATTATATCCAAAGTCTCAGCAGTTCCGGTAGCGATCAGCGGAGTTTCGATTGTGATCGCAGTGCTGTTCTCCACACTGATCGGTATTATCTTCGGACTGATCCCGTCCGTGAAAGCGGCGAACATGAATCCAATCGAGGCACTTAGACATGAATAAAAAAACAGTGGAAAAAGAAAATACTTGTTTCAATTTCCTTCCATATCTGTTATAGTATGTGTTAATTAAAAGAGTCAGGAGAATCTGAGTGATCGGATTCTCCGTCTTTCTATGCAAAGAGAAAATAGCAATTATTAAAAGGAAAAGAGAAAAGGGGCATGTAGATTTGAGCAGCAGTACACTCGAAGGAAAGAAAAAGACAGAGAACGGAACAAAGAGGCTGATCTTCACAGCAGTATCTATCTTGCTGGAGATTGTATTCCTTCTCTTTCTGTTTACAAAGGTAAGTGAATACGCAACCATTATTGACTGGGCAACAAGAATCGTGGCAATCTTTCTTGTGCTTGGACTTTACAGCATGGATAAGACTTCATCGATGAAAATGCCATGGATCATACTGATGCTTGCATTCCCGATTCTTGGTGTGAGTCTTTATCTTCTCGTAGGTCTGAACGGAAGCACGAAGAAGATGCGGGCAAGATATGAAGAGATTGATAAAAAACTGCTCCCATATCTTCCGGATAACAGACAGATTCTCGAATGGATGAAAGAAGAGAGTCCGCAGGCGGGGGCAATCGCTTCTTATCTGACGAATTACTCTTGTTACCCGGTTTATCAGAACACAGATGTTACCTATTATGATGAGGCGATCAAAGGGCTGGATGCACAGCTGGAGGATCTTTCAAAGGCAGAAAAGTTCATCTTTATGGAGTATCATGCCATCGAAGACGAAGAGGCATGGCAACGGATCCAGACGGTACTTGAAGACCGTGTGAAAGCAGGCGTAGAAGTTCGTATCTTCTATGATGATATGGGATCGATCTGGTTTGTGAACATGGATTTTGCAACAAAACTGAAATCTTTAGGAATCAAATGCCGTGTATTTAACCCGATTCTGCCGGGACTGAATATGTTCTTGAACAATCGCGATCACCGGAAGATTACTGTGATTGATGGAAAAGTTGCTTACACAGGTGGATACAATCTGGCGAATGAGTATTTCAACATCACACATCCGTATGGAATCTGGAAAGATACCGGGATCCGTATGGAAGGAGATGCAGTCAAGTCTATGACAGTAGCATTTCTGGAAATGTGGAATGCAGCCGGAAATGTAAAGTCAAAAGAACTTGTACCGGAGAAATATGTGATCAACCATGCATACCAGGCACAACAGCGTGGTTATGTCCAGCCATATGCAGACAGTCCGCTTGATGGTGAGCAGGTAGGTGAGGAAGTATATATCAGTATGGCGAACAAAGCGGAGAAATACTGCTGGTTTATCACTCCGTATCTGATCATTACAGACGAGATGACACATGCACTCACACTGGCAGCAAAGCGTGGTGTTGATGTACGTATCATAACACCGGGTATCCCGGACAAGAAGATGGTCTACAGTGTGACCCGTTCCTTCTATCATAATCTGGTTAAGCATGGAGTCCGTATCTATGAGTGGACACCGGGATTCTGTCATGCGAAGATGAGTGTGGCAGATGATAAAATGGCGACCTGCGGAACGATCAATCTCGATTACCGCAGCCTGTACCATCACTTTGAGAATGGATGCTTCCTGGCAGATTGCGACGCAGTGCTGGAGATCCGGGATGATCTGATCCGCACGATGGGAGAAAGCAGAGAAGTGACTGAGCAGTATAAAGAAGGAAGAAGTGCGGGTTTAAGACTCGGACAGCTGATCTTACGTCTGTTTGCGGAGCTGCTCTGATAATATCGTTTGTGGGTTGAATTTGCAAGGGATTGATTGTATAATGAACTTGATTGTTGAGAAATTAACAATAGTTTTTTTATGAAATGGATGGTCTGCCGGTCAGAAGATACTGAACCCGACAGCCGGATATGAACTTTATTTTATGAAGGAGGAATCAACGATGATTACCTGGAACAATTTGGATAAGCTTACCTCTTATCAGGAACTTGAGAAGACAGAAAGTGTAGACCTCGCAGCAGTGATGGCCGGAGAGAACGGAGCAGAGCGTGTGAAGAACTACAGCGTTCCGATGGCAGAAGGATTAGCATACAATTATGCAGCGAAGAAAGTGGATGACACAGTTCTCGCAGCTCTTGAGAAACTGGCAGAAGAAGCACAGCTGACAGAGAAGTTCGAAGCACTTTACAACGGAGAAGTTGTGAACACAGGAGAGAAGCGTCTCGTACTTCACCACATGACACGCGGACAGCTCGGAGATGCCGTTGAGGCTGACGGTGTTGACAAGCGTACTTTCTATGTAGAGCAGCAGAAGAAGATTGCTGAATTTGCGAACAAAGTACATGCAGGTGAGATCACAAACGGTGCCGGAGAGAAGTTTACAACAGTTGTTCAGATCGGTATCGGCGGAAGTGACCTCGGTCCTCGCGCAATGTACCTTGCACTTGAGAACTGGGCAAAGAAGAATGATACATTCAAGATGGAAGCAAAGTTCATCAGCAACGTTGACCCGGATGATGCGGCAGCAGTTCTGAATTCTGTAGATGTTGCTCACTCTATTTTCGTACTTGTATCCAAGTCAGGAACAACACTTGAGACTCTGACAAATGAGTCCTTTGTAAAGGATGCTCTTAAGAATGCAGGACTTGACGCATCCAAGCATATGATCGCAGTAACAAGTGAGACTTCACCACTTGCAAAGAGTGATGATTACCTTGCAGCCTTCTTCATGGATGACTATATCGGAGGACGTTTCTCATCTACATCAGCAGTTGGCGGAGCAGTACTTTCCCTCGCATTCGGACCGGAAGTATTTGCACAGTTCCTTGATGGAGCAGCAGCTGAGGATAAACTGTCCCTCAATAAAAATATCAAAGAGAACCCGGAGATGCTCGATGCATTGATCGGTGTATATGAGAGAAATGTACTCGGATACCCAAGCACAGCAGTACTTCCATACTCCCAGGCACTTAGCCGCTTCCCTGCACATCTGCAGCAGCTGGATATGGAGTCTAACGGAAAATCCGTAAACCGCTTTGGTGAGCCGGTTGATTACGTGACAGGACCGGTTATCTTCGGAGAGCCTGGAACAAACGGACAGCACTCCTTCTATCAGCTTCTTCACCAGGGAACAGATATTGTGCCGCTTCAGTTCGTAGGATTCAAGAACAGCCAGATCGGTACAGATGTTGTGATCCAGGACAGCACAAGCCAGCAGAAACTCTGCGCGAACGTAGCTGCTCAGATCGTAGCATTTGCATGTGGTAAAGAAGACGAGAACCGCAACAAGAACTTCGAAGGAGGACGTCCTTCAAGCATCATTATCGGAGAGCAGTTAACACCAGCATCTCTCGGAGCACTGCTTGCTCACTTCGAGAACAAGATCATGTTCCAGGGATTCCTGTGGAATGTAAACAGCTTCGATCAGGAAGGTGTTCAGCTTGGTAAAGTCCTTGCAAAACGCGTACTTGCACATGAGACAGATGGAGCCCTGAGAGTATTCAGTGATCTTCTGAACATCTAATCGAATCATATAAGTAAAAAGTATAGGAATCGTGCTGTCGGCGGAGAGTTCTGCTGACAGCACGATCTTTTATATATTAGGAAAGTGCTTTCCTAATATATAAAAAACGCTCCGCTTAGGATGCACACTGCGGCGTATAATGTAAGTGTCGCAAGCGACCGCCGCAGGCGCAAGAATGTGCCGAGGCACATTCTTTGTTCATGAGAAAAATATATAAGTTTAAAACAGATAAATGAGAAAAGTTCTCAAATAATAAAAATCCAATTGACTGGATAATAGACATCCTGTATACTTACGGAGTTAGTTGGACTAACACGAGTTAGAAAAGCATAACCAGGAGCGATTACATGAAATTAAAAAATATAAAATGTTTACTTGCAGTCTGTCTTTGTGCATCGGCCCTGTTGGTCGGATGCGGACAGAAGACAGCAGATAAATCCGAAACATCGTCAGAAAGTGCACAGAACCAGTCGGATGATATTCAAGAAGCATCCAGAGATGTTTTTGCAATGGATACCTATATGACAGTGACTGCATATGGAGAAAATGCAGAAGCAGCCGTTGATGCGGCACAGGCAGAGATTGAGCGTCTGGACGCACTTTTATCGACAGGAGATGCAGACAGCGAAATCGCAAAACTCAATGCAGATGGAAGCGCAGAGCTTTCCGAAGATGCAGGTTATCTGACGGAACGCGCATTGGAACTCTACCAGGAAACAGATGGTGCGTTTGATATTGCGATTTATCCGGTGATGGAAGCATGGGGATTCCCAACACAGAACTTCCAGGTTCCGTCACAGGAGACATTGGATCAACTTCTTCCACTCACTGATGCGGGAAACATTTCTTGTGACAAAGAAACGAGAAAGATATCTTTCGGTGTAGAAGGAATGAAAATCGATCTGGGAGGAATTGCAAAAGGATATACCTCATCCAGAATTATGGACATTTACAAAGACAATGGAATCACAAGTGGGTTAGTGAATCTTGGCGGAAATGTGCAAGCACTCGGAACAAAGACGGATGGAACGAAATGGAAGATTGCAGTGCAGAGTCCGGATGACACAGAAGATTATCTGGGAATTCTGAGTGTTCAGGATAAGGCTGTTATCACTTCAGGGGGATACGAACGGTATTTTGAACAGGATGGTGTGACGTATCATCACATCATTAACCCAAAGACCGGATATCCGGCAGAAAGCGGACTTGTATCTGTAACAATTGTAAGTACGGACGGAACACTGGCAGATGGACTTTCTACTTCACTTTTTATTATGGGAGAAGAGAAAGCGGCAGATTTCTGGAGAGAACATAAAGAAGAGTTTGATGCAATCCTTATGAGTGATGATGGGACGCTATATGTAACAGAAGGGCTGGAAAATGATTTTTCAACGGAGAGAACAGTTGAGATCATTCGATAGAAAAGTGTAAGACAGAGTAGATTTTGGAGGAAAAATGGATTTAAAAGAAACAGGAAAGAAGCTGAAACCATTTGCACCGGTACTTTCGGTAGCAGTTGTGGCATCCTGTGTAGCAGGCACCCTGAGTGGATATCAGCCACCGGTTTATGCAGCGCAGGAGCAAACGAATTCTGTAAAAGAAGAGACTACAAAGTCAGAAGAGCAGGAGCAGGCGGTAAAAGGTTCTTTTGATCTGACGGATGGTATTTATAAGGGAACTGGAACAGGTTATGCAGGAGAGATCACGGTTGCGGTTCAAATCAAAGACAAACAGATCGTTGCAATCGATATTCTGAGTTCATCGGATGATGCGGCATTTTTTAAACGTGCACAGGCAGTGATTGACAAGATCATAGAAGGTCAGACACTGGATGTCGATACGGTATCCGGTGCAACCTATAGTTCCCGGGGAATCATCAGTGCGGTGAAGAATGCACTGACCGGAGAGAAAGACAGCGGAACAACAGGTCAGTCACAGTCTGGTAGCGGCGCGGCAGCTGGAAGTTCCACTTCTGTCCAAGCAGTGGAAGACCCATCAGCATATAAGGATGGAACCTATTACGGAACAGGAACCGGATTTGGCGGAACACTGAAAGTAAAAGTTGAGATTAGTGGCGGAAAGATCACTTCAATTCAGATTATGGAGAATCAGGACGGAAGCGAATACATTTCTAAGGCATCTGCTCTGATCAATACGATCATACAGAATCAGAGTACCAATGTAGATACTGTGTCGGGGGCAACTTATAGTTCGGTCGGAATCATCCAGGCAGTTCGGAATGCGCTGAGTCAGGCGGCAGTAAGTACAAGTGGGACAACGACTTCCGGAGAAGCTGGGAATGCAGGAAATAGTGGAAACCAGAATCAGGACACATCCGCCGCAACAGGAAACTTCCCGTATAAAGAAGGAATTTATTACGGAACAGCAGAAGGCTACAGCGGAAATGTCTCGGTGGCGGTTGTGATTCAGGAAAAATCAATCAAAGCAATTCTGATCACAGAGACTTCGGACGATGAGGCATTCTTCCAGCGCGCAATGGGAGTTGTGAAAAATGTACTTAAGACGCAGAGGACGGAAGTCGATACTGTGTCAGGTGCAACCTACAGTTCAAAAGGAATTCTCGGGGCAATCCAAAATGCATTAAAGCAGGCAGAAAAAGTAACAAATGGGGAAACCATCGAGGAGAAGGCAGATACAACGCAGCTGGAAGAGGCAATCAAGACAGCAGAAGCACTGGTGCAAGAAGAATATACAGAAGCCAGTTGGTCTGTACTGGCGGTTCGTCTTCAGGACGCAAAAGAAATGCTCGAAACAGCAGGACAGA
>OLQA01002440.1_pt1 | contig 14536 bp, 15 predicted proteins | sample 1673151 | NCBI WGS metagenome assembly OLQA01 (sample SAMEA3136760, study PRJEB25190) | human gut metagenome | biome: human gut; feature: human-associated habitat; material: faeces | place: Austria | collected 2013 | reverse complement strand
CACAATACTTTTGCTTCCCCGCTTCCATGATTATATAAATAATGGCTTCTGGAACCATCCATATAAAACGTTTCCTTCGCCCTTACTTTATATTTCTTCTTGCCACGCACAATTGTTATGCTGCCTTTTAATACATAGCCAAATTCTTCTCCCTGAAACGCCGACACTTCCCGGCTTTTCTGATGTGGCGCCAATGTTAAAATAATAGGCTCCATCTGGTTCTTTTGTGCATTAGGCACAATCCACTCAATCTGAAAACCTTCCTGTTCATCCACAAAAAAATCCTGCTGTCCGAATACAATCTGCTGCTCTTCTTCCTCATGGAAAAAGTCTGACAGATTACTTCCAAGCGCTTCCAGAATATCTTCCAGCGTTGCGATACTCGGCGTTGTCAGATTTCTCTCCACCTGGGACAGAAAGCCTTTTGACAGCTCGCTTCTGGATTCCAGATCATTCAGCGTCAGGTCATTTTGCAAACGCAGTTCTTTCAATTTCTTTCCGATATCCACCCTATCACCTCCGGGATATATTTTCGTCCTGAAGTTTTCTATTACTATACTTTATGTTCAAAATTACCGAACAAAATTTATTATACACGGTTACGGGAATATTTCAAGAGATTCACAGATTTTTTGAAGCCTGGTTCTAGTTTTTTTGGATATTTTTTCAAAAAAGAAATACACATTTCGTGAAATTATTTCACGAAATGTGTATGATTGATTATTGTTGTGAAGCAGCTAATTTAATACCATAAAATTGAACATAATGTAAAGAATATTGTTTTTTACCATTTACAGTTCCTTCATATTTTGCAAATACACTAATTGATAAAACTTCTGGATATGTTGATAACATTAAATCATTGTGTGCTGGAGAATTTTTAAAATCATACATCGCTTTTTTAACAGAAATTTGTCCTCTTGCTATATTCTCACCACAACAACGAGACATATGACTAAAAGAAACTAAAGCTCTTTCACCATTTGGTCGATTGTGCTCAAAATAATAACTTATTTCATAGCCACGAATATCTGCTGCATTTTTTAATTTATAATATCCACTTTCTAATTCTTTTTTATTGTTTTCTCTTCTATATTCATTCACTGCATTAAACATTTCTTCTTCCATTTCTCTTTCATAATGTCCAACAACAGTTGTTGTCTTTCCGTCACCGAGGTCTATGGTGTATGTCCTGTCTACTGTGAGTGTTTTCACTTTACATGTTGTTGTATAATCATGTAAGTCTACTGTCTTCGGAAGCTTTGTATATACAATGCCCCCGATTACCAGTACGAAAACAAGCACTATTAAAGCTTTCATTTTTTTTGACATTTTTTTCTTAGGTTTTTCTTTCCAATCGATAGGATTTCCGCAGCTTGGGCAAAACTTTGCTTTCTGTCTTATCTCTGTTCCACATTTTTCGCACTTCATTTTTCTTGCTCTCCTTTTGTATTCTTACGGCTACTCATACAGCGCATTAATATTTTTATCCATTAATACATTTCCAATCAGGAAATATACTCTTGCTTTTGCTCCCTGATAATATATTTGCATTTTATCTGTATTTCCATTTTCTGCACCCAGGGCTCCATTTCCTTCTAAAAACGGATTTTCATTAACTTGCTCAACTTTTTCATCAAGCGAAGACCAATAATTTTTATCCGCTTCTTCAATCTGTTTCTTTTGTTTTGGATATTTATCGCAAATGTCCTGAATTAACAACGTCGCTTTTGCCTTCCAAAGTTCTGAACGTTGGGATGCCGTCTCCGCTACTTCCGATGCAATTGCACTGTCAAAACCTTTTTCTACTTCTTTTTCGTCTTTAAGCACATTCTGAATTTCATCTTTATATCCAATCTTTACATCGATTGGATACAATGCTATTAATCCATGCCCCTATTTTTGCCTCATCCCGTAATGAATTAATATTTTTAAATGCAGATATATATGCCTCCTGCAATATATCTAATGCGTCTTCCCTGATTTTCACAATTTGTATTGCAACTGAATAAGCTCTTGCATATGTATTCTGATAAATTGTTTCCCATGCCTGAACATCATTTTCCTGCGCTCTTTGAATCAGCGATTTTTCTTGTTCTACTCTTCCCCCACATTGCGGGCAAAACCTACTGTCTGATTTTAATTTCTGGCCACACTGTGCACAATATTTTCCCATAGTGTTTTCTCTCTTTCTTCAATATCACTATCGTTTTTTCTATTTTAAATTTTTTCAAATATTATTTGAAGCACCCCACCTACGATAATTATTCCCAAAAAGACAGTTATTACAGGGTGCATTTCCAGCATATATAATCCCAAAAATAAAACACAAATTATTGCTATAATAAGTGGAATTACCATCAATAATTTAAACTGTACATCTTCTTTCTTTTGTTCTTTCAATTCCATTTTACGAACATCGTCAAAATAGTTATTTAGTGCTGTCTTCCAAACTTCCTCATCTTGTATCCACTCAAATATTAGTGTAATCTGATTGTCTATTTTTTCTTTATTAACCGAAGGACTTATTATCTTAAACTTTCGTTCTGATACATTACTGCTATCAAATAATTTCAATACTTCTTTTTGCTGTTGATCAGTATACTTTTCTGGTAAATCTAACTGTTTATGTCTGCTCACATACTTATATATATCATTATTTTCCATTTCAGAATTTATTGTTAAATTTGTAATATCCTGATTGTCTCCTATATATTTTATAGGCAAATTAAAAGCTAACATTTTTTCTTTAATTTTCAAAAATACACCTTGTATATATTCTTTTTCTTTTTCAATTTCCTCTAACATCTGTGATTTATAAACGTATCTTTCTGCATTTTCTAAACAATCACTTTCACATATAGTTTCAATCTGAGCATCTGATATTTTTTTATTAGCCCTTTTAACTCTCTCTGCAGCAATTTTATAATTTTCATTAGTTTTCATATTTTTTACCTCTAACTCCTGATGTTTTATTCTGCAAACCATTCATCCATTTCAAAATCATATATACGGACATTTTTAAACTGTGTCAAATCACAATACCCACTTTCATATACCTCTTCTATGAGATCATATCCTTCTTCTCGGTTCGTAACCTGGACACTCAATTCCTGCCATCTGTCTCTAAATCTAACTTGCCATATCAGTTCTTCACCTTTCATTAATGATTTTGACCTTGAATATAAACGTGCATTAAAAATTTCATAAGCTCCATTTCTTGTTAATACTCTCATCTGTGTTTCCTCTCTTTCTTCTTAGTCAATTTTTAGTTTCATCTTTCATAGCCTTCTACGTATTAATTGTTTTACCAGCAATCTTTAACCTAACATCTTATTGGCTCATTTAAATACCATTTTCCGTTTGTTTTAAAAACGCATACTTTCCACTCACCTAAATCTCCATCTGAATCCTTAAAATCTATAGTCAGCAATTTTCCATCAGTAATCTCATTATTCCGGAAATAGTATGCCTCATCCTCATATTCATCCAAATCAATATTTTCTACACTTTTTACAGAATATTGCAGATTTTCCTTTCCATACTCATAGAAATTAGGCTGATAATTCATCCAATAGCCATCCACTATTGCATCTTCCAATAATTTTTCATCATCATTATTCACTGCCTCCACATACTCTTTAATCGGCTGTTCATACTCTGGTATCCCACCACTGAAAGGTTTGGTTTTTATAACAACTGCTCCAACACCAAGGATTATAATTAATGCAACCACAGCTAGTACTCCTATTTTAGATTTCTTTCTTTTTACAGAAACTCTCTGTTTATCTGCATATGCAACCTCCTTCTTTCGTTCCGGAATTTTCGCACCACACTTTGGGCAGAATTTTACATTTTCTTGTATTTGAGCCCCACATTTTGCACAAAATCTCATCATTTTCTTATACCTCCTACTTCTTTATTTATTTGTCATATTTATATGACGAATAACTCTCCACTTTGGTTTTATATTTTTTAAATTTTTTCTAACAAAAAAAGAAATGGCATACTTTACTTATTTCTGTAGCCACTTCTTATCTTGTCATTATTCCTGCCTTCATTTTTCATAGTACTGTTGTCTTGATGTAAGCTTCGTTTTTTTATATAACCATTAATATTTACTCATCATATATTCATTTTTTATGCTTATAATTATACACCTGCTAGGTTTATTTTTGCAACACCTATTAACTTGTTATTAATTTTTCTATTACCATCTATAATATGGATAATATTGGAAATTAAAGGAGAGATATGCTTTGTTAGAACTGTACAAAAGAATCGGAAAGAAAATTGCTACATTACGAAAAGAAAACTCCATGACACAGGAACAATTAGCTGAAAAGCTTTCTATTACAGTTAAGCATTGCAGCAGTGTCGAACGCGGCTTATCTTCCCTTTCACTTGAAAAGCTTATCTATGTCGCTGACTTATTTGATGTCAGCCTGGATTATCTGGTACGGGATTTTTCTGACGAAGAACAAGAGTATATCCCGCAGATCTGTCTGGAACTTTTCAAAGATGCTGACAATAAAGAACGTCTTTTATTAAAGGAATATTTATCTCTCTATCAGAAGATTAAAGATCAGGGAAATGCTGCTTCCTCATAATAATTCTGGCAACATTTATCTCAGAAAACAATTGATTTTGATAGAAGTTAAAAGGACACCGGCAATCCCGGTGTCCTTCTTATTTTCATCATTATCTAATATTTTCTTCTATCTTCCCATATGGAATATCGGGCTGATCTTCTTATAGATCAAAAATACGATCAGCGATACCAGCACACCTTTTAACAGGTTAAATGGCACGATTGCAAAGATGACAAGCGTTGTAACGCTTGTAATGTGGCTGTTCACTGCTGTTCCCATGCCAACCAGTGCATCCATCGGCATCTGGAACGCTTTTGCATAAGCCGGTAATAATACGTATGCATTAAGGAAACATCCAAGGATTGTCATAAATAATGTTCCGCTGATCATACCAACGATAGCGCCTGTGCGGTTATGCTTTTTCTTGTAGATCAGACCTGCCGGTACCACAAATGCGCATCCGATCAGGAAGTTAGCAATCTCACCTACCCCTGCTGTCATGGTTCCATTTACCGCAAAGTTCAGAATGATCTTGATGAATTCAATCGTTGCTCCTGCCAGTGGTCCCATTGCAAAACATCCGACTAATACCGGAACTTCACTGAAATCGATCTCGTAAAAAGATGGTGCAAACGGAAGCGGAATCTCGAAAAGCATTAATACTAATGCGATTGCGGATAACATTCCGACCTGTGCCATTACACGGATCTTTGTCCTGTTCTTTGTCTGTGCTGCTGCCATTGTTTTTGTACTTGTACTCATATGTTGGTCTCCTTTAAAATACTTATATTTAGAAAGAAAACTTCCGGAACTATGCATTACATCTTGCTGAAGTTTTTATATAGTAAGAAAATCAATTTCCTATTGCAACAATAAAGCCCCGGTATCAAACAAAATACCGGGGTAATAATATTGTTTTTTCTATGCATAACTCTTCTCTCATCCAGACTTTACTGTCGGTATCGGAATTACACCGATTCAGCCGGTACGTATCATACCGGGTCGCGGACTATACCGCCGGTTGGGACTTTCACCCGACCCCGAAGAATCTTTCTCTTTGTTTTTTATTATAGTGCTGTACTTCTTAAATTGCAAGTGAAACTTTTCCGAAGTATTATCTCACACAAACATCCATTATGTCTGACTTTCAAAAATCTAAGACTGTCTGTCACCTGCCGACTTCCGGTCTTCCGGAAGTTCCTGATAACGGATACGTTCGAAAGTAAATCCCTGACCTCGCACTTCATTGATCTGTGTGATCGTAATAAATGCGTACGGATCGATGCTGTGGATCATTTCTTTTGTGGAATACAGTTTCCGGTTCGGAATGATGCACATAACACCTTTCTGTTTTTCATGACGATAACCGTTTTCAATATAGATCATCGTTGTTCCAAGATCGAGCTTGGATAATAAATCTTCCCGGATCTCTTCGTATTTTTCAGATATGATAAACAACTGTATCTGTGAAGTTCCAAGCAGCATCACCTTATTTAGTAGTACCGTTGTCAGCACCAGATTCAAAATACCGTACATCACCTGTTCTGAATTAGAAAAGAGGATCTGTGAAGAAAGCACAATAAAATCAACCACATACATAAGCGGTGCCAGTGGAATATGTGCCACTTTATTCAGGATCAGTGCTATGATGTCGGTTCCGCCTGTAGAAGCACCAACTCTTACAATAATACCAATTCCAATTCCCATAAGCACTCCCGCATAAATTGCGGACAGCAGCTGATTATCTGTCAGCGTTGTAATTCCCGGTATCTTCTGGACAACTGACAGGCAAAGCGGATATAAAAATGTACTTACAATCGTTGTAACTGCAAATTTTTTTCCGAGTATAAAAGCTCCTGACAGGAACAATATGACGTTTACACCTAATAATACAACCGACAGGGACATCGGCACATAATGTGTGATCGTAAGTGCAATACCGGTTGCGCCTCCCATGACAATACCTGTTGGTACAATAAATGCTGCAACTGCAAATGCCAGAATGATATTCCCCAATAATACTCCGGCAAGTGTGATCAATGTTTTTCCCCAATTTTTCTGCATACTAAACACCTCTCGCTTTTTTGTATTTTTTATTAAATTACTTTTGTAAAATTATTTTATTGAATACCTTTCATTGTCAGCTGGATTCTCTTTTTCTTAAGATCCACACTTAAAACTTTGACATCCACGATATCACCAACGCTTACTACTTCCAGTGGATGTTTTACAAATTTCTTATCGCTTAATTCTGAAATGTGTACCAGTCCGTCCTGATGGACACCGATGTCAACAAAGGCTCCAAAATCGATGACATTTCTCACTGTTCCTTTTAATACCATGCCTTCTGTCAGGTCTTTCATTTCCAGAACATCCGTGCGGAGGATCGGTTTTGGCATCTCATCTCGCGGATCTCTTCCCGGTTTCTCCAATTCTTTTACAATATCTTCCAGTGTGATCTCACCGATTCCAAGCTCTTCTGCCAGACGTTTTTTATCACGGATCGTAAGTGATAATCCTGTCAGTTTTCCTCCTTTGATATCATCTACGGAAAATCCCTGCTTCTTCAACAGTTCTTCCGCTGCCGCATAGGACTCCGGATGCACGCTGGTAGCATCTAACGGATTATCTCCGTCCTGGATACGCATAAAACCTGCACACTGTTCAAATGCTTTCGGTCCCAGCTTTGCTACTTTTAATAATTGTTTCCGGTTTGTAAATTTGCCATTTTCTTCACGATATACAACGATATTTTTGGCAATCGCAGAAGAAATACCGGAGATATAGGAAAGCAACGGTGCGGATGCTGTATTCAGATCGACCCCGACTTTATTTACGCAACCTTCTACAACACCGGAAAGTGCTTCGCTTAATTTCTTCTGGTTCATATCATGCTGATACTGTCCGACTCCGATGGATTTCGGATCGATCTTCACAAGCTCAGCAAGCGGATCCTGCAGTCGTCTTGCAATGGACGCTGCACTTCTCTGCCCGACATCAAAATTCGGGAACTCTTCTGAAGCAAGTTTACTTGCCGAATATACAGAAGCTCCTGCTTCATTTACAATGATATACTCTACTTTTTCCGGAATCTCTTTTAATAACTCTACGATAAACTGCTCAGATTCTCTGGATGCAGTTCCATTTCCTACTGAGATCAGTGATACGTGATACTTCGGAATAATCTTCTTTAATAAATCTTTGGACGCCTGAATCTTCTTCGGTGTTGTCGGTGCAGTAGGATAGATGACTGTTGTACCGATAACTTTTCCGGTCGGATCTACAACTGCAAGTTTACATCCGGTTCGGAATGCCGGATCCCAGCCAAGCACGGTTCTTCCTGTGATTGGAGGCTGCATGAGAAGCTGCTCTAAGTTCTTTCCGAACACTTCGATTGCTCCATCCTCTGCTTTTTCCGTCAGTTCACTCCGGATCTCCCGCTCGATTGCCGGTGCGATCAGACGTTTATAACTGTCCTCTGCTACTTCTTGAAGTACCGGAGTCGTATATGGATTATCTGTGCGGATGATCTGTTTTTCCAGATATCGTAAGATATCATCCTGCGGTGCTTCTACTTTTACAGTCAGGAACTTCTCTTTCTCTCCACGGTTCAGCGCAAGGATGCGGTGTCCCGCCAGCTTGCTGAGTGCTTCTTCAAATTCGTAATACATCTCATAAACCGACTCCTGTTTTTCATCCTTTGCAGTGGAAATAAGAGTTCCTTTCTGCATGGTTCTCTTACGGATCCAGCTTCTGTATGCCGCTTCGTCGGACACTGCTTCTGCGAGAATATCCTTCGCGCCGTCCAGCGCATCTATGACTGTCTCTACACCTTTTTCTTTATTAACATAGTCTTCTGCCAGCTTCTCCAGCGGCTCTTTTGCTTTCTGTAAGGTAATCAGTGCTGCCAGTGGCTCCAGTCCCTTTTCTTTCGCAATCGTCGCACGGGTTCTTCGTTTCGGGCGATACGGACGGTAGAGATCTTCTACCACGACCAGTGTCTGTGCCGCAACGATCTTTGCTTTCAGCTCTTCTGTCAGTTTTCCCTGTTCTTCTATACTTGCCAGTACCTGTTCTTTCTTCTCCTCTAGATTCCGTAAATAGGTCAGTCTTTCATATAATTTACGAAGCTGTTCGTCGTCCAGTGTACCAGTTGCTTCTTTTCTGTATCTGGCGATAAATGGAATTGTATTACCTTCATCGATCAATTTTACAGCCGCTTCTACCTGCCACTTTTTTACGCCTAATTCTTCTGTAATCTTCTGATTGATATCCATAATTATATCCTTTCTGAATGTTACTTTCTGTGGCTTTCCACAATCTTTCTTATTATAGCGAAAATGTCTCTTTCTTGCAATGGAACAGTAAATACAGAGTTCACTCTGTTTTATTGAAAACAGCTATTTATTATGTTATACTTAAGGTTATCATAAAAGAAAAAGGAGATTCTTGATCATCATGAATCAAACAGTACAAACAAAACCATTGTCCAAGCAGCAGCAGAAGTCTATGGAAACGAAAGCTCGGATTTTCGCCGCTGCCAAAAATATTTTACAAAAAGACGGATATGAAGCATTGTCGATTAAAAATATCTGTGACGAAGCTGGGGTTTCCAACGGAAGTTTTTATCATCATTTCAAAACAAAAGACGATCTTCTTTCTTATTATATAGAAGAGCAGCCGAGCATCAATCCGGATTTTCTTGATCTTCCGGCTTCTCCGGCTGAAGCTAAAGAAGCGATCATCTACGTCTATCTGAATTATGTACATTACTGCCAGGATCTGGGCGTAGAATTTATGTCGAATTACTATACACCAAAGAACCAGTCTCTGAACCCGCTCATCCGTACGGAGCGTCCTTATCCAATCGTTACGGTCCACAATTATCTGCAGAAATGCATGGATGCCGGAATTTTACAGATATCCGGAGATCTGGAAGCTCTTACAACCGATATCCGTATGATCGTGATCGGTAACGTTTTTGAATGGTGTCTGAAAGAAGGACATGCGGATTTTGAAGGAAATATGAAGCGAAGTCTGGAGACTTATCTGAACGGAGCATTTTAAATCATGTACACTTTTCTTGTAAATCCCTGTTCCAGAAGCGGCCTCGGTCAGACTGTCTGGAACACACTGGAACAATATCTGAAAGAGAACGAGATCTCTTATCAGGTCTTTTTCACTAAATATCAGCGGCATGCCTCGAAGCTTGCCGCTCATTTGTGTGCCGATCCATCTATGGAAACACTGATTGTTCTTGGCGGTGACGGCACTTTAAATGAAGTCATTGATGGCATCAGCGATCTGTCCGGCATCACACTTGGATACATTCCGATTGGATCCAGCAATGATTTTGCAAGGAGCATGGGACTTTCCCGGGATCCACTCACAGCACTTAAACATATCCTTAAGCCTTCCCGTTTTGCATACTTAAATATCGGAGTGACAGAATATGAAACAGACAGCAAGCCTTATTGCCGGCGCCGTTTTGCTGTCAGTTCCGGTCTTGGATTTGATGCCGCTGTCTGCCATCAGGTAATCGTCTCTCCACTGAAACGATTTCTTAATAAGCTGCATCTTGGAAAACTATCCTACGTTGGCGTTGCACTTTCCCAGATTTTCACCATGACACCCTGTGATATGCACATTCGGCTTACGGATCTGTCCGGTGATACAGAAGAAATACTTTTTCACAAAGTTTATTTCGCTGCGGCTATGAATCAGCGCACAGAGGGCGGTGGATTCCGTTTCTGTCCAAAAGCAGATCCTTCTGATGATATTCTGGATGTTATTGTAGTAGAAGGATTCCCGAAAGCTGTCATTCTTATGCTTTTGCCAACCGCTTTTAAAGGATGGCATGTATTTTTCAAAGGAATCCATACATATCAATGTAAAAAAGCAACTTTTACCAGCCCGAAACCACTTGCGGTCCATACAGACGGAGAACCGGTATATTTAAAACGAGAAATTACCTGTTCTCTGGAATCTGAGAAAATTCGTCTGATTTTAAGTTAAGGAGATGTATTTTATGTATCATGGAATACTCATTTTTATTGTTTGTCTGTGTTTATTTGTTCTCTTTTTACTTTTCCCCCGGACAGGCAAACGGCAGGAACTTTTAAAATTGTATCGTGGAACCTGTTTTGCTCATCGTGGATATCACAGTATTGAAAATGGAATTCCAGAAAATTCTATGCCCGCGTTCCGGCAGGCGCTTTCCCACGGTTATGGCATTGAGCTGGATGTTCATCTCACCAAAGATGGCAGACTGGTTGTTTTCCACGATGATACTCTGAACCGTGTCTGTAAAAAATCCGGCACGATTGAAGATTTGACAGTTCCGGAGCTGAAAACATGCCGTCTCCAGGATACGGAAGAACAGATTCCTCTGTTTGAAGATGTTCTGTCACTGGTAAACGGACAGGTACCTCTTCTGATCGAATTGAAAATTCCCGGTCGTTCCACCGCTATCTGTCAGCATGTTCATAAGACCCTTTCCTGTTATCATGGAAATTATATGATTCAGTCTTTTAATACGATGGGACTTTTCTGGTATCGCAGGCATGCTCCGGAAGTTCTGCGTGGACAGCTTTCTTCCAGACTTACGAAGGATCCTCTGAAAGAACTCTGGTTTTTACGTTTTCTTGCCGAAAACCTGCTTCTTAATTTTCTTGGCAGACCGGATTTTATTTCTTATAAACTGAAAAACCTTCCTAAATTTACTGTTTCTTTCTTACGGAAATTCTTTGGAACACCTACAGCTGTCTGGACACTTCGTACACCTGAGGCATTGCTGGAAGGCAAACGCTGTTATGATATGCAGATTTTCGAAAAACATGGTGAAAATTATTAAGAATAGATGAACATTGTTGTTGATTCTATCTTTTCATGTTATAATCCGTTGAGAAACTTAGCTAATCTTTAGATAAGACTTGTTATATAAAGGGGCGTAATTATGCAATCCATTACGAAAATCAAACAATTTATCCTGCGGTATCGTCATGCATGGGTTTTATTATATAGCTTTATCTACATGCCTTGGTTCTGTTATCTGGAGAAGCACAGATTCAGCCATTACTATCTGATCCACTCACCACTTGACGATTATATCCCGTTTGTAGAATATTTTATTGTTCCGTATCTGTTATGGTTTTTATTTATTGCTGTAACGATCGCATATTTCTTCTTTACGGATAAGAAAGGATATTACCAGCTTACAGCATTTTTATTCACCGGAATGACGATCTTCCTGATCATCTGCACCGTATTTCCAAATGAATTAAACCTGCGTCCGCACACATTTGCGAACGATACTGTTTTTACAAGACTGGTACAACAGCTTTACAGCACCGATACACCGACGAATGTACTGCCAAGTATTCATGTATATAATTCACTTGGCGCTGCTATCGCCATCGGACACAGCCAGGCACTGAAAAAACACCGCGGTATCCAGTTTGTTTCTTACGGACTTGCCGGACTGATTGTTCTGTCTACCATGTTCTTAAAGCAGCACTCTGTAACGGATGTTATTGCGGCAGTGGCACTTACCTTTATGATTTATCCGCTGATCTATGTAACACAGACAAAGCGGGCACCGAAGCTGTCACAGCAGCCGATCTAGGATAAAATATAATATTAAAATAAAAAGAATCGCAGTTGACTGATCTCTATAAACCAATCTGTCAATTGCGATTCTTTTTTATTTTTGTGGAGTGTAATCTTCTAATCACACTCCTCTTCTTTTTCTGATACCCGCGTATTGTTCCGTGCCGAACTTGGTATTCTGGTATCATATAATGTCCTTCGTATATGCTGCAAATGCAGATGGGATGGAATACTTCTCCCGGATCTCTCCCGGATGTATGAACAAAAATCCTTTCTCGTTTGTCTTCTCCAATTCATCCACCTGAATCTGATAACCTTTCATCTGCCACTCCACATGGCTGAAAATGTGCTTTGCATCCGGTAATTTTTTAATTCTTACCGGCATAAGTCCAATAGAACGGCAATAGTTTTCTGCCTCTTTTCTTGTCAGATGCCCTTCTACATTCGGCAGTTCATAGAGTCCGGCAAGCAATCCTTTTGCCGGTCTTTTGCGGATAGCAATCTCCTGCAGATCTTCAAACAGAAAAACGGTCTTTTTCTCAATCCGCCTTGCTTTTGCCTTTTTCTTCACCGGTAACTTATCTGTCAGCCCCTCTTTTTCTGCACGGCATATATTCTTAAGTGGACATTCCCCGCATTTTGGTTCGCCATTTGGCACACAGACAATCGCTCCCAGCTCGATCAGTCCCTGATTAAAATCACTGGCTGCATCTGCCGGAATGACTTCTTCGATCGCTTTCTCCAGCCTCTTCTTCGTGCTCTGCTTCATAATATCTGCATCATCTGCCAGAACTCTTGTTACTACACGCAACACATTGCCGTCTACTGCCGGTTTCGGAATTCCAAACGCAAATGAACTGATTGCTCCTGCCGTATAGCTTCCGATCCCTTTCAGTTCAAGGATTTTCTCATAATCTGCCGGAAATTCACCGCCATACTCTTCCATGATCTGGATTGCTGCTTTCTGCATGTTGCGTACCCGGTTGTAATACCCTAAACCTTCCCACAATTTGAGCAGCTTGTCTTCCGGCGCCTCTGCCAGATCCTTCACTGTCGGCAACGCTTGTAAAAAGCGATCATAATATCCCTTCACCGCTTCTACCCTTGTCTGCTGCAGCATAATCTCTGATATCCATATTTTGTACGGATCCGGGTGATGTCTCCACGGAAGGTCACGGTGGTATTTCCTATACCATCCGGTTAATGGTTCTGCCATCTCATGAAGCTCAGGCTGTCCAAGCACAACCGGGACTTCATCCGCAAGCGTCATGCTGTCTGTCGTCACTACACAGTCTCTTGCCAGGATCTTTACTCCTGCATCCACGGCTTCCTGTAAGGCTTCCGCAAATTCCGGATGTGTCTGCCTGTTTGGCGTAAAATAGCGTACACCTTTCATCTGTATCACAAACAAGACGTACGCTTCGTACCCCGCTTTTCTTGCTTTCTGTAATTCCTGTACATGCTTTACGGCACGTTCACTCGGCGCATCCGGAAACCGGACTACACCGTCTTCTTCCAATGTAACTCCTTTAACTTCCACCAGAATCTTCTGATTCTTCGTCTCCACATAGAAATCAAATCTGGAATTCTCGTATGTGTACTCCGGCTTTACAAGTACCGGATCCGGCACCAGTCCACCGGCGCAGATCCATTCCTGCGCCACCTTATTCGGCGCCTGGGAATCCATATTGATAAGTCTGTCGCCTTTCTCTACTGCGATAAGATCCCATCCTGTCTTACGCTCAGGGTTATCGCTTTTCTGTATATACACCGGTACCTCCGGCTGCAAAAGTTCCGCACAGCGTCCTGTATTTTTCACATGGACAGTCTCTGTACGACCGGCACATTCCACATAAGCAATAAACCGGTTCGGTCTGTCTATAAAACTGCCCGGATAAATATTAGGATACTTCACTTTTCTTCCGTCCTTTTAATTCTTCCTGTTCTTCTACATACGCCTGGATCGCCTCATTTAACGACAGCATCTTCTCATCCAGTGTTGACACCATATCTGCACACTCTCTGAGATCCCGGCTGATATATTCCGGCGCATTTCCCTCAAATTTGTAATAAATCTTATGCTCCAGACTTGCCCAGAAATCCATCGCGATCGTCCGGATCTGGATCTCTACCTTTGTATCTACAACACTGTCTGACAGGAAAATCGGAACCGATACAAGCATGTGATAGCTCTTGTAACCGCTTGCTTTCGGATTCTTAATATAATCTTTGATCGATAATACCTTTAAATCACTCTGGTTTCCAATCATCTCTGCCAATCTGTATATATCAGAAGTAAATGAACAGATCAATCTTACTCCTGCAATATCGTTGAT
>OLQA01002439.1_pt1 | contig 14541 bp, 13 predicted proteins | sample 1673151 | NCBI WGS metagenome assembly OLQA01 (sample SAMEA3136760, study PRJEB25190) | human gut metagenome | biome: human gut; feature: human-associated habitat; material: faeces | place: Austria | collected 2013 | reverse complement strand
CGAGGTGGAGGATAAGATAGCCGAACTGCTTATAGACAAGGGCGAGGGAGCGGTGTCCGCCGTGGCAATATCCGCTGACAACGGAGAGATAAAGGTGGACGCACTTTAAAAGCCTAAAGTTATAAAATCAGGGTAAAAATTATAAAAAAATACTTGATTTTTATGACGGTATGTTATATAATAAAGGTAAGGTTGTTAGTTTTTTAACAACGTGAATAAAAAAATTAAATTGAGAGGTGTCTTTAAAATGGCAGGTTTAAACAAAGTTACTGTTGATGACATTAATGTAAAGGGCAAAAAGGTACTCGTAAGAGTTGACTTTAACGTTCCTCTTAAGGACGGCGTTATTACAAACGATAACAGAATAACAGCTGCTCTCCCAACTATCAAGAAGCTGGTAGCTGACGGCGGCAAGGTAGTTCTGTGTTCACATCTCGGCAAGCCGAAGAACGGCCCAGAGGCTAAGTTCTCACTTGCTCCTGCTGCTGCAAGACTTGCAGAGCTTCTTCCTGAAACAAAGGTAACATTCGCTGCTGACGATACAGTAGTTGGCGACAACGCTAAGAAGGCAGTTGCTGAAATGGCTGACGGAGATATCGTTGTTCTTGAGAACACAAGATTCAGAGGCGCAGAGGAAACAAAGAACGGCGAAGCTTTCGCTAAGGAACTTGCTGACCTCGTTGACGACGAAGTATTCGTAATGGACGCTTTCGGTTCAGCTCACAGAGCTCATGCTTCTACAGCTGGCGTTACAAAGTTCGTTAAGGAAACAGCAGTTGGTTACCTCATGCAGAAAGAGATCAACTATCTCGGAAATGCAGTTGAAACACCTGTTAGACCATTCGTTGCTATCCTCGGCGGCGCAAAGGTAGCAGATAAGCTCAACGTTATCTCAAACCTCCTCGAGAAGTGCGATACACTTATCATCGGTGGCGGTATGGCATATACATTCCTTAAGGCACAGGGCAAGGAAGTTGGTCTTTCCCTCGTTGACGATACAAAGATCGACTACTGCAAGGAAATGATGGCAAAGGCTGAAAAGCTTGGCAAGAAGCTTCTTCTCCCTATCGACACAACAGTTGCAGCAGGTTTCCCTGATCCAATCGACGCTCCTATCGACGTAGAAGTTGTTGATTCTGACAAGATCCCAGCTGACAAGGAAGGCCTTGATATCGGCACAAAGACACAGGCTCTCTTCGGCGAGGCTGTTAAGTCTGCAAAGACTGTTGTTTGGAACGGACCGATGGGCGTATTTGAGAACCCTGTGCTCGCAAAAGGAACTATCGCAGTTGCAAAGGCTCTGGCTGAAACAGATGCAACCACAATTATCGGCGGCGGTGATTCCGCAGCAGCTGTTAACCAGCTGGGCTACGGCGACAAGATGAGCCATATCTCCACCGGCGGCGGAGCATCCCTGGAATTCCTGGAAGGCAAGGAACTTCCCGGAGTGGCAGCAGCAAACGATAAATAATAAATTTTAAGGAGACCATTATCATGGCAAGAAAGAAAATTATCGCCGGCAACTGGAAGATGAACATGACTCCCAGCCAGGCCGTTGAATTGATCAATACCTTAAAGCCCCTCGTGGCAACCGAAGATGCAGATGTTGTTTTCTGTGTGCCTGCTATCGATATCATCCCTGCTATTGAAGCAGCTAAGGGAAGCAATATTGAAATCGGCGCAGAAAATATGTACTATGAAGAAAAAGGTGCATATACCGGAGAAATCGCTCCTGATATGCTCACTGACGTAGGCGTAAAATATGTTATCATCGGACATTCCGAAAGAAGAGAATATTTTGCTGAAACCAATGAGACTGTCAACAAGAAAGTTCTCAAGGCTTTCGAGCATGGTATTACTCCTATTGTCTGCTGCGGCGAATCTCTTACACAGAGAGAGCAGGGAATTACCATTGACTGGATCCGTCAGCAGATTAAGATCGCTTTCCTGGGTGTAACTGCAGAGCAGGCTAAAACCGCAGTTATTGCATATGAACCCATCTGGGCTATCGGTACCGGCAAAACTGCAACCACAGAGCAGGCACAGGAAGTTTGTGCTGCCATCCGTGTATGCATCGGTGAAATCTATGACGAAGCGACTGCAGAAGCAATCCGTATCCAGTACGGCGGATCTGTTAATGCAGGAACCGCTGCAGAACTGTTTGCACAGCCTGATATCGACGGCGGCCTTGTGGGCGGCGCAGCTCTGAAGCCTGACTTCGGAAAGATTGTAAATTATAAATAACAGCAGTCCGGCAATCATATAGTTAAGACAGTCCCTGTTTCCTTCAGTCTGTAAGCACTGACGGAAACGGGGATTTTTTGTCTGACGGAAGGATTGATATATCTTATCAAGTAACCATATTGCAGCGGATTGTATCCTGTGGTATTCTATATCTTGAAGTTAGGCGAAACTAACTATTACCTGACATGTACTAAAAGGAGGTTATTTTCCGGCGTATGGATGGGCGCCGGAGGATGATTTTCCGGATCCCGGAGGAAAGAAAGCATGCCCGTAGAAGAGATCACACAGTATTTACAAACAAACAGGCGGAGCTGTAAAAAGGCATTACATATGCAATTGGCAATTCACTGTGCTCCTTTTTTAAAAGGAATTAAGGAAAGCGCTGTAGTCAGTCTGCCGAGAGATCAGGCCGTTGAATTTTCAGTACTGGCGGCCAGGACCGGCCTGAACTGGTATTTTCTGCTCCATGAAGATGGAAAAGATATGGTATTTATTTACCGGAAAAAGGAATTGGAGAGATTTCTGCAGAAAGAGGATGTTTCAGCCTTTCTGAAAAACAGAGGATACCTGCAGAGCGGCAAGATACATCCTTTTTCAATCTGCCGGATTTTGTCCGAACTGTCCCGGAGAGTAGAGGCTTATTACAGGACGAAAGAAAATTTCCCGCATGAGATAGGAGTGCTTCTCGGATATCCCACAGAGGATGTGGAAGGATTTATTGCCAATGAGGGCAGGGACTGCCTGTGTACGGGTTACTGGAAGGTATATCAGAATGAGCAGCGTGCAAAACAGATTTTTGCCGCATTTGATGAAGCCAGGGAAGTAACTGTCCGGGAGGTATTGGAAGGAAAAGAGCTTCTGCAGCTATGTACATCCATATAAATCATTTTATATAAAGTAGGAGGAATAAAGATGGCACAGATTTCTATTGTATATTGGAGCGGCACAGGCAACACGGAGTTAATGGCTCAGAAGGTTGCGGAGGGTGTCAGGGAAGCAGGACAGGAGGCTGTCGTGCTCAGTGTGGATCTGGCGGATGTTTCGGAATTGAAGAAAGCCAGGGCTTTTGCGCTGGGCTGTCCTTCCATGGGGGCAGAACAGCTGGAGGAAACGCAGATGGAGCCTTTTATGTGTGATTTGGAAAATGGAATAGGCGGTAAGCAGATTGGCCTGTTCGGATCCTTCGGATGGGGCGGGGGAGAATGGATGAGGGACTGGGAAGAAAGAGTCCGAAATGCCGGCGCATCTGTTGTTGGAGAAGAAGGAATTATTGTAAACGGGGCACCGGATGAGGAAGCGGAAGAGAAATGTAAGGAGCTTGGCAGGGCCCTGGCTGTTGCGGTTTCATAAGGCAGGTTAAAATAAATCAATCGAATTGATTAAAATTGCATCTTGTGTAAACCACAAACCTGTGTTATTATTTACAAAACTGAATAGGAAAGCAAATGCAAGGAAGAGGAGTAGTAGCTGAAAGCTGGAAAACAGAGAACTGCCGGGTGGTGCGAGGCAGTCTGAAACGGACCGTGAACTGACCTTGGAGCAGCCGGCTGAAGACCCGCAGGGTTGTGTAGGTTCGGACGGAATACCCGCCGTAGAAAGGGGTAAGGCATGTTAGTGCTGATGAGTGCATGGTTTTTATTACCATGAAATAGAGTGGTACCGCGTGAAGTTGAATTTGCGTCTCTATAAAAATGACCCGGATTACAGGAAAGTCATTTTTATAGAGACTTTTTTTGTGCCCGGACAGAATAGGAGGAAGCATAAATGACAGCAGCAGAAAAGTACGGAAAATCCTATTTCATGCCACCGGTGGTGACATATGATTGGGTGAAGAAGGATACGATTGAGAAGGCCCCCATTTGGTGCAGCGTGGATCTGCGGGATGGGAACCAGGCGCTTATAGAGCCTATGGGTCTGGAAGAAAAACTGGAATATTTTAAGATGCTGGTAGAAATCGGTTTTAAAGAAATTGAGGTGGGATTTCCTGCGGCATCAGATACGGAGTATGCATTTTTGCGGGCATTAATCGAAAGAGACATGATACCGGAGGATGTGACGATCCAGGTTCTCACCCAGGCGAGGGAACATATCATCAGAAAAACCTTTGAAGCAGTGAAAGGCGCTCCGCATGCAATTGTCCATCTTTATAATTCCACATCGGTGGCACAGCGGGAACAGGTTTTCAAGAAGAGTAAGGACGAAGTGAAACAGCTGGCGGTGGACGGAGCCGCTCTTTTGAAAAAACTGGCGGAAGAAACGGACGGTAATTTCACATTTGAATACAGCCCTGAGAGCTTCCCGGGGACGGAAGTGGATTATGCTGTGGAGGTCTGCAATGCGGTTCTTGATGTATGGAAGCCGGATGAGAAGCACAAGGCAGTCATCAACATCCCGACTACAGTGCAGGTAGCGATGCCCCATGTGTTTGCCTGTCAGGTGGAATATATCCATAAAAACCTGAAATACAGGGACAGCGTGGTTTTGAGCGTACATCCTCACAATGACAGAGGCTGCGGAATCAGCGATGCGGAATTTGGGATTCTTGCAGGAGCGGACAGAGTGGAAGGGACGCTTTTTGGAAACGGTGAGAGAACCGGTAATGTGGATCTGGTCACATTAGCCATGAACATGGTATGCCATGGCGTGGAATCCGGCCTGGATTTCAGCCATATTATGAAAGTCAGGGAGAATTACGAACTTTTGACCGGTATGAAGGTGGATGAAAGAACGCCCTATGCGGGGGATCTGGTATTTACCGCGTTTTCCGGTTCCCATCAGGATGCGATTTCCAAGGGTATGGCCTGGCGGAATGAGGGAAAAAGCGGAAGTAAATGGACGGTTCCTTATCTGCCGGTGGATCCCAAGGATGTGGGAAGAGAGTATGAATCCGATGTCATCCGGATTAACAGCCAGTCGGGAAAGGGCGGCATCGCTTTTATTCTGAAACAGAATTTTGGGTTCTCCTTACCGGATGGAATGAAGGAAGAGGTTGGGTATCTGGTGAAGGGAGTTTCCGATAAGCGTCACCAGGAGCTGGCTCCGGCGGACATTTATCAGATTTTCAAGGAAAATTATATTTCACCCAGAACGGTCTTTCAGATTCCGGAGTTCCACTTCCGCCAGGAAAATGGGATTACCGCGCAGGTAACCATCGAACAGGGAAAGGAAAGAAGAGTGGTGGAGGCCTCCGGCAACGGCCGTCTGGATTCGGTAAGCAATGCGGTTAAGATGTATTTTGGAATCGATTATGAACTGGCGGTTTATGAGGAACATGCGATTTCCAGGGGTTCTTCCTCCAAAGCAGCGGCCTATGTGGGGATTTCCTGCAAGGGTAAGATGTATTGGGGCGTGGGAATTGATGAGGATATTATTAAAAGTTCTGTGGCTGCGCTTGTATCAGCGGGCAATAAGCTGGCGGAAGGTGAAAATTTTCAGGAAGGCAGGGAGGAAAGAGTTGTGGATATTATCAAATATATAAACGGACATTATGCGGAAGTAACTTTGGAAAATCTGTCGGAGAATTTTAATCTTTCCAGACCTTATATTTCAAAATATATCAAGGATAAGACAGGGATGAATTTCCAGGATGTGGTAAGAGAAGCCAGAATGAGAAAAGCCAGAACGCTTTTGAAGGAATCAGGACATTCGGTGGAATCGATAGCTGCGGATGTGGGTTATGAGAGCGTGGAGCATTTTAACAGACTGTTTAAAAAATCCTATGGGATAACTCCGGTACAATTCCGGGTACAGAAATAAACGGATTTAATAGAGTCAGGAAAACATAAAAAGAACGGCCCTGCGGAGGATTGGCTAATAAAGAATTTTCCGCAGGGTTTTTTCGAAAAAGTCGCAGTTTTTATGTCCGGCATGAAGAAGGACAATAAGGTGATGGAATACGAACTGAAGAAATTCCTCCTGTGTGTATTCCTCCGACCATACGGACTCGGAAATGGAGGTGTCCCTGTGGAGAGCCTTGCGGAGAACATCAAGAAGCACCTGGAAGCATTGGTCTTCCAGCTCCCGGCCTCTTTTTTTGTCCTCAGGAGGCATGGTCTCCAATTGAGTCAGCCAGTCCTTTTCGAATTCAGAAAGCTGTTCATTTATCATGGCATAATACTGGGACACAAATTGCGGGAAACAGGTGCTCTGTGGTACCATCCCGGACAGATTCTGTATGACATCAGCCCAGAAGGAATTCACAACAGCAAAAATAAGCTCTGTTTTGTTGGGAAAGTAATTATAAAGAACACCTACGGAAATAGAGCATTTCCGGGCTATATTGCGGATATTTACTTTATGGATGCCTTCGGTACGGGCTATTTCCATGGCAGTGTCAATAAGCTCCTGACGGGATGTAACATTCTTGTTCATCTTTTTTCCTCCTATTGAACCATGCTCATTATATAAAGCTTACCTTTTGCTGTCAAGTATTCTGCAGTTAAAAGTAAACAGAAGGTCTGTGCAAGGGGCTCTTTGTAAAAAAATGATTGACTTGGAGTTAAGTCCCGGTGGTATGATTAGACAGAGTTAAGTAATTCTTTTTAAGAGAAAGGCGGGCAGTCATGACTATTGCAGAGGTAAGTAAGAAATATGAGATGTCTCCGGATACACTGAGGTATTACGAACGTATCGGCCTGATTCCCCAGGTACCCAGAAATAAGAGCGGAATCAGGGATTATGATGAAAATTCCTGCCGCTGGATTGAATTGATGAAGTGCATGCGCAAAGCGGGCGTGCAGATTGAAGCCTTGATAGAATATGTGTCTCTGTTCCAGCAGGGCGATTCCACTGTCAATGCCAGAAAAATGCTGCTCATAGAACAGAGGGATCAGCTGCTGGCGAGGATGGAGGAAATGCAGAAATCCCTGGACAGGCTGAATCAGAAGATCGACCGTTATGAACAGGGACTTATGCAGGCGTAAAAAAAGCTGCACTGACAGTGCTATTCCCGGAAGAAGGAATATCTGTTTTTTCCCAGCCGCTTTGATTCATAGAGGGCCGTATCCGCATTTTTATACAGGGTATCAAAATCCGTGCCCGCATCAGGGTAGAGTGCAATACCTATGCTGGAGGTTATATTCCAGCTGGAGGAATGATAGCTGCAGGTCTGTCTCAGGGAAGAAACAAGCAGTTCTGCTTTTGCTATTGTCGATTCCATATCATTAACAGGAATAAAAACCACAAATTCATCACCGCCATACCGGCCGATTATGCTATCCTCCGGGAAACAGCTTTTCATAGTTTTCGCAAAATGCTTCAGGCAGAAGTCTCCATTGTTATGACCGTAAGTATCATTATAAATTTTAAAATTATCTACATCAATAAAGATGAAGATGCCTGGCGTTTTTTTACGCAATTCTTCTTCCACGGCAATCTGAAAAGCTCTGCGGTTCAGAATTCCGGTAAGAGGATCTGTAGTAGACAATCCCATGTATATTTTCTTATCTTTTTTCTCCAACAGCACAAGGGTCAGCATGTACAGTATCGTGAAGCCTACCAAAATACTTCCATATACTCCGCCCCAGGCGGAAAACTGCTGGGTAATATCAGAAATATTCTTATTTGTCAGTTCAACGATCACATACCAGCCTGGCATAACAGAAATACTTCTATAGGAAATTGTAGATTCCTCTCCTCTGATAATAGCGGAAAATCTCCCATCCTTCTTTCCGGAGCGCATGTCCTTTATCCACTGGTTGTAGGAATAACCTGCATCATACTGGAAATACTTCTGCTGAAGCAAAAGATTGTTCCAACTGCCAGACGTGCCGGAATTGTCACTAACACAGGTAATAAAATTTTCTGAATCGGCCTTTAACAGATGAATGTTGATCTTGCCCTGAAGAAGCTCATACTCACCCAGCTGTCTGAGATTTTCGATCATAATCGACACATAAAGTGTATGAACCAGTGAAGTATCCCCTACTGGCACAAAAACAGTCATGGTCATATTTCCAGTTCTGCTGGACTGGTAAGGATCCGAGTTAAAAGAAGTATCTGAAGCCAACGCCGCCTCATCCAGCTTCTTCTTTTTGATATCGGAAACAGCGCAGCTGCTGCTGCCATAAATTTCGCCATCATTCATAATAAAACCAATATCACCGAAAACAGTCTTGTCAAGATTTTTCTCCAGCTGTTCCAGGATTTCCTCCGGCTGGGCATTTTCCATAGACCGGATCATCTTTATATCTTCCTGTACATAGTTCTGAAGATATTCCATAGAATCATTCATCTTTTCCGCGTACAGGCCTGTGATCAGCTCCAGATGCTCTGTATTGAAATTCCGCGCAATTCTGCTCAGGTGAAAGTATGCCGCCACGATAATGACAAGGCAGACTGCCAGATACAAAGCCAGCAGGACTTTTCTTTTTGTTTTATTTTTTCTTCGATCTTTCATGAGACAGCATTCTCCATAAGGTAATCAGAATCAACCATAATGACTCCGGTATCAAAATACTTCTGCTCTGATTTTTCTCCCTTTATAAGAGAATTCAGGGAAAGCATTCCCAGATATCCCATCTGATCCTGTTTCTGCAACACAGTCACTCCATGATACTCCGGATTCTGAAGCATCTGTTTCGTTTCGTCCGCCAGGTCAAAACCCACCAGCACCACATCTGTTCTTTCTTCTTCGAAAAGAGTATTTACGATGCCGACAGTAGATGTGTTATTACAACCGAAAAAGCCCTTTATATCTGCATTTTCTCTCAATAATGCAGAAGCATCCGATTGTGCCTTTTTCGTATCACCGCCATTAACTCTTATATCCTGAACGATTTCCCACTGCTCCGGTGCATTGCCCGCCCAGAAATTCAGGAATCCGGAAACACGGTTTACCATTGCCTGGGAGGTATCCGATGACAACTGGATTCCCACTTCCAGTGGGTCTGTCGGTGAATTTCCTGCATCATACAACATCTCCAGCATTTCTTTCGCTGCCATTTCTCCGGCATCTATATTATCTGTCATGTAACAGGCATCAAATTCGCTGCTGTTAATCGAAGAATCAATAAGTACTACCGGAATATCCTTTTCCCGTACCTTCTGACAGCTGTCTGCCAGTGAATTGGAATCCTGCTGGCTCCGGCAGCGCCTTGCTCCATAGCCTGGTTCATCAGGTCAATCTGACCGGAAATGTCAGTTTCGTTATCAATTCCACCAAGATAAACCGCTTCATCCAGTTTTTTTGCAGCTTCTGTTATACCATCTATTACTTTTTCCCAGTAAGCACCATGATAATTTTTCAGAATAACATATATTTGCTTATCGCTTTCCGGATTGGAAATACAGGTATAGTCCACCACAGCGGGCTGCTCTGCTGCCTCCTCCATGTTTGCCTTCGAACTCCCCGAGCAGCCTCCCAGCAGAACAGATGCCACTCCCACAAAAATCAACCGATATGCTTTCGTTCGTCTCATTTTTTCCCCAGTACTTATACTCCAAATTGTAACGCTTGCAGCGCAGATATTGAATAGTTACCAGATATTTTACATTTTTGCATATATTTTTTGTGTATATCTGATATATTATATGCCTGATGTATAAGGGCTGTCAATGTCTATTCTTCACGATTCCCAGTCTGCATCCTCCGTTTCTGATTTCTGTTATCTATTTTTCATACTCCTTAACCTTCTTTTCATACTCTTCCTGGTTTTCTATTACATGTTTTACAATATGTCCATGGCTTTTCTTCTTGGCAGCCAGATTCCGGCCAGGACGTTCGGCATATTGATCTTCGGGAATCTCCAATGCATTTGCCACGGCATGAATAATTCCGTTGCTGCTGTATGTGGCTCCGCTGACAGCATCAATGTTCAGACTTTGTTCCTCTTTCATCTCTTCAATTACAACTGGCGCAGCTTTGAAAAAATATTCTTCTGTGTCACAGTATGAGAAGATGGAAATATCCGTTACCTGCTGATTTTCCACAGTAACCTGAACTTCTACATCACCACGAAAGGCATCGGCAGATCCTGTATATACGCCATCGACAAGGTTCCGGAAGCGGCCTGCAGAAATAAATTCAGCCTTGTCCGCAGCTTTATCATCAGAACCATTCTCCGCAGTCTCTGAAGTTCCTGCCTCCTTCAAAGCATTCTGTACAGCCTGAATCAGCCCCTTACTGCTATATGTAGCACCGGATACGGTATCTGCATTCGTATTCTGCTGTCCGATTATTGCAGAAAAGATTTCAGCTTTCGCTTTTTCCATATAAGACTTGTCATCCTCATAACTATCCAGTGTAAGACTGGTTATTTTTCCGTCCGCCACACTTACAGTGACACGCATCGCTCCACGATAGCCCTCACCTGTTCCAGTATAAGTACCGTCTTTATATCTGAAACCTTCAACAACACCGCCTGCTATATTTCTATCCTTCGTATAGCTTCTCGCCGTAAGGAGCCGGGAAGCCCCAATCATCACACACGTGAGCAATACTCCGATCACCATTCCATATTTAATTCCAAAATGCGCATTTCCTTTCGGACACCAGCTAATGCACTGCTGGCACGCAATGCACTCTCCACCTGTAACTTGTTCCTTTTTCGTAAAATCAATTCCCATGCTGCATTTCGCAGTACACAAAGAACAGGCACTGCATTCTCGTCCGGGCTTTTCGATTTTCAAAAATGCACCTCTGGAAATCAGTGCATACACCGCTCCCATTGGACAGAAATATCTGCAAAAGAATCTCTTTACCAACACTGATCCTGCCAAAATCACCAAGAGTAAAATTCCCCCCACCGAGCACAAAGGCTTCACTCCCGGCCAATGTCCAGGCGCAATATACTGGCCAAATATTTCCCACGGACCTTGCTTTTTCCAGGTCAAAACACCACTCCATATAAATATTACAAAATAAACAAGTACTCCATATTTTGCCAGTTTCAGAACTCTGTCAGCTTTCTTGTATATTTCTGGATTTCTGTTCCGCCTCCAGCTGCCTTTTCCCAGCTTCCGCGCTGCAAACCACAAGAAATCCTGCACAGCTCCAAAGCTGCAGAAAAATCCGCAAAAAAATCTCCCCACCAGTACACTTCCTGGCACTGTCGCAATTAGTACATACACCGAATACCTGACACTCTCCCAGGAAATACTTCCAGCATAGATCTGGGAAAAAATATCTCCAATAGCTGTAAATCCTGTTACGAACAGTTCTGGGATTAAGATAAACGACAGTAGTTGGATAACTATTTTTATCCAGTTGTTCTTTCTATTTTTCATTTTTTAGCTGCTTCTTTTTGTAGGCTATCTTTTTTCAACTGCTTCCAAAATTTCCATTTCACAAACACCGAAAGTCTATCAATAATCATAAAAAAGCACTCCTTTCCAAGTAATAGTATACTCAAAAAAGAATGCCTTTTCTATCATTTTCACATTATTTCTTCACTTTACCGAAAGCTATACATCATCCCAACAACGCCTTCATAATCCCCGCATAGCACACCGACATATTTGTCAGATCTTTCACCTCCGCATACTCATCAATGGTATGCGCCAAATTTTCCCTTGCAGGTCCCATTCCAATAGTACGGATGTCAGCTTCTCCTGCATAATGACTTCCATTTGTACAGAAATTGTAGGTAGTTACCTCTGGAGAAAAACCCTCTTTTTCCAGTTCGGATTTTATTTTTGCTACCCACTCCTCTTCTGCGCCAAACAGCCAGCCTGGGAAAAAGCGTTCTCCCTGGATTTTTTCTCCGGTGTAGCATTCCCCTTTTCCCACTGCATAAGAAACTTTATAGGAAAACTGCGGATCCTTTTTCTTCAGCTCTTCCATTTTTTCAATGATTGGCTGAAGCACGCTTTCCTTGGTTTCACCTACCAGAAGTCTGCGGTCATAGGTTGCACGGCAGTATTCCGGAACAACGGAGGCTCCTGGATATGGGGAAGATTTTACGTCTGTCAGCTCCAGGATTCCTTTTCCCAGTTTATCCTGGACAGGCGGCTCGATCTCACGGATAGCCTGAATGGCCTCACACATTTTATATACTGCATTTACGCCCTTTTCCGGGTTTGCTGAATGTGCCGGGACACCAAAGGTCTCAACCACAATTTCCGCACGGCCACGCTGTCCTACTTTTAAATTCATTTCAGATGCTTCACCAATTACCACATAATCCGGTTTCACTTTCTCACTTATTTTTCGCGCGGCAACACCTTCGAAGCATTCTTCATGCACAACACCTGCCACATATACATCTCCGGCAAAATTTTTCCCATTTTCCACCGCATATCTATGCGCAGCAACTGTAAATGCAGCTACCGCACCTTTCATATCAGCAGATCCTCTTCCATAAAGCTTTCCCTCTTCAACAACTGCATGAAATGGATCATGTTTCCAGTCCTTTAAATTTCCAACTGGAACCGTGTCTATATGTCCATCAAACAGGACTTTCGAACCAGGATTTTTTCCTTTAATATGACCGATCACATTTCCGTAGCAGTCAGTTTCTATCTCATCAAAAACACCGGCCTCTTTCATATACGCCTTTAAAACTTCCGCCGCTTTATCCTCATGTCCTGAATAGCTCTGACAGTTTATCAGACTTTTTGCCAGCTCAATTACTTTTTCGTCCCATTTCTCACTTATCATCTACAAATACCTTTGTTGCACCAAGATTAGTTCTCAGTCCCATTAAAATTGTTTTCAATTTTTTCATAGTTAATTTCCGCCTCGTAAAAAAATTGTTTTTAAGTCTGAAAAAGGCGCAGACACATTGAAGTGTTCTACGCCTTTGTAGTTTCGTTTGCTTTTTGATGGTTCTGCATTATAGGAGCTTTTTTCGAAGTTGTCAAGAGCTTTTTTATTAACTTTGAGATTGTGTTTTATAACTTAAATTAAATTAGTCTATAAATATGAATCTAAAGATTCGTCTAAAAATGCAGCTGCCCCTGCAGCCAAATCAGCCCCTTAAATCTGCGTCCCACGGCCGGTTCTCCCAGCAGATCCGCACAGTTTATACACACATCGAACTGGATATCATTGCACTCGATAGTCATCTGGCACAGTTTCTCACCAGTGAGAATGTTCTTAAAATTCACAAAATCCACGATTTCGCCCATCACACTATACTGGTCACATTCAATTCCATGAGGCATAAAACAGGTATCCACAATTGTCAGCACATCATCTGTGACAATACGCTCGGAAATCATGGAATACATATCCATATCTTCCATTGTAAGGTCTTCCATAGCTTCTTCATCACCATTTCTGGCAGCCGCGATCAGATTATTGCGGTTTTTTGTCAGCTCCCGCTCTACTTTTACAGCTTCTTTATCTTTCTGGACCGGAAAAAGGATCTTCCCTTCTCTTGCCAGTCCTGTAATCGTCAGTGGCTGTCCTTCACGCATATTCCCCTTATACTTCTCCAGCATATATTCTGCAGGATTCTGAAGATAAAAGATCAAAGTCACGCCAAGGCGCATGTCATCACACGCCCCTGCGTAAGACTCTTTTTCTGCGTGTCTCTCCACGACTACACTCTCCTGAGAGGTGATTCCTGTGCCGCGAAAAAACGGAAATGAATATTCTACGTGAAACTCATTGTCTTCATCATACTGTCCACAGACTGTTATTCCACAGTCACAGCCATAATTCTTGGAATATTGTACAAAAACTCCATCTGGATGATTCTCCACTGCAATTTTCTCATCGTAAGTATTTATCACATCCTGAATGATTTCCTGCATTTCTTTACGTGACTTTACCTTTGAAAAGCCAACAGTTCTTAAATAACTATGCACATTATCACCTCCCTGTTAAGCAGTCTTATTGCGAATCAAACAACTTTTTTTCAGATATTCTCCGGACCATCTGATATTTTACTTTTGACTATTACTATTTTCAGATCATTTACTTTTTATCTATTACTATTTTCAGATCAAAGTCCCATTTTTGGTATTTTTATACCATTTCGTTTTTAAGTCCAATTATTTGGACTTTTTCTCGATTTTTGTCATTCCACCCATGTATGGCTGAAGGGCAACTGGAATATTTACGCTTCCATCTGCATTCAGGTTGTTCTCAAGGAACGCAATCAGCATTCTTGGCGGAGCAACAACTGTGTTATTAAGAGTATGAGCAAGATATTTCTTGCCATCTTTTCCATTTACACGGATTTTCAGACGACGTGCCTGTGCATCACCAAGGTTGGAGCAGCTTCCTACCTCAAAGTATTTCTTCTGTCTTGGAGACCATGCTTCAACATCCAGAGATTTCACTTTCAAGTCTGCCAGGTCACCAGAGCAGCATTCCAGTGTACGAACCGGAATATCCAAGGAACGAAACAG
>OLQA01002438.1_pt1 | contig 14544 bp, 15 predicted proteins | sample 1673151 | NCBI WGS metagenome assembly OLQA01 (sample SAMEA3136760, study PRJEB25190) | human gut metagenome | biome: human gut; feature: human-associated habitat; material: faeces | place: Austria | collected 2013 | reverse complement strand
TTGCTCAGCTCTCCTGTATCTTCACCAACACTGGTCATTTCATTTAATACAGATGGGAATAATGCTGAGTCTTTCATAACTTCTCCAAGAGAATACCCTGTTTCCACTTTCTCCGCCATCTTTCTTACAGCTGTCTGTAAGACATAATTATCCAGCACTTTGGAAGTTACTTTTAAAGACTCAGAGACTGTAAGACCTGCCGTAGTCAGAGCAGCCATACTTGCAGCAAACTGTGTAGCTCCCTGTAAAGTGTTGATCTTGCCAAAAACAGGTAATTTCAGTGTTGTCTTTGCCCACCATATTTTTCCATTTTCTGTATGGGTATACACCATAAACAAAGCCACACCCACAAGGATACCTGCCAGCATGAGAATCCACCACTTCTCAAAGAAATGTGTCATGGACAGTAACATCACTGTCAATGTTGGTAATTCTCCTCCAATATCCTGAAATACAGAGGTAAATGTTGGCATAACCACTACCATTACCACAAACAATACAACAATGGCAACCACCAGTACAAACAGCGGATAACTCAGTGCCTGTTTGATTTTCTGATTCAGCTTGTACGATTTTTCATAATATTCCTGCAGGGTATTAAAGGAATGTGTAAGATTACCTGACAGTTCTCCTGCACGTAATGTCTCCAGAAACATCACAGGAAGCTGTGGACAGTTCTTTTCAAACGCATTTGACATGGTTGCTCCCTGTGCCACATCTTTACTGGATTCCAGCAACATCTTTCTCAACTTCTTATCTTTTGTCTGTTCAACTTCATTCTCACTTCCATATACAGAGTAGTAATATGGTGTCTCTGCGGCGAACTCTGCTGCACAAGTATCTACGATCTTATATGCTGCAACGATACCGTTTGCATGACGCATATCGTGAATTTCCTGCTCTGTCTTACCTGTCAGCTGTGCGATTACATTATCCGGGAACTCGATACGTTTTGCTTCTGCAAGAAGCTCCGGTGTAAGTTCCTGTGTCTTCAGAGCTGTCTCCATCTCTGTGATGATCGCAAATTTATCAATAAACCACTCATCAACTTTTGTAATCTCGTGGATCAGATCGTAAGAGATTCCTCTTCTGCATGCTTCTGCGATTCTCCACATACGCATGTCATCTACTTTCTTCAGCTGATCGATCAGTTCATCATCTGTCAGATCTGTGAAGTCATAAGACATCAGACTGTCTACATGCTGCTCCAGAGAACGGATTGCTTTCATAAGAGCTCCCTCGAAGTTATTACAGATGCTCATAACTTCTCCGGTTGCTTTCATCTGTGTTGTCAGCGTTCTCTTTGCACTGATGAATTTATCGAATGGAAGTCTCGGGATCTTAACTACTACATAGTCAAGCATTGGCTCAAAACTTGCATAGGTCTTCTGTGTGATTGCATTCTTGATCTCATCCAGATTGTATCCAAGTGCGATCTTCGCTGCAACCTTCGCAATCGGATATCCTGTTGCTTTGGAAGCAAGTGCAGAAGAACGGCTTACACGAGGGTTTACCTCGATTACACAATACTCGAATGTCTCCGGGTGTAATGCATACTGTACGTTACATCCACCTGTGATATTCAACTCACTGATAATGTTCAGTGCGGATGTACGAAGCATCTGATATTCTTTATCGCCCAGTGTCTGAGAAGGTGCGACTACGATACTGTCTCCTGTATGAACTCCAACCGGGTCAATATTTTCCATATTACATACTGTAATACAGTTTCCTGCTCCGTCACGCATTACCTCGTACTCAATCTCTTTCCATCCTGCGATACAACGTTCAACAAGAACCTGACCAACACGGGAAAGACGAAGACCATTCTCAAGGATCTCTACTAACTGCTGAGAATCATGCGCGATACCACCACCGCTTCCTCCCAGTGTATAAGCAGGACGAAGAACAACCGGATAGCCGATCTTATTTGCAAATGCAAGTCCATCTTCTACATTTTCTACAACGAGAGAAGCTGCAACCGGCTCACCGATCTTCTCCATTGTTGCCTTGAATTCCAGACGGTCCTCTGCCTTCTTAATGGTCTCAGATGTTGTTCCGATCAGGCGTACATTATTCTCTTTTAAGAATCCGGCCTCTTCAAGTTCCATTGCAAGGTTCAGTCCAGCCTGTCCTCCAAGTGTTGGAAGTACACTGTCTGGTTTCTCCTTTTTGATCAGCTGCTCAACAACCTCAATTGTCAGTGGCTCGATATAAACACGATCTGCGATATCTTTATCTGTCATGATTGTTGCAGGGTTTGAGTTGAGAAGTACAACCTCAATCCCTTCTTCTTTCAGTGAACGGCAGGCCTGAGTTCCAGCATAATCGAACTCCGCAGCCTGTCCGATGACGATCGGACCAGAACCGATAACTAATACTTTTTTGATACTATTATCTCTTGGCATTATTTCTCTCCTCCCATCATCTCAAGAAAACGATCGAACAGGTATCCTGAATCCTGTGGTCCCGGGCATGCTTCCGGATGGAACTGAACTGTAAAAATGTTCTTTCCAACATATGCAAGTCCTTCGTTTGTTCCGTCATTTACATTCTTAAATGCAGGAACTGCAACGTTTGGATCAATCTTGTCTTCATCAACAACATAGCCGTGATTCTGTGAAGAAATGTAGACTCTGCCTGTCTGAAGATCTTTCACCGGATGATTTCCTCCGCGATGTCCGTATTTTAATTTGTAAGTTGTACCACCTGTTGCAAGTGCCATCAACTGATGTCCAAGGCAAATGGCAAATATTGGGATATCTGTTTCATAAAGCTTTTTGATTTCTTTGATAATTGATGTACATTCTGCCGGATCTCCAGGTCCATTGGAAAGCATAATGCCATCTGGATTAGATGCGATGATCTCATCCGCTGTTGTATCGGCCGGATAAACGGTCACTTCGCAGCCGCGATCATTTAAAGATTTTGCGATGTTTTTCTTAGCTCCGAGATCAAGAAGTGCAACCTTCTTGCCTGTTCCTTCTAAAACGTATTTCTCCGCACATGTAACTTTGGAGACAACACCTTCTACCTTATAATTCTTCAACTTAGAGATTACTTCATCAAGATCGTAATTCTCGTTTGTTGTGATCATACCATTCATGGTACCTTTTTCTCTTAAAATCTTTGTAAGAGCACGAGTATCAACTCCCGCAATACCCGGAATATCATATTTCTTGAGGAAATCCTGAATTGTACCTTCACATCTGAAGTTACTTGGCATTCTGGATAACTCCCTCACAATATATCCATCTGGCCATGCCTTTAATGACTCCATATCCGGTGTAATTCCATAATTACCAATCAGCGGATATGTCATAACCACTGCCTGTCCCGCATAAGAAGGGTCCGTCAGTACCTCAAGATATCCTGTCATTGAAGTATTAAACACTATCTCGCTAATCATGTCTTTTGTCGAACCGATACTGGTTCCGGTAAAGACAGTCCCGTCTTCTAATATAAGAAATGCTTTCATATATTCACCTTTTCCCTTCTGTGTTTCTTTTTCTTTTTTCATGAATCCATACTGCTGTACTTCAGGTACATTTTCTATATTTGGGCAAAAAAAATTCGTTGTTACAAAGAATTTTTCTTAAAAATACAGAATAAAAGGCAGTTTGTGCAAGCACAAAACCGCCTCGTTTTTCATCCATCGGTACCAGACAATTTATGTCTTCACAAATTGTAAAAATTATACTACATAATCCGAGGATTTTCAACGGATATTTTTGTTTTTTTATGAATACTGCCAAAATATTACAATCTTGTGTAATCTCGGGTCATCGATGTACTGGTACTTCACCCGCGATAATCCATAGTAATCCGCCAGATTCTGCGTTGCTTTTGCAAGTTCTTTCTGGAAAATGTCATCGTGCGCCTGACTGTAGACGGATGTATCTGCGAATTTAAAAATTGTAGCACTTTCCTTCGCCCAGATAGCCTGGTTCATGGCTTCCAGTACCTTCTTGGCATCATACTGTGTGTAATACATTCCGTTTGCCACGTAATAATTGCAATCCATCTTGCTGCACTCTGGCATCTGTGTATCCTTATCCAGAATATGTGTCTGATATAACTGCGTATCATCACAGCACAGATAATCATAGCTGATATTTGCCTTATTACCAGAAGCCTCTGCATCTTGACCTGAATTTTGCTCTGCATCCCGGGATGTATCTTCTCCTTCTTCCTGTTGGAACACCGGATCTCCCCAGGTTGTGTCGACATAATAATAATCGCCGTTACATTTCACCAGATTCCACGCATGGTTTCCGCCTTCCGTCGTCTTTCCCGTCACATAAGTACAGAACACGCCAAGCCGTTCCAACAAATACTGCGTTGCTTTCGAATATCCAGCACATACAGATTTCTGATTGACAAATACGCTGTAGATGTTCTGATTATCCGGCGCGCTCTCATCATACTCTACTTCATCTACGATTTTTTCATATACATAGAGAATTTTGTGATAGTCATCTGCATCGGCATCCAGATCTGCCAGCCACTTCTCTGCCGCCTGCATAATCGCGGTCTGCATCTTCTGGCTTTCTTCTGCTGTGTAAAAATATTTCGGTTTCAGGACGGTATAACTTTCTGTTCCTTTATAAGTCGTAACCGTTGCTGTCCCGTCACACCAGAAGATGTCTGGCTGATCCTTCATCAGCTTCTGAAAAATCTGATTTGTCTCATCTACATCCGCGTTATGTACATAAATTTCCTCCGTGTGGTTTCTGACACCTTCCAGAATTTCCTGATAGACCTGCCTTTGTTCAGTCGGCAACTGCTGATAATAATATTTCTCCGTGTTCTCTTCTTCCGTTATGGATACTTTCTGATAAGGAATATCTTGTTTTTTATTTGAACCAAATTGTTCAAGTTCCAGGTATCCGCCCCTTTCTGCTGCTGCGGTTCCAAGAAAGAGAATGCATGTCAGAATCAGGATGATTAATTTCTTTTTTCTTCTTTTTCTATATATCCGTAAACACCTTCTTTTCATGCTCTGTTCTACGCTCCTGTTTCTGTTATTTTTAAGATGTTCCATACTTTGTGTAACAATCTGTCTCTTTTATTCCCTGTATCTTCACATTTTTCTTATTTTTGCATACTCTGTCAGTAACAGAGTCTTAAAAGAGGTCCTATTTTATGAACGGAACGACTCCAACCACTCAGGATACTCCCGACAAAGGCCGTCTGCAGATTAATCTCGTATCTGACATCTCTGCCTATCCGATTCAGGGGGCTCAGATTTCCATCTTCTACACGGGTGTTCCAGAAGCTCAGTTAGAACAACTTACTACCGACAGTTCCGGGCAGACCGATACGATTGATCTTGCGGCACCACCGTTAGAATACAGCCTGAATCCAGAAAATGAAGTCCAGCCATATTCCGAATATACCATGCAGATCACCGCCGAAGGCTTCGAGTCGGTCAGTATTGCCGGTGCTGAAATTCTCGCCGATGTCACTGCCATTCAGAATGTCAGCATGAAACCAATCGACACTCCCGAAGACGAGGAAACCGTATTCGTCATTCCGGCTCATACATTATATGCCACCTATCCGCCTAAGATTCCCGAAGACGAGATCCAGCCGACCTTCGAATCCGGAGAGATTGTCTTAAGCCGCGTCGTGGTCCCGGAATACATCGTAGTTCATGATGGAAGTCCACGCGACTCCACTGCCAAAAACTATTATGTGAAGTATAAGGATTATATCAAAAATGTAGCTTCCAGTGAAATCTATGCGACCTGGCCGGAGGATACCATCCGGGCAAACGTACTGGCAATCATGTCTTTTACTCTGAACCGGGTATATACAGAATTTTACCGGAACCGCGGATATGATTTTACGATCACTTCTTCAACCGCATTTGATCACAAATGGATTCCGGAACGGAATATCTATGATACGATCTCTGTGATAGTGGATGAATTGTTTGCCGATTATCTTTCCAGACCGAATGTCAAGCAGCCGATACTGACGCAGTATTGTGACGGACGGCAGGTACAATGTCCGAATTGGATGACCTTTTTGCTATAACCTATAAAGTGGATTTTTACCTATTTATATGCTACATTTTAGCAAAAATCATCTAAATTGAATAGCCTCGATTCTAAGTTCCTGTCCTACAGTTCCAAGAGTTGCTACTCCATCGGCTCTTGTCCAGTCTGTCCATCCAGAACCCTGGATATGAACACGGTATTCAAAGTCGCCTTCAAAACATAAGCACTCGATACGTTTCTTTTCGCCAACAGTTCCGATAATCGTGTCTTTGGTGATCACGCCGTAATCCACCCAACCTTTGCTCTGGATATGTGCTTTTGCTTTAATTGTCTTTCCGTATGGATTGATTCTGAGTGCTTCCAGGCGTAATGCATGGCCTGTGATACCAATCACATTCTCTGCGGCTTTTGGTGACAGCCATCCTTTGCTCTGTACGTGCGGTTCGACGGAGAACATGGATTTCTTAATCTCCAGTGCTTCCATCTGCAGTCCTTTTCCGGTCGTACCAGCCCACTCTCCGTTGTTGGCCCATTCTGACCAGCCAATACTCTTCTGGTGGACTCTGTACAGGTAGAAAGATTCCTTTCCTGTGATCCGGATTGCTTCCAGTCTTCTGTTCTGTCCGGTGGTTCCGATCAGAGTGTCTTTGGTGATGTTCTTGTATTCTTTGTTTCCGATTCCTTTCATATGGACAACAACATCTGTTTCTCCGACCGGCTGGATGTGCAGTGCTTCGATCCGGCGATTCTGGTTTGTTGAGCCGACCATTAATCCGTCAGACTGCCAAGCTCCCCAGCCAGCACTTCTCATGTGTGCCTGGTATGAAATTGTACCGAACTTATCAGTCTTGTTCTGGAATACTCCACCGGATTTGATCTCTCCATCGACAGGTTCTGTTTTCTTAGCTGATGCTACCGGTGCCGTAGATGTGATCCCGAATGCTTTGAGGATCCCTCTTGCCAAGTCATCGATCTTGGAATTGAATTTGTTGAGATCCCCCTGGTTTGTAATGAATCCATTTTCCAGAAGTCTGTAGCTGTAACCTTTCGCAGCTGCGCGATTGACGTTGGCAAGATGCGCTCTGCCTACAATCTTATTTGCTCTTCCAGGGAAGAAGGAAACAATGAAGTTAGCAAGCGCTGTGTCATACTGATCCGGATTATATCCTTCTTTAATAATTACATGACCACCTTTGGCTGTCGATACATTGCTGTCCATATGCAGTTCCAAGATCTGCCAATCCTTTGAGATTTTGAGTGAGCTAATGCCTTTGTCGGCGTACCAGTTCCGGTTTGTATCTCCAAGAGTAACATTACTTCCTCCGTATGCTACGATTCGTCTTGCAAGTGCACGGACTCTCTCTGCCTCGGTGTAACCGTATCCAACAGCTCCACTGTCACCGGCTCCGTGTCCGGCTATAATAAATAAATGTGCCATAATTGCTCCTTTCTGTGCGACGTCGCACGTATCCTTTATTTCTCCATATGCTTTGTGCTGTTAATATGTTCCGCTATAACACTTCCGCATCCACGGCAATATGTTTTTCCATCGACTGATTTTACGCACATACAATTATGTACCTCTCCACATTTTTCTTCATTTACTTCTACATAATCTTTCATATCTTCATTCCTTTCAAAAATAAGAGGACGATTATTCGCCCTCTACTTACACTGCTGCTTATACAACTGATTTACTCCAGTTGCCGCTAATCCGCTGGCCATTCCGACCGCAACTGCATTGATCACATCACCGGCCGGAAAGTCCGGCATTGTATAGAGTCCGGCAACACCCAGAACTCCGCCACATACAGCCATGATGACCGGAATCCATTTATCTGGAATTTTCTCATATGCCTTGCAGCCAAGTCCAATTACATAACAGATTGCTACGATCCCTACTACTGTTCCTATTGTACTAATATCCATGCTTAATCCTCCTGATCATGCGCTTGCTTATTTATATGCTTCTGAATCTTGTCTATTGCTTCTGTAACAGGTCCATTACATCCCTGTTCTTTCAAACCTTTCAGACAAGCCAGAATTCCATAAGTAAGCAAACATTGTTCTGATTTCATTCTTTCTATCTCTTTATCCTGCTCATTCTGTCTTAAATACCACTTGTATACTGCGAAAACAGCGGAAAAGATAACCACTACGGCCGTTAATAAGCTTCCAGCAGTAATAATTGTGTTTACGTCTACATACACTCTATGTACCTCGATTCTTTAATTTTGCGTATAAAAATAAGACCTTACGGTCTCGCTCTAATTTCCATATATTCACCTCGATTTTTGCATAGAAAAAGAGAGGCATCAACCTCTCTTACACATTCTCGTTGTCATCAAGTTTAATGCAATAATTAAATATTTCGCGTTCAACTCTTTCCTTTGAACAAATTAACTTCTTCTGAACTTCATCACATAATGTATCAAAATATTTTTTCGGTGTTTTTACTGCTTCTTGATTATACCAATTCAATATATCAAGTAATTCATCTGAAAATGTCCTTATCGCTTCATGGGTTTTATCAAATTTCATACTCTCTTTTTTAAATATTTCAGCTCTTATATCTATATATACCAAACATTTTCCAGCTTCTTTAAGCAAGTATTTATTTTTTATTACAAACATGTTTAATAATTCATCTGAATTTTCTTCATCAGCATTTTGGATAGCCTCAAGTAAATACTCTCCAGTTTCTGTAATGCACGGTAAGAGATTAGAAATCATTAATTGTAATTCTTTTTCCTCATTTGCAAAAATTTCCTTTTTCGTTTTTCTTTTTCCTATTATTGTATTAATCCATATTGTTAATAATGCAATAATTGTAGGAGATATGCCCTTAAAAATTTCCCATACAAAATCAACTACGTCATGTGTTTGCAAAAATTGTTCAAAACTCACTTTTTACACCTCAGATTTTAAAATATAAATGGAATCCAACTTTTTATTTCCTTGAGACCTTTATAAGTCTTCATCAAAGTGGAATTCTCATGCAAATATTTTAATCCTTCAAATGTCACCTTTGCCCTATCTGTTATTAAACTATAAACTTTTCCCGAACCATCTCTATGTATTTTAACATTCTTTATCAGTCCTGCTTCCTGAGTGATTTCTAATAAATCGGCAAATTTTTCATTTGTAATATCATAATCCATTGCTTTAGGTAGATTATCTTCTGATATCTCCTTTACAATACTAAAAACTATTTTAAACTGATCGTTTACCTCTATCCTTTCTTCCATTCAATTTTCCCTCCTTCCACCTCGATTATACAGCAGACGGAGGTGTCTGCCAATGATTACCTGGCATCTCAAGCATGAAAATACCAACCACCGTATTGATGGTTGGTAAACATCTCTATTATCGATTACAAAATTGGCTCAAATGATGTTCTTTCCAATATTTTCTATATCGATCTATTTGTTTTTTAAGATTTGTTTTATCTTCTTCGCTAAAATTCATCTTATCAAAGCATTCTTTTGTTCTTATGCGTTCTTCACTTTTCTTTCCCGCAAAACTCGCTTCTGCTGAAAGCTTGTGGAATATCTCCCACGCTTCTTTATCGTCAAGCTTTATACCTAAGCTATCTTCGAAATCTTTATATCTACGTTCTAATAACGCACTATTTCCGTCACATTCTGCGCACACGCCAGCTCCAAATGCATAGTATTTTCCGTTTATGTGGTAAATAAATGGATGCTGACCAAAAATTTTATCAATATTATCCATCTCGTATTCCTCCCGTACATTTATACGAGAATTATACCATAGGTATGGAAGTGCTGCCAATAATTAGTTAGTATTCAGCGCCTCTCTGATTGCTTCCAGATCATCTGTAGTCAATGCCGGATAGTCCGCTGCGATATCTTCGAAGTTTTCTCCATTCTTAATACGGATTCTGAATGCCCGTACCATGATTTTTAACTTGATTCCACTAATTGTTTTCATATTACTCATCTCCTCCTATTAAATCTGCCATCATTAATACGATGTCGTCCGTAGTTACCTCGAGTGCGTCGATTCGCTCTAGCTGCGACTTTCCAACTTTATGTAATACAACTCCTAGGATTCCTGCTGTGTATTTCATGATTCCCTCAAGTTCCGTGTAATTCTCATAAGTGCCAATCGTAGATTCTCTTTCCTTGATGATCATCTTCTTGGTCTTCATGCCATCCTGAAAGATTGTCTTCAGATTCTCTTCAGTTTCTGATATTGTTTTGATCAGCAAGCTCCCGTCCGGCCGGGTGCTCGCTGACTGGACAGTCAACTCTGTTGCATCATTGAATGTAATTTTCATAATTATGTATATCTCCTTTCTGTGTAAAATAAGGATTTGACCGAGCAACTTTCCAACATAAAGTACAAACGTTTTTCGGTTACGAAAAATTTTATTAAAGGCGCTAATAACGCTATAACTATATCCGGCGTTCAAGGAGTCCTAAGATATAGTAACAATCTTCATGTTCTTCCAGCATCTCCTGTTGGAGCATCCAGTGCTTATAATGAAGGAATGCTTGCGCATCTTGTTATCACATCAGGCAATATAGTTCAGCTATGGCTTAATACTGCATGGAATAACGCTACACTTTCGGTAGTTGTCGGTTATATAGATTAACCTAAATGAAAGCACACCAATTAATAAACATTGATACGCTTGAACTATACCCATTAACAGTTCGTATTGTCATTCCAGTCGTAGATACATCTTTAACCTGCACTGCAAAAGTTTTGGTGTTTTGTGAGCCACCAGATAACGTTAATAGTACGAACGGTGCTTTCGAAAATGTTTTGCCGAATTTCACAGAAGTATCTTTGTAAGAATTTGCCCTGGTTTCGATGATTGGTGTGGTTCCATAGACCGGTAATTTAGCAGCCAACTCCTTATTTGTCTTAGCGATCTCTAATTTCTTCGTCACTTCCACAATATTAATTCCATCAAAATGTACTTCGAATACCGGGCAATCATCCAAAAGATCTCCTTTTTGCAAGTCTCCTTGCGTATACTCCGGAACTACTGGAATACTCTCTGCAGGGGTTCCCATGATCACAACCCATTCATTTTTCTCTGTGTTATCCTCTTCGTTTCTTGTATACCGGTTAACAATCAGATCTATCCTCTTCATTCCCTGCGATCCATTTGTAAGTTCCACCTCATCATAAGTTCCGATTTTTACAGAAGACACATTCCCATGATGGCACATCATTCCGCTTCGGATCTTGAGAGAATTGTTGGATACCAGCTCCGGTTCCAGATTTTCTCCTGACGGTAATATACAACTATCATCACCAATGATTCCTTCTATGATCTGCCGGAACTGCTGGCTCGTAACATGTGGTTTTCCTGTTCTTCCACTAACTATTTCCATTATCGCTCTCTCCTTCCAATTCGTATTCTTTAGACTCTACTCTATTTGTAACACTATAAATAATATTGGCTACTGGACGACTGGAATACATCCCTGTAAGATAATCCCGGCCACCAACAATATCTCCAATGCCCACATCAATACCAAGCTTTGCTATGTCCATACCAAAAATCTTTTTGCTACATAGTTCTTGCAATTTCTTTGTGCTTTGGTTCTCTAATTCATCCGTTTCTGTTGATGTATTTTCATATACCTGAGTGATTTCAGCCAATCCCTTATAATATTGTGTCTTCTTGAATGAACCATTTGGCCATACATACAAGTGCAATACATTTCTATCCTTCAGCTCACCTTTTCCGGTCACGATCAAGTGATTTACTCCATTTCTTTTATCTTCCATCGTGTAATTAAGTCCCGAGTCTTTTGATAGCTCAATCTCATCGGAATAATCCACGATCGGTACGGCTCTGATCAGAATGTATCCGGGAACCCCTCGCTCTCGCTTGTGTTGAATATCCAATCTATATCCAACAGTTTTCAACATCTTGGTGATTCCTTCTAACAATGTGCAATAGCGGTCAAACTGATAATTGCTTACGGTCACCCCCGTACTTTCCCCTGATACAACATATAATCCTCCAAATTCCGGTTCAATCAGTTTTTTAAGGACTGCATTCAATTCTCCCGATACCGTCTTGTAATCACTTCCGGATGGCGGCTCTATCACTTTCATTTCCATACGTCCGCGCCATGTGTAACCTTTTAGTTCCACATAATCCAAAGATGTGTCCGTCAGTACATCTTCGATAATTCCGCCATATTCTGTATCCGGTACGTACACGAAATTGCCAAAAGTCATATCTTTCGTCCAATTACATCGCGCAATCTTAACAGAGAACTCTCGATCGCTATTTGCATCAAATGTACAATTCGCATCCAGTAACGGATTCGTTCCTATCTCCTTATTTCTTGTCGCCAAGATTACCATGCTGCCTCCTTCCTCTTCAGGAAAACATACATATCTATCCCAAAGTCTCCACTCCAACTTACAGATATCAACCCTGACGGAATTTTTTCGAACACAGAATAATCATATCCTCTGGCATCGAATAAATTTGCTGTCGTGCCATTCGAAAGATATTTTGTAATCGTTTGTTCCATACTGTTGATGATCAAATATTCATTATTCTCCAAAGTCGTAAGTACTTCATATGGATATCCGTTAATCAGCACTTTTGGATTCACGCATGGCCCATATATAATCATTTCAAATTCAGATGGTATGATATGATTAATTTCAAATTCTGCAGATCCTCTTTTCTCATTCATAAAATCAAACGGAAAATCGTAATCAAAATCTAAGCCGCTATCTGCTGCTATTTCTTCTTGCGGGAAAAATCTTTTGTTTAAAACAGTAATCCAAGATAGTTCCGGAGCAACAAATCTAAGCTCCACTTCCGTATATACATATCCTTTCCACCCGGTCTTTTTTGTCTCGTAAATCTGACACGGAAGAAAAGTATCATTTACATACAATTGGCCATAATTTCCTGTTTCAGAATCTACGGATATTATTTTGTATAACGTCTCCATGTTTTGTACAAATTCATTTCTCTTTCCAACAACATCTATTGTTATTGTCTTCTCATACCCGCCATCTTTCTCTTCCCAGGTACTGTCAAACCAGTCTGCCTCAACAGTACGAAAAGGTGCCTTGGTAAGCCAAAGCACCTCCCCTCTGCTATTTTTGTAATATGCTTTTACCATACCGGTACTGCTCCTTTCGGTAACGGTTCATCAATTCTCTTTGTTCCAAGATAAATCGGACGCTTAGATAATTTATCTGCAGCTTTCATCTGGATTCTTTCTAATCGGTCGTAATCGATATCTTTACCTCCGTCAAATCCCGGATAGCTTTTCACTCTTCCAACCGTCTTATCTACAGTTCTCGCCGATAATGCAAGATCTACGGATTTCTGTAATCCAGATACCGCTCTCTGTACTCCTACATTCATGGACTTGAGCGGAATGTTCTTCTCAAATCCAATTCCCATACCAAGAGCCATCATCTTACCCACCTGATCACGGAATACTCGAGATGGTGAATGAATTCCCAGTGCGCTCTTAGCTGCGTCCAATGCGCTTTTAGCTGCACTCTTGGCTGCTTTTACAATCACGCCTCCGGCATTTGCCAATCCACTTGCAATACCTTTTATAATATTCATTCCCACGCTTCCCCAGTTCACACGGGTAAATGCATTCTTGATCTGGCTTATCATGCTTGGAATCTTTCCGATCAGAGCTGGTATTCCTCTCACCAGACCAACAGCAAGCTTAGTTATGATCTGTACTCCGGCAGTCAGGATTTTAGGAAGATTTGTTATAATTGTCGATGCAAGCTTTCCTATGATGACCGGTGCTTTGGCTGCAACTATCGGAATCGAATTGGCAATTCCGCTTGCAAGACCTTTCATTAACTTAAGACCAGACTGTATCAGCTTTGGCAGGTTGCCCGCTAAAGAGCTTACCAACGTCATAATCATCCGCACTGCACAAGGAATTAACTGCGGTAATTGCGCCCCTAAGCTTCCTGCTAATGTAGATATGATACTCACTCCGGCACTGACTAATGCCGGCAGATTTGCTGTAATGGCATTAAGAATTCCCATGATCAGCGTTGCGCCCTGAGCAACCAATCCTGGTAATGCTGCAGTAATGCCATTAGCAAAGTTCGTGATTACTTCCGGTCCTTTGGTCTGTGCGAGTAATAGCAACTGATCAATCTGTGTACCAAACTGACTGTAGATCAATCCCATACCAGCAACAATGATTGCCACTCCTGCGCCGATGTTAATCAGCTTAAAGAATGTCGGTGCAAAAGAGGCTACTCTTGATAAGATCGGTGTGAATGCATCCGCAATAAAACCGGCATATTCAGATATCTTTGTTCCGGCTTTTCCCAGAACTTTGGAAACCTTCGCCGAAACGGCTGACATCTTCGTGCCAAGCTCTGCAAACTTTTCTGCTACCCCCGGGAACTTTTCAGCCAGTTTTGGACCGATTTGTCCAAAAGCTCCACCTATCTTTTTAACAGTATTTGTTACAGCTCCGGTGATTTTTCCTCCCGGTCCATTCGCCCAGGACTCAGCCATAAATCCGCCAAGATC
>OLQA01002406.1_pt1 | contig 14683 bp, 29 predicted proteins | sample 1673151 | NCBI WGS metagenome assembly OLQA01 (sample SAMEA3136760, study PRJEB25190) | human gut metagenome | biome: human gut; feature: human-associated habitat; material: faeces | place: Austria | collected 2013 | reverse complement strand
CATTCATCAGACCAGTTGCGCTGCGAAATGCCAGGGAAGAACGGATAATACTCATGTCAATGGTAGCAGTTCCAACCTCCTAATCCTTCACCGGTCCCATAACCTGTACTACTGACAAAGTCTGGATAATCTGCCATGCTCGCATCCCCCCCTCCACAACAAAAGGAGCCTTTTGGCTCCCTCTGCTTTATTTCCAATATTTTTCTTCCGCTGTTTTTCTTGCTTCAAGTGCTTCTTCTATTCTATCGTATGTCCCTAAATTAATACGTTTTTTATCTACAGTAATATAAGCTCTCCATTTTTCCGAATCTTTTCTCCACATAACTCCTGGATAACCTGATGTATTTGTCTTTCTCGGCTTTTTATCTCGATTCCAACAATTCTCTTGAAAAGAAATCCACCTGCAATTTTCAGGACAATAATCTCCGTTTACATCTATGCGGTCTATTGTTAATTTATCTGCATAACCATTTTTTATCGCCCACTGTTTAAACGCCTCAAAATCATTTATCCATTCATCGCACACCTTTATTCCTCTTCCGCCATAATATTCATAATTACTGCAAGAAGGTATGTTACATCTGGCCTTCATTGCGCGCCATTCATTATGTAATCGAGTGCCTGTTGCTTTATGTACTGTACTTATTTCAGATAATCGTTCCTTTTGAAAGCAACCGCAAGATCTCGTTAATCCTCTTCTAAGATTCTTACCCAAAACAACTACTTCTTTTCCACATTCACATTTACACAACCACTGAGCTCTTTTTTCTCCATTAGGCGAAATATAGTTTTCCGCACGTTTCAGAACTGTTAATCTTCCAAATTTCTGCCCAGTTAAATCTATTGCTTTTCCCATGTGTTATACCCCCCCCGCTGAATTTCAGCTTTGGCAGCTTTCATTCCTTGCGCGTATCCAAAAGTAAAACTATTATGAATTAAATCAAAAATTCCTTTGCTGTTTCTCTTTATCTCTTGGAAATTTAAAACAGAAGCATCATAATAAGTATTAATTTCTGTGTTTTGTATCACATTCATTGTATTCTTGACTCTCGCCATAATAAAAACTCCTTTCAAAATTCGTGTTGAAAGAAGTTCCATTCTGCATTATAATATTTACAGAAGGAAACTTCTAACCTAAACAGTCGTTTGTGCTTTGGTCGGTGCTACGACTGTTTTATTTTTTTGTTAAATTTACTGCCTGCTGATAAACCATGTCTATACCTTTTTTCACCACCTCTGTCTTATTTAATCCTAGTGTTTCACGACAATATTCTAACTTTATATCGTCTAGTACAGACAATCTCACTTCCATTCGTTTTGTCTTTGGTTCATCTGTCGGTCTTCCTGTTCTCGGGCTCATTTTATCACCTCACTTTTGTCCGTACAAATATATTAACTTATGTACGTACAGAAGTCAAGTGTTATTTATTCCATTTGTAAACTTTTCCCTGCCACACAGAATGTGAAGGTCTCGCTCCAGCGTGCCAACTTACTTCCACATATTCACAACCGAGCTGTTCCATATGATATTCGGTTATCTTATGCGTAAGCTTTGCAACTCCAGTCATGACCGCTCTTCTTGCAGCCACATCGACCCGGTTAGCTCTCCCGGAAGAATAATCAATCTGCCGAAGTCCGCTGTTGGTGAGCTGTGTCACAACTCTACGCAACACACTGTTATAATCAAATGCTCCGGTCACGATATCATAACACGCTGCATCAAGGTATTTAGTATACACTTGAGAAAGTGGCGTCAATACCTTCTTACCATTGCCGTAGTCTAGATAGAAACCGAGTGAATTAGTCACATTCTCCAAATCATCAAAACTCTGGTCAATGATTGCTTCTGTAATCTGCTTGAGCTGTCCATTCTCTTCGAATGGTATGTACTCGGCGTTAATCTGCTCATATACATCTTTATTCCGGACATATTCCCAGTTGATCACCTTGTCGTACAACTCGAACATTTCTGGATAAGAAGCATTGAGCGCCTTTTTGATTTCTTTCTCAATATCCTCGGAGGAATATCCCAAAATCCGTAACCGGTTAATCTGCCAATCTGCAGTACTGGTTATTTCACCAGCTTTCATAATCCTCCGGACAATATCCTGCATGATACGCTCTTCCAAATCCTGATACCTGGCAGCAATCTTACTTGCAAGCTTATTCTTGTAATCACCTTTCATATTACTCCATCACCTGATTTTGCTCTGGGAGATTCTTAGCAGCATCTTCTTCTGATTCTCCATACCATTTAGCACGGTACTCTGCCAGACTCATGACTCCCATACTGACATCTTGTCGGTCTCTGCTCCGCTCTGTCTCTTTGTCCTCAATGATTGAATCATCAAAGTCAATGGTGATTTCGCATTCAGGATTCAGTGTATTCCCCAGTATCATTCCCAGACGGATTATAATTTGAATCAACTGCCTCAGAGCATCTTCCAAAAGTATTTCATGCTTCTTAATCATTCGATACATATCTGAGTTTTCCGAAATAATCTCTGTGGCTGTCTTAGCTCCAGTCGCCCCGAACTGATATCGGTCTGTACCAAATCCACATTTTAGTGACAGATAATTCAGATCATCATTGATTGCCTTGCTGTGCTGCTCTGCCCGGAGAGACATATCAATTTCTTTCAGAAGGCCTTCTCCATTTGCATCATCCTCTGGCAGTGCATAAAATACACTGTCGTCCGGATCAAATGCTGGTGTACCATCTGCATTAGTCAACATCTCCGGGCGTACAAAAATACGCTTTCTGCCAAGCTCGAATTCATTGCAATATGAATCATACTCAATATCCAACTTCTTGAGCGTATCAATTGCATTTGCGAAGATTGCAACACCCATCGGATTGTTTTCATCAGCATTGTTCGTAATGTTCAGCCTGTCAATCACGAACTGCGCCTCGCTGGATCCCGTTCTTACTTCTTTTGCAAGCTCCTTGAATGGTTTTAACTGTTTCCACTCTTTCTCAGGTAACTCCGTACCCTCCTGGCTTCCAGAATCACACCGTAACACTGTGTTTTTAATTACATATTTACCATTCTCTAAGAGATGCGACTGCAACTGGACATATTTCTTTCTCGCTATTGTGTGTGGAAAAACGAAAATGCACTCCGTTACCTTGCCGTTGTTCCAACTGACTGGGAAAATGTTTGGTGCGTCCACATAATTGATGCTGATTTTTCCAGAAATCACTGTCCCGTCCTCTGTAATCTCAGCGTTGTCCAAATATGGGATATACGCAACCGTCCCAGTGAATGCTTTCCGTTCCTGGTAATCGTTTCCCATAACAAGAAAACGGTTATCATCAAGGATCTGATGCACAAAATTATGCGTAGCCTCATCGTCCAGAGTAATTGTAACCCTTTCATTGAGCAGGAGATCAGCAATATCTTCACTCAGTTTCTTTGCCATCCCCATACTTTTTCTCCGGCAGCGCTTATATGTTCCACGTCCGCCATACACCTTGTAAAAAGAGAAATTTCTGACATTTCCTTCATACCAGGACACCCACTCTGCTATCTTCCGGTAAAATGATGCATCTATCGTATCGATTCCAGCTTTTTTGAAATAATTAAAGATATTCATCGTCCTCTACCTCCTTCCTGCTAATATCGCATACATCTATTTCTTCCGTTTCGTCTTTCGGCAACCAATATTTCAACCTCTTCCAAGCTCCCATAACACAATATCGGATTGCGTCCATGCAGTGATCATCTTCTTTTACAGGTACTTCCTTACCTTTTTCAATGGATTTCTTGTCGTACTCATAAGTACCGAACTCACTTACCGCATATTCCTGTTTGGGCGCTATGCTCATAATGTCAAAACTCAGCACCTTCTGCACACGGCTGATTCCAAGTGCCACATCATTTTCAGCATCTCTTAGAAATACCTGATAATCCAGGCTCACTGCTCTGGTCGCCCGTTTGATTTCCTCCGCAAGCCCTTTTGCAGATGGATCAAGGAAAATATAAAAGACCCGGTTGTCATACTGCTCATGCAATTCATTCATGAACTCAACCAAGTCTTGCGCATATTCTGACGGACTCTTCTGTTTTCCCGTCTCACGGCCACTGTGGTAATACTCTCCCAGCCCTGGAAATTTCTTTCGATACGTATCAAGTCCAAATGCTTCAAATGTCGTCGCATTCTGTTGACCATAATCACCGCCAATATAAATTCTGTCATATCTTCTGTTCGGATCAGGCTTCTGTCTGTGCCGGTCTCCAAACATGTAATAGATAAGCTCATCTACACCGACTGCCTGTCCAAGCCATACCCAGCGGTACATCTTTTCATCTGCCCGCTTCATAGCTTCTGCAGAATCAACCAGCGCCTGTCCAAGCCAGCTGACCGGAACATCTCTGTAATCCGTGTGGATATGAATACAATCCTCACGTTTCTCCATCTTCTTGCACCACTGATTGATTGGTGCATTTGGATTCTTCGGAGGATTATACAAATAAATCATTTGGAATCCGCTACTGTTACCTCGGACAAATGTCGCTTCGATATTGCTCAGCTCATCCTCGCCTTCGCCATCGTCAAAGAACTCCGTCAGCTCATCTAACACTACAAGCTTGATTGGTTTATTCTCATCGATAATACCCTTGGTATCGTCAATGCCGTCTGAACCGGAAAAATAAATGGTAGTGCCATACGTTTTGTACGTGATCTCCATTGGAGACTTTGTAATCGCAAATTTTTTCTTAGAAATACCAAGACGGTTGATTCCTCGAATCATTTCTTTGTACACAGTCTTCCGTAGCTTATTGTGGTGTTTACGAAGAACAACTGCAGAACCATGCGGATCTGATACAACCTGATAATCTGTCCGAATAGCTGCATAACTGGATTTCGTGCCGGCACGTCCGGAAGTCAGGATGATGTGCTTAACTTTCCTGTTGTTGAATATCGCCAGATACTTCGGTATCACAATGTCCGATATCTTCACCTGTTGGCGCGTCGTTGACAATCACCACACCGTCCTCTCCATCATCATTTCCGCCAGATTTTAACCTGTCTGTATTAGCCTTAATCTGCTCGATTCTAGCTCTCTGTTCTTCCGTAGCAAGGTCCCAGTTCTTATGCATCAGATCCTCATACCTGTTGATCATGCCGTCAAGAGTCTTCTGAGCTCTCGCTTGAGCTGCTAAGAAGTTCGCCTGTTTATCCCACGCCTGCTGCACTTCCCATTTTTCAGAACAAATATTTCCGGAGCTATCTGCGATCTTTGTCGTTGTCGCATCCTCCTGATCACGAACATACATAATTTTCTGTGCCCGGATAATGGCAGCATATGCAATCTGAATCTGGTCCCACAGAACATCAAGCGGATCTTCCGGCATTTCCTGAATGATGGATAACGTCTCTTCCGGAAGATGTTTGGAAAAGAACCCGAACTTTTCCGCATGCTTATTCCCCGGCGGACCGGTTGCATTCTTGTTACCTGGCTGTCCTCCCCGTTTTCTTTTTACGGGTACAGCAGAGGGTGCACCCTCAACCTTAGAAGGTGCACCCCGTTCTTTCTTGAGCTTTGACCAGCCGTAACGCTTAATCCAGCTCTTTATTGTATTCAGACTGGTGTCGTACTTCTCAGACAATTTCTTCGGAGAGACACCGGATAAGTAATCATTTTTAATTTGTTCTTTTACATCTGACACGTCACCACCTCTCTCTTTCCTGTTTTATTGCATCAGAAAAGCACCCCGGAGGGTGCCTAAATATCTAACTATACTTCATTTCCCATTCTATCTATGTGATATAAATTTTTTAATTTATATTCATCAACAGAATATCCTTCTTGTTCCTTAGCGTTTCGTCCAAAACTTATTCCTTTACTTTTTCTTGCAACTCCATCCTCGATTAACTGTTGAACAACTTGTTCAACTTCCTGCTCTGTATATCCTTCAACTTTGATATCAGTAGTAAGCACATTCATTCTTTTTACTACCTGTTTCAGTAATGTTTTATCCATATCAGTTTGTTCTCCCTTTCCTTTTTTTGATATTATACTACAAAACATTTAATTTTTACATATATTCTTTACAACGAAAAAGACACCCACTATCAGGTGCCTAATTCGTACTGTATCAAACTCTAAAGAAAGGAAATAATCCGAGCCTCAGGTCTTCCGCCTTTGGCTCAAGTATTATTGTAAATGGGATTCGTGGGAAATATGGGACATTTTTAAATATTTATCAATTTTCTTTCCAACTCCGCTTCTATCCACATGTACTTTCTTTCCCACTTCTTCCAATGTCACATTTCTCCGTCCGTCAATATAATAGATTCGAAATATCCTACGTGTCACACTATCCTTTATTTTTTCCACGAAATTTTCTATCTCCTTGCACTCTTCTTCCAGATACCTCTTCCGTTTCAAATCCCTGTCCTGTAATCGCTCATACTTCTTCTGGTCGAATCCTGTGACGCTCTGTGGCATCGGATATCCCTTGTTGTAATCAAATATCACGTCATTTCCAATCATCAGATCTGATTTCCAACGGTTCTCAAGAATATAATCCAATTCCAGTATCTCGGCCTTATTGCTCCTATATGCCTTCAGCCTTTCTTTTGTCATTGACTCCACGTCCTATCTCCTCCCCTGTATCAATCTTGTTCCTCTTCGCCTTCTGCCTTGCCAGATATCCCAATATGCTGTAGCATGCCGGTGTCCGGAAGCGTCTGCTTGCTTCTTCCGTTGGTGGCTTTTTCTGCCATCTGGTCACGACCTGATATGGCATCGAGGCGCTGGTCTTTACTGATGTGCATTAGCATCATCTCCTTTTGCTTTCATAGCTTTTTCCACTCTACCAAGAAGTTCTTTCGCCTCTATCACGTCCGGATCTGTTTCCTTCAAGTAGAATTTATCGCAATTATCAATAAGTTTTTTCAGGATTTTATATATTAATTTAATGAGCATCGTCCTCAACTCCTTCGTCGTTTTGTTTTCTCTTCCAGATTTTCACTACTGCTTTTGCTATTCTTTCTTCAAATGTACTCATAATTCGTTCCTTTCTCACTACTTCATAAACAAAATCCAACGTGTCTTATCTCTCTGATCTCCGAGAAGTGGTTCCTTTCCAAACTCTTTCAACACGTCATTCAGTTTTATTTGTTCCTCGTTCCATTTAAAAACCAATATTCCGTCCGGCTCTAACACTCTCATGCATTCATCAAATCCGGCTTTCAAGTATGGTTTCCAATCTTTCGGCAGAACCCCGTATTTCTTAGCAAGCCATGATTCACTGCCGGCTTGTTTTAAATGAGGTGGGTCAAACACCACAATCTTAAATGTATTGTCCGGAAATGGCATCTCCCGGAAGTCCATTTTTATATCTGGCTTAACTAGAAGTGCTCGCCCATCACTCAATGTTGTTTCAAGCTCTCTATTGTCTGCAAATAGGACATCTTGATTCTCTCTATCAAACCAAAACATACGACTTCCACAACATGCATCAAGTATTTTCTTCATTTCGTCCCTTTCTTGACAACCGACTACCGGCTGATAATTGGCTGTCTGATTTACTATCTATTCCAAGTCAATAACTGACACGCTATCGTGCAATCCTCCATGACTTCTGTATTGATATTTCCTCTGTTTGGTTCTAATTCATCTAGGAATACACCATTTATGCAGCTATGCCCTATCTCACGTTCTTGCTTTGCTCTTCGCTCAAATACTTCTGGAAAATCTACCCGAATTTTATTCCAATATCCCATACCGCCTTTTACACAGCCGATGCAGTTATTGTTCGGATAACCCATGTCGTACATGACAGGTCTTTGAATACCAAGCTGATATGCTATTCCGTGTGCTTCTTCTTTCGTCAGTCCGTTTTCTATAAGTGGAAATTCGTGATCGTAATCGCTCAAAGCTTTGCAAACCCTGTCTGCTCTGTTCCGCTCATTTACGTCATATCCCCACACATAGATGTGATGTTCCGGGTGCTCTCGCTCCCATTTCATTCTCACTCTCTTTTTCATCCATTCGGTACACGGTGCGCCATATGGGGTGTTGATGCATCTTCTCTTTTCAATAACATCGTCCACACTCTCATATTCGTCTGACTGTAGGATTGTTATCTCTCTTCCAAGTACCCTCTCGCAATCATGCAAGAATCTTAAGCTGTCTGGATGCTGATTCGGTACATGAGTATATATAATCTCGTCTACATCTTTTGCTAAATAACAAGCTACAAAACTGCTTATTCCCGTTGAAAACCAACATACTTTCATACCACATCACCAACTCTTAATGTGTCTTTGTCTATCTCTTTTAATTCAATGTTCATTTTCTTCACCTACCGTTTCATCGTTGCTCTTTGTCAGCTCCATCCGTAGATTATAGATTTTCTGGCATATCTCATCACAGATTCTTTCCGCATCTGGATTGCTTCCGTAAAAGTTGCTTCCAACATTGTATGGCACATCTGCTATAATCAGCTGCGCTGGTGGAATCGCATACTTTTTGTAATTCTGCATTGAATCTCTATAAATCTCACACTTAAGCTTCTTTTTTCTTTGTTTCATCTTCTCGAAAGGAGCCGATATATCTTTGCCCGGCCGGAGCTCCGTACTCCTTTCTGTAATTTATTTAATTTCTAACAATACCGTTGTAAGTTCCAACGTGCCATCCGCTTCTATCCATGCAATAGCCAGAAAATCATTGTCGTAACCCGGCGAAGAAAATCCATATTCAAATTCAACCTTGAACTGAATTCCTTTTTCTTCCAGTGCGGATTTGATTTCTTCATCCATCTCCAAATCGTTTCCGCTTTCATCTTCACGATCTCTTGAATAGTATTCACCGTCTTCCCGATAATACTTTTCAATAATTTCTTCTATCAATTTTCTAATCATCATTTCACCTCATTTGCTACCTGAAATCCCATCCTTGCCACATTCCTTAGATTCTCTCTTATCAGTGCTTTGTTGGTAATATGGTGTTTATTAAGCCATTCGTAATCCTCAGCACATTCATGTGCATAACGTTCAGCTTCGTATTCATACTCTGCTTTCGCTACCTGTAAGCACTGAATCATGTAATCAATCTTTTCTACTGTGTTCATGGCTACTCCTTTACCCGGCAGATACCGCATATTGTAGATATGTATTTGCCCTCGTGGTTTTCACAATATTCTTTCAGCACTCTTTCTTGCGCTCGCTCCCATGTTTCACCGGATGGAACCTCTTCTTCATGTACGCATTTTCCATTACAGTCATTTCCAACAAGCACGCGAACCATTATGGCGCGCTCTGTCTCAACTTCTTTCTTCTCATGGTCTTTCTTCCACTGTTTGATGATTTCAAGTACTTTGTCGGGATTCTTTGAACGATATTCAGCACATTCGCAATGTGAGTCATATCTAAGCCTGTCGATTGCACAGTCTTTACACATGATACCTCTACACATCTCAGCTTGAATTTTAATTGCTTCTTCTGCTGTCAATTCATCCTCAGCCAATCCTTCAAACATTTCGTCTGTCCAGTACCATCCTTCATAGTCCTCTTTGATACAGTACCTATTGCAGTATACTTTTGAAATTGTTACTACTTCATCTCTGTATTTCTCCATGCATTTTGTAAACTTCTTATCTCCATATTTCTCACCGGCTTTTAAGCTACTTATAACTCTTACCTTATCTCCAACTTTATATTTCATATCCCACACCTACGCTTTCACCATAATTCCGTTAATTTCCACATATTCCGCCGGAACGGCAATATACTTTCTTCCGTTAATTTCTGTTGTTGTCACATCACTGATACTCTCTGCAGCAATCATCATTTTCCCGTCCGCAAGTTGAATCGAAATATTTTTTCTGTCACAGATATTTGATGTCATAATTTCCATGCTGCCTATATTTTCTCTATAAGCCTCATCGAATGTATCGCTTTCCACAGCACTGCAATTTTCTAGAATCTTTCTCAAACCGTTCTTATCCATCTTGTACGGTTCTGGATCATACTCATGTTCAACCATTGCTTCATTGATGCTATCATAGATGTCTTTTACCGTATCAAAATCTACATTTTCTCCAAGTACATCTTCCAAGAACTTTGCAAAAACATCTTTCTGCTCGTCTGCTGATGCAACGACATCAATACCAAGCACATCTCTTACAAGATACTCCTGTACTTCTGCACTCTTTCTTGTGTAATATAACAGGCTATGTATATCTGTTGATCTGTCATTAAATGCCGGGAACAGAAATCCTTTATCAGGCATATCCACCACCCAGTCACGAGTTCTTTCCTCAACACTCTCGCCATTGAACGAAAGTCCAGCTTTCGAAAGTTTTACCGGGCAGATACTGCAAAGGATAAAATCATATACTTCATCTGATGCATCTTCCATTTCTACTCCGTCTGATGTCTTTCCAGGCACGTCATAGGCTGCATGAATAAGCACAATGTAATAATTTTCAGCACAATCATATGATTCAATGATTTTGTCATAAAATGCATCAAGCGAATTGCTATCGGTTAACTTGCTTTTCCGAAGCTCCATTAACATCCAGTGTGCTTCTCCATCAGGATCTCCATTTCTTGCAGCATCTATTGCATATCCAAGATTCAAGAGATTCTTTCCGATGTTCCCTGATAATGTCTTCTTAAAAATGTCAAAATACTTAAAAGCCTGCTCTTCCGGGAGGGATAGAAAAGCCTCCGTTTTCTCCATCTTCTTTTCTTTATCATGATTAACATAGCAACCTGCAATTCTCGTAATCGCACAATTCTCCGGCGTGAACTGCTTACGAATTTCCAATACCTCTTTTTTATTCATCTTCTACCTCCTCCTACTTTTCAACAAATCGTTTTTCTAGGTCATACATGTCATACCCACGCCCAGTAAAATTATTAAATTTTGTTCCTTGCGCGGGTTTCGCGGTCAATTCCAGCCGATTCCCTCTCGCCCAGTTTCTCACTGCGGCACGCCAGTCTTTCATTTTGTTTTTTCCGACCATCCAGTCCTTAGACCGATAAAAGTCAACAAATCGCTCACAATCAATGCGATATTCCTTTTCCCTGCAGTAATTTTCAACTTCTGTTACTGTGGGTGGTTTAAAGCGGGACGCTTTTTCTTTAGACACGTTAGTGTCTTTCTTTTTAATATCATTATCATTTACATTTACATATACATTAGGTTGTGGGTTGGTTACATCTTGGTTATTGCTTGGTTTTTTCTTGGTTACATCTTGGTTATTGTTTGGTTCCTGTTTGGTTATTGGTCTACCACCTTTTTTCCCGTTCTCGTAACGCTTATTATTCGCATCAATCTGAGGTTTCACCAAGCAAAATACTGTATACTCAATCCCTCCTGCAGTAGGTTCAGTACCGTCTAATGCGTAACCTATGATGGCTTGCATAACCTTCTTATACTCTTCAGGTGGAAGTCCTGCGATAGCATCTGCAAATGATCGGTAAAATACAAAGCTGTCTCTCATTACTTTTCACCTCTTCTAATTATCATGCAATGCCTTTCCATACATTTTCATCCAATCATCTAGCGACATTGTAACAAGCCACTCTTTTCTATTTCTTCGATGCATAACAACTGGATTTTCGCCATCTCTAGCATCATTCTTCGATTGCTCGATAGCATCATAGATATTAAGCCTTTCCACCCTCTTACATTCGATGTGGACTCCTGGAAGGCCTACAACATCAGCATCTCCGTTTGATCCGCAATATTGTTGCCCCCTCCGGCTGTCATACCCATACTCCCTTAATATTGTGGCAAGCTCGCGCTCACCATTCTTTCCCTTATTGTTAGAATTCATTTTGATACCTCTGAGCATCTGCTCCAACTATCGTAAGTCTGCTTCATGCATAATCGTTTGAGCTGTATCGCTCTCGCCCTATGTAAGTCTTTGGCTATATATTCGTGAAACGCTGCTTCATCTACCGGATCACTCGGTATCGGTCGAAATACACCTTTCCCGACATTGATAATGCAATCACCATTACAATTCGCTTTTTCTACCATATTACGAAATATTCTATCTACACTCGGATCCGCTGGACGCTGTATTGCATTTCTGTGTCCGTCGCATATCCGATGAAAATAATCTTCTGCTTTTTCTCTCGCTGTCATACTTTCTCCTTTCTGCCGGAGTGCGGCATCTCCGGCATCGTGACACAATATTTGCAAAACCGAACATTTTACCTTCAGTTACATTTGCCGCATGAATCTATGTGAACGAGTTACAATCTGTTCTTTCCAAAAATCCGAATGAACTCTTCTCTAGTCCCGTAATGCTCCTCGAAATATTGCTGAGCCATCTGCTTAAGCTTAAGATCCAACCCTTGATTGGGATTCCCATGAACACTGTCTGCTTCGTTCTCGTGCAAATAGCATGCTATGGGAATTACGAAACCATATTCTTCGGATTTCGACCTGTATGGTCCATAGAAAATATGGTGTCTATGGCAATATGGCGTTCCGGTAAAGTAACAATGTTCCATATCATCTGTGAACACGCTCCATAATCGTTTAGACATCTACACCATACCTCTCTTTCAAGAGTCTCTTTTCTTCCGGTGTTGCTATTTCCCTGTCCGGAATACCTGCTTCCTTACACATGGTAATCATTCCATCTATCAACCTTGCCATTTCCTCTGTGTTGTACGTATGGCTGCCGCGAAGTAATCTGTACGTTCGATACATCACATTGTCATTGCCCTCCCGCACTTGCGATGTAGGCTGTAAATGATAATTCACGGCATATCTAACTTGATTTTCTGCATCTTCTGTGTCAGGAATCGTTGTAAACACTGACTTTCCATCAATGATCCAAGGTTGTCCATATCTGATTAATGCTATGTTATGCACCTCCGGATTTGCCATATCAAGAACCTTTCCCAACTTCGATACGAGCACCCAGTAATATGCATTTGCGTCCAAGCTTCTCTTCTTACGATATTTCTTTATCTGAATGGTCAATTTTTCGCAACCCTTTAGATCTTGGAATGCTTCTCTTGCGTCTTCATTCAGTTCAAAGGACGCTGTCTGCTTGCCAGTAGCATAATTCATGGACAACCCTTGAAATATTCCTGTGAAATCCATTACTGTTCACCCATTTTATTCATGAGAATCATAAAATGCTTTACTGTAAGTTCTCTTAAATCCTTCACTTTAAAAAAGTTGCATACATTTTCAACAGTCTGATTGTGATTTGGAATGCATTTCATTAATGTGTTATACTGTGCGTCCGAAATCAAACTCATTCCCTCTTGTTGTTTAATAGCATTTAAAACCTCATCTGCACTGGCAACACTTGTATCAATTCCAATTCCGCACATTCCAAGCGCTCTTCCTACAGCTGATGTCTCGCAATTTTCAATATAAGAAGTCTTGTTTATGAATGAGGAATCCTCTTTTTCATAGGCATGTCCCACTCCTAGCACTGAACCAAAATCATCTTTCACAACTGCAGACATCACACAGATGCCTTTCTCTAAGCTTTCAATATTTGTCTCGATGCTTCCGTTCGGATATAACATTCGAAATACACGAATTCTTTGATTTACTTCCGCATATTCTTTTCCTTTAACTTCTATTTTTGTGATTGTTTGGTTCGCAATCATTAACGATTCGTATGTCATCTACACCGCCTCCTTCAACACAAGTTGCCCGTCTGGTTGTCTGATCAGAAGCGATCTGATAAGCTCTTCTCTCTTTTTCTTCTTGTCCTGGCAATCACATTTCTCTTCCGGATCCAAATTACAACCACAGAACGGACATTCCTTGTAATACATTAATACTCACCTATCTCTTTCACATAAGTTACACACCCGCGTTCTTCACGAAGTTTCATTGCGAGATTGTTTACTCTATTTTTTTCTGCGCATGTGGTAAAACGATATGTTCCATATTTGTATTCTTCTGCTCCAAACACCATCCATATTTCTGCCATTACACAACCCTCCTGTAATTAGCATTGAGGCAATCCTCACATAAACGTTCTCCATCTATCGTATAGATATAATCTCCTTCATACACCTCACACCCGCAGCAATCACAATATGTTGCAGGCTCCTGTTCCGGAGGCGTTGTTTTCCATTCGTCATATCCTGGTATATGTTCCATTTGACTAATTTCCTCCTGTTTTGTATAATATAATTGACTAATTTCCAGAGTGCTTCTCGCCTTGCCGGGCTTATGAGAGCACTCATTTTTATTTTGCCAAGTCAAACAACTGTTTGATCTGCCCGACTGTCAGTACGGTATCCGATTGCAGTCCACACAGAGTATCAACAACCTGGCATCTTCTGGAAATCATGCTCAGACTTTTCAAGTCAGCTTTCTTCTCAAAGCTCTTAAGAAAATACCCAAACTCTTCCTCGTTCATCACTGTCGCGATCTCGTTCATACACTCACCACCTTCCTATACATATCCGTAAGCCCGTCTCCATTCCTGGTACTCGTCCTCCAGGTCAGCATCCTCAATGACCTCATGGAGCATCTTGAACTTTTCATACTCAATTTGATGTCCAATCTGGTCAAATGGAATGGCTTCACACACCTTGCACTGCTCCGCACTATGCCGGAATAAGATTTCTTTTAAGCTTGCTGTATCAGCCATGTGATCACCTCCTGCATTTTCAGAATCTTGATGGAGATCATCACGAACATCATCATTGTTGCAATGTCTCCCAGGAT
>OLQA01002401.1_pt1 | contig 14710 bp, 10 predicted proteins | sample 1673151 | NCBI WGS metagenome assembly OLQA01 (sample SAMEA3136760, study PRJEB25190) | human gut metagenome | biome: human gut; feature: human-associated habitat; material: faeces | place: Austria | collected 2013 | reverse complement strand
CAAATTATCTGATCAATAATGATGTGACTTCGAATTCATCAAAAAATAAAAAAGCCCGGGAACTTGGAATTCCGATTCTGTCAGAGGAAGATTTCCTGAAACTGGCAGAAAGATAAAAGATTATATCAGATATGAGATGACTCCACCTCTGCAGGTGGTGAGCAACAAAATTATATCAGTGGCGGGATTCTTGAAAAATTTGTAACTGGACAAAAGGAGGAACAGAAAATGCCGATTAAGATACAGGGAGATTTACCGGTAAAAGAAATTCTTGAAAGAGAAAATATATTTGTCATGGATGAGGGAAGAGCGGTACACCAGGACATTCGCCCACTTCAGATTCTGATCCTGAATCTGATGCCTCTGAAAGAAGAAACAGAACTGCAGCTTCTGCGGTCTCTGTCAAACACACCATTACAGGTGGACGTGACTTTTATGGCAGTTGAGAGCCATCAGGCAAAAAATACGTCTGCCAATCATCTGAATAAATTTTATCAGACTTTTTCGGAACTCAAAGATATGAAGTTTGATGGAATGATCGTGACAGGAGCACCGGTAGAACAGATGGAGTTTGAAGAAGTGGATTACTGGAACGAGCTGACAGAGATCATGGACTGGACAGAAAGTCATGTGACATCTACGATTTTTCTGTGCTGGGCTGCACAGGCAAGTCTGTATCATTTTTACGGACTTCAGAAACGTCAGCTCGATCACAAAATGTTTGGTCTCTTCTGGCACAAAGTTCTGAATCGTAAGATCCCGCTGGTCAGAGGATTTGATGATGCTTTTCTTGCACCACATTCCAGACATACAGAGGTTCCAATTGAAGATATCCGTGCATGTAAAGATATCATGATTCTTGCAGAATCTGAGGAGGCGGGGCTTTTTCTTGCAATGGCGCAGGGGGGACGTAAGATTTTTGTCATGGGACATCCGGAATATGACCGTGTGACACTGGATGGAGAATATAAGAGAGATGTAGGAAAGGGACTTCAAATCGATCTTCCGAAGAATTATTACAAAGATAATGATCCGGAAAACAGACCGCTGCTTCTCTGGAGAGCTCATGCCAATAATCTGTATACAAACTGGCTGAATTATTACGTATACCAGAGTACTCCGTTCGACCTGATGGGAACACCGGATTTTGACAGTATTTCGTTTGAGTAAAAAGGCCGAGTAGTTTGATGGATTAAAGAATATTATAAAGAAAGTGCGAAACCTGGAGAATATTTCCACCGGGCTTCTCACTTTTTTGGTGTACAGGACAAATATGGTAGTGTATAATAGATTTAAAGCATTGAAAATATAATATGCAGGGGGGAAATGAAATGGATGGTTCGATATTTATCGGAACATGGTGGTCACTGGTGCCGCCATTGCTGGCAATCGTGCTGGCATTAGTAACCAAGGAAGTGTACAGTTCGCTTTTTATCGGGGTGGCAGCAGGGGCACTGCTGTATACCGGCTTTCATCCGTGGAATGCATTTGTGGCATTCTTTGATATCATGAAGAACAGTATGAATCTGAATATTTTGATCTTTGATGTACTGCTTGGAATGATCATCGTCCTGATGTCAAAATCAGGCGGATCGGCAGCTTATGGCAAATGGGCGGGAAGTAAGATCAAGACTAAGAAAAGTGCAATGCTGGCAACGACAGGTCTTGGCGTACTGATCTTTGTGGATGATTATTTTAACTGCCTGACAGTTGGTTCTGTTATGAGACCTGTCACAGACCGTTACAAGGTATCCAGAGCCAAACTGGCATATATTATTGATGCAACAGCTGCACCGGTATGTATTATCGCACCGATTTCCAGCTGGGCGGCAGCTGTCAATTCTTATGTGCCGGATGATGCTGGTATTACAGGATTTCAGCTGTTCCTGTCAACGATTCCGTATAATCTGTATGCGATCCTGACACTTGTGATGGTAGTTTTCATCATCATGACCGGACTGGATTTTGGTCTGATGAAGGTACATGAACGCAATGCGGCCAGAGGAGATCTTTTTACTTCAGGTGGAAAGGAATTTGATCAGGTTAAAGACGAAGAAATCTCAGCAAATGGAAAAGTCATCGATCTTGTGCTGCCGGTACTGGTACTTATCGTATCTGCAATCGGGGCAATGATCTATACAGGATTCCTTGGTGGAGCAACAGATATCGTGACTGCTTTTTCTGGTTGCGATGCAGAGACCAGCTTGATCTTTGCTACGATGATCACGGTATTTTTTATGCTGATTCTTTATCTTCCACGCAAAGTGGTTACCTTTAAGGGATTTATGGACAGCTTTGTAGAGGGATTCAAGATGATGATTCCTGCAATTGCAATTCTGATCTTTGCATGGTCACTGAAAGGCATGGGCGATGCACTGGAAATCAGTACTTTTGTCAAAAATATCGTTGGAAGTAATACATCTGCAAGTGTGATCCTTCCGGCAATCTTGTTTGTAGTTGCTGTGTTCCTTTCTTTTTCAACAGGAACAAGCTGGGGAACTTTTGCAATCCTGGTTCCGATCGCGATCGCAATGTTCCCGGGTTCTGAAAATCTTCAGATGATGATCATTTCTGTATCAGCAGTTCTGGCAGGAGCAGTCTGTGGTGACCATGTTTCTCCGATTTCTGATACTACAGTTATGTCTTCAGCAGGGGCACAGTCAAATCATATCAATCACGTAACTACGCAGATGCAGTATGCAGCAGTAGTTGCAGTGATCTCCTTTATCGGGTATATCATTGCCGGATTTGTACATATCTGGTGGGTGGTTCTTGGAATCAGCCTGATCCTGCTTCTGCTTACGCTTACAGTGATCAAAAAAATCACATCTTCCAAAGAAGAGGAGACAAAAGCAGGTGCGTAAGATTCAGGTACCATATATTGACCAGAGCATAAAATATCCAACCGGATGCGAGAGCGTTTCGGCAGTTATGTTATTGAAGTATCTTGGCTATGAGATTACGGTAGATGAGTTTATTCAGAACTGTCTTGAGTGCCGGGAGATGGAAATACGGGATGGTGTTCTGTACGGCCCGGATCCGAACAAATTTTTCTGTGGAAATCCTTATGATGAAGAATCTTATGGGATTTATGCGAGAGGACTTCAGAAAGCGCTTGCAAAAGCCGCAGGGGATCATTATGAATTTCTGGATGAGACGGGAACATCGACAGAGACACTTCTGAAAAAGTATATCGATCAGGATATGCCGGTGGTATTCTGGGCATGTATCAACATGCGTAAGGAAATTCCGGGACCGGAGTGGAAACTTCTGGATACAGGAGAACGATTTTGCTGGACCTCGAACGAACATTGTATGCTGCTGGTGGGATATGATGAAGAAAAGTATTATTTTAATGATCCGTATGATAACAACGGAGTAGTTGGATATCCAAGAACACTGGTTGAAAAAAGACATGCTGCGCAGCACAGTATGGCGCTTGGTATCTTGAAAAGATGATTTTGTACCAAAAAGTAGTAGGATTTTATAAAAACTTTATTTGAATTAAAAAAGTAAATCTGCTATAGTAGATATGGTTACGGTAAACTGTTTTTTATCAGAGAAAGAAGTGTTTGTTGTGCGTAAGAAATCACACATATTATTGGCAAGGTATCTGGCAGATCAGATGCCGGCTAATGAAAGTTTACAGTCACATAGAAAAGCATTTTGTCTTGGCAATATCCTGCCGGACATCCAGCCTTCATTTGTAACCAAGAGACATGAGTATTTCGGTACTTTTGATGAGGTTCAGGGTAAGATACGACGACTGGTTCAGTCAGGGGCCGGATATAATGACAGGGTATTCTGGCGGAGATCCGGAGAGGTCATGCATTATATAGCAGATTATTTTACTTTTCCACATAATAAGACGTTTGATGGTACACTTTATCAGCACAACACCTATGAAAAGCATCTGAAGAACGAGCTGAAAGCATTTGTTCTGGAAGGTAAGGCTGATGTGTATACGGAGAAGGAAATTCATTTTGAGACGCTGAATCAGCTTCTACAGTACATTAAGGAACATCACAGGAGATATCTGAACTGTAAGAGAAATATAGATGATGATATTCATTATATCCTCACTGTGTGCTATCAGGTATTTCAGGGACTGTTTCAGTTATGCCGGAAGAATGGCATAGCAGATTATGCTTATGCAGTTATGTAAATATGAAAAGAATGTGAATTTTATCCAGAAACCGTCGGGGTATTTATCCCGGCGGTTGATTTTTATGGAAATTTATGCTAAACTAATCACAGTTATTGTGTAAGTGAGTTAGCAGTGAGAAACATACCTTTATAAGGGGAATAAAGATATGTTCTTGACAGAAGGGAGCAATTTTACCAGAATGAAGAACAAATATCTGACCAGAAGTTTATGTGTAACAATTTTATCTACAATGGTTTTATCCAGTCCGATGTCAGTCATGGCTGCGGATGAGCATATAGAAACTGCAAGCGATTTGGGCGATGGAAGTGGTGAGGTAATCTCTGATGGAAGTGATACACCGGATACACCGGCACCGGAACCGAACACACCGGCACCGGAGCCGAACACACCGGCACCAGAACCTGACACACCGGCACCGGAGCCGGATACGCCGATGCCAGAACCGGATACACCAACACCGGAACCAGATACGCCGACACCGGAGCCGACTGTGACGCCATCGGATCCAACTGCAACACCGGAACCGACTGTGACGCCATCGAATCCAACTGCAACACCGGAGCCGACTGTGACACCATCGGATCCAACTGCAACACCGAGTCCGGCACCGACAAATGTAACAGAATCTGAAGCTGCAAAGAATCTGGTAGCAAAGATCAATGCACTTGCGAAGGAGACACTTACAGTAAATCATGCGGCAAGGGTAAAAGAACTCAGAGCAGAATATGACAGCCTGCCGGAAGACCAGAAGAAGTTTGTTACAAATTACGATCTTCTTGTTGGTTTTGAAAGCAAGATTGCAGAATTGCAGAAGAATCAGAAGGATGCGGGGAATGCAACAGATATTTCTGATGGAAGTGGAAATGTTACAGGCAAGACAGGAACACCGGTTTATTATGTGTCGAACCTTCATGCAGGCAAAGAATTTTATCTGGACAGTCTGAAAAATAATTATCAGCTTTCTTTTTCTGATGATTTTTCTTCTGTGATGGATGAAATTGAAAAAGAATATAAAGAAAAAAACAAACTGACAGACGTTAGCGACAGCAGGGCTGACGGCCTGACGACTTCAGCAGATTCTCTGCTCGTGCGTAACTGGCAGGATATCCTGGCAATCTATGTTTATGAGCAGAGCCAGGAAGGAAACACGGAGTTCACTCTTGATTCATCAGCGAAGGATGAACTGGCAAAGATCTTTGCTGAGATGAATCCGGTTGTCCGTGATAAAGAAAGCATTACACATGTTTCTTATGGAAACTATCACATTAACCATTATATTAAACAGAATAATATTTCTCAGGAAAATAGGACAGTACTTAAGAAATATGTAGAAACAGATTGCAAGCTGCTCTGTGCGATCGTTACAGATGCGAAAGGATTTGTACGTCAGAGTGTCGGGGATGATGTTTCTGAAGAACGTGTAAATGTCATTACTGCAGCATATTCACTGGTAGGTGAAGTTGGATATTTCTGGGGCGGCAAATCAACGCAGATAGGTAAAGACTCCAGTTGGGGTTCTGCCGAAAAAGTATCTGCAGCAGGCAGTGCCAGCAGTGGAACTGTCCGTGCATATGGTCTTGATTGCAGTGGATTTGTTACATGGTCAGTGATCAATGGATATCTGAATCAGGGTATGCAGAGCAGTGTGGGAGACGGTACTTCTGAACAGTGGGAGAATGCCAATGTTGTCAGTGAACAGGATGCGCAGCCGGGTGACCTTGTATTCCAGAATGGACCGGAAGCGGGCAGTAATAACCATGTAGGTATTATCTGTGGCAAGACAGATGCAGGCGACTGGATCGCAGTACACTGTTCTTCCAGTAAGAATGGAGTAACAGTTGGAGAAGCTTATGGTGCAAGTTTCCGTTATATCCGTCAGCCTTCCTTCTATCCTACACAGACGGAAGTTGCAGAGATGGAAAACCAGGGTGCAAGTGCAGACAATGCAGAAACAGATCTGATAACGGATAATATAACAACGTCAGCAACACTTGTGGCAGAAACAACAAACTCTCTCAGTGATGGATTGAATGTGAAGGATACAGCAACACATGATACAGCGGAAACAATTACAGCACCTGCTGATGTGGCTGAGGATGTTGAGATAACATTTGAGGATATGAGTGATGAATCCGAAAATCAGACGACTTCCAATTATGCGACGGGTAGTGTGGAAGTGACAGATACGCTGGATGAAATCCTGAATCAGAATGTTTCGGTTTCCGGAAGTTCTGCGGAAATTCTTCCGCAAAAACCGGATAACAGTGATATTCAGGTTACTTTTGAAGATTGATGATAAACAAGGCCGGACGATTCGAAAGAGTCGTTCGGTTTTTTACAGCAAGCTCTTTTATTGATGGCAGAAGTCTGATAATATAAGACTGTACAGGAGATAAGGGAGTGACAGATGAAGAAAAAAAGAAGATTTGGACGCAGAGTTTTCTGCGTTTTGATTGTCCTGTTTATGGGTGTCATCTGGCAGAATGATCTTCTTTCTCAGGAACCTGCTGAAGTCAGGTCATTAAGAAAACAGGAGATTCTGCAGACCGATGACAATTACAGGGAATATTATTTTGGATTGCTGACAGAAGATGAGAAGAAAATATATCGTGAAATGCTGAGTGGAATACAGGAGAGACAAGATGAGTTTTATCTGACATCTTCGAATGAACAGCTGATCAGCAAAGTTTACCATGCATTGCTGAAGGATCATCCGGAACTTTTCTGGGTGCACAATCGTGAGGAAGTATATACGACTGCGTATAAAGGAACTGATTATTGCAGATTTTCACCTGGATATACGTATACAGATCAGGAAATTCAGGAAATTATGGCATTCATGGAACATGCGCTGGAAGAAGTGAAAGAGCAGATTACACAGGATATGTCTGCTTATGATAAGGTCAAAACAGTTTATACGTATCTGATAGATCATGCAGAGTATGAAGCATCGGAGGATGACCAGAATATTGCAGGCATTTTCTGGAAAAAGAAAGCTGTGTGTGCCGGATATGCGAGGGCGGTACAGTATCTTTTGGAACAGCTTGGAGTTCCGTGTATTTATGTAGAGGGAAATGCGAGGGACAGTGATGAAGGACATGCCTGGAATATCGTAGAAATTAACGGTGAGCAATATTATGTAGATGCTACAAACGGGGATCAGCCGGCATTTCTGGAAGGCGGTGCGGTTTCTTTGGAAGAACATAAGACAACAATTTATGATTATCTGTGTCCTTTTCCACAGGAATATGAGCAATTATATACAGCATCCGATGAATTTCCGGTTCCGGAGTGTACTGCGACGGATCTTAATTTTTATGTGCTGAATCAGGCATGTTTTGATACATATGATGAACAGCAGATTTATGATTTCTGCTGTATGCGTCTTGAGAACGGAGCTGCGGTAGTACGTTTCAAATTTACTTCGCAGGAAGCTTTTGACGAAGCATGTCAGCAGTGGATACAGGAAGGATATGTTCAGAAAGTTGCTGAATATTATCTGAAAATGTATGGGCTCAGTACAGTAGAGTATCATTATGGTATTCTGGATAATCTGAAAACGATATATTTTATGTTTTAGAGGAGATATTTTTATGAATGATATTTTGCAGCAGATTATGAATATGATTGAGAATACGCGGACAGTACCGTCTATATCCAGTTTTTCGATGATCGGTTTTACAGTACTGCTGATTTTTGGAGTGATCAACTGTATTCTGGGATATCGGCTTCTGCGTTTCTGGATGATGCTCTGTGGTTTTGTCATTGGAGCTGGAATTGGATTTGGTGCAGCGTATACCGGTGGTGTGACAGAGAAATATATGTATGCGGTTTTTATGGTTGGAGCGGGTGTACTACTGGCCGTGATCGCATTTGTGAGCTATAAGATTGGAATTTTTATTCTGGGAGCAGGCATTGGAATTGGACTTGGTATTTATGTTTTTCATCCAACTACTTCGTTGGTATTCTTTTTCTGTCTCCTTCTGGGAGTGGGCCTTGGTGTGCTGGCTATGAAGCAGGCGAGAGAAGTTCTGATTATTGGGACAAGCCTTCTGGGAGGTGCGATGGCAGGCTTTTCTACTGCAAAATTAGGCGGACTGGCGGATATTCCGTATGGTCTGGGACTGAGTGCAGGATTTGCACTTCTTGGAATGCTGATTCAGTTTGCGACAAACAGGCGCAAAGATGATGACGAGGAAGAAGAGTACGAAGAGGATGCGTATAACGATGGACAGGACAGTTCTGATTATGTGGATTTCAGGGATTATATGCCACAGAAATCAGAAAGAAAGGCGCAGAAAGAAGTCAGAAGAACATCGGCACAGAGACAAAATGTGAAGCATACGCCGGGAAGAGCGCAGAACAGTTCTCATAAAGCATCTCGGAGTGCGCAGCAGGTAGATTTCAGACTTGAAAAAAATAAAGGAAGAAAACATAAAAAGGATGCGGTGGCACCTGAATCAGAAAAAACAATTCCGTACCGACCGAGAAAGAGCAGACAGAAAGAAATTGATCTTCCGCTGGGATCTTTTGATACAGAAGATTCCTATCATCCAATGAATGATGACTATGAAGAACCGGTTGTAATTGATGAGGATGAACTGGATGAGGAAGTGCTGAGAGAAATGATGGACGAAGACGACCGGGAGGGAGAAGAACTCTGGAAAAAGATATCCAGACGTGATGATACACATAAAAAAAGAAAGTAACAGTAAAGATGCCGGGTAGAAGGCAGGAAAGAAGGACAACATGGCAAAAGAAGCTAAGACAAATGCGATGAGAATGCTGGATCGTCAGAAAGTGAAATATGAAGCATTTCCATATGAATGTGATGAGTTTATTGATGGACTTCACAGTGCAGATCTGATTGGGGCACCATATGAACAGTCTTTTAAAACACTGGTTATGGAAGGGAAAAGCGGCGGATACTATGTATTTGTAGTACCGATCGAAAAAGAAGTGGATCGTAAGGCGGCTGCGAAAGCAGTTGGAGAGAAGTCTGTGGATATGATCCATGTTAAAGATATTCTGAAAATTACAGGCTATGTAAGAGGCGGCTGCAGTCCGCTTGGAATGAAAAAACCATATCCGGTCGTGTTTGATGCATCCGCGGGTGGGTTTGAAGAAATATATGTAAGTGGAGGCCGCGTCGGACTGACGCTGAAAGTTCCGCTTGCTGCACTTTTGAAAGTGACAAATGGAAAACTGGCGGATATCACAATGAAATAAAAAATACTGTAAACAGTAAGCTGCAAAAGCTCCCGATCATTAAAAACGGGAGCTTTTGTCATGCAGTAAAACTGCAGTATGAAATTCTAGTTATCGGCAGCATCTTCTTCGTTAACCTGGAAGACGTGACGTTTCTTCGCCATTTCGTCGCTTGCCAGATATTCGTCATAGGTGGTGATCTTGTCAATCAGCTTACCGTCAGGAAGGATTTCCATGATACGGTTGGCGGTTGTCTGCACGAACTGATGGTCATGGGAAGTAAAAAGGATAACTCCCGGGAATTTGATCAGTCCATTGTTCAATGCAGTAATAGATTCCATGTCCAGATGGTTGGTAGGTTCATCAAGAATCAGGATATTAGCACCGGAAATCATCATTTTGGACAACAGGCAACGGACTTTTTCACCACCGGAAAGAACACGTACTTTTTTTACGCCGTCTTCACCAGGAAAGAGCATTCTGCCAAGGAAACCGCGGACATAAGTAGCATCTTTGATTTCAGAATACTGTGTCAGCCAGTCTGTGATCGTGAGATCATTGTCAAATTCCTGTGTATTGTCTTTTGGAAAATATGCCTGAGAAGTGGTGACACCCCATTTGTAACTTCCTTCGTCTGGCTCCAGTTCACCGACAAGGATACGGAAAAAAGTAGTAATGGCCTGTTCATTGGCACCAACAAATGCAACTTTATCGTCATGACCGAGAGTAAAGCTGATATTGTCCAGAACTTTTACGCCATCAATAGTCTTGGAGAGGTTTTCGACCATAAGCACTTCATTGCCGATCTCGCGGTTTGGACGGAAGTCGATGTATGGATACTTACGACTGGAAGGACGCATATCATCCAGCTGGATTTTTTCCAGTGCACGCTTACGGGAGGTTGCCTGTTTGGATTTGGAAGCGTTGGCACTGAATCGGGAAATAAATTCCTGAAGCTCTTTGATTTTTTCCTCTTTCTTTTTGTTGGCTTCTTTCATCTGTTTGATAAGAAGCTGGCTGGATTCAAACCAGAAATCATAGTTTCCGGCATACAGCTGGATCTTGCCATAGTCAATATCGGCAGTATGTGTGCAGACCTTATTAAGAAAATAACGGTCATGGGATACAACGATGACAGTATTGTCAAAGTTGATCAGAAATTCTTCGAGCCATTCGATTGCCGGAAGATCCAGATGGTTGGTAGGCTCATCGAGAAGAAGAATGTCCGGATTGCCGAACAGAGCCTGTGCAAGAAGAACTTTGACTTTCTGGCTGCCGGTCAGGTCAGCCATCTGTGTATAGTGGAGCTCGGATTCGATGCCAAGTCCGTTCAGAAGAGTAGCAGCATCAGACTCTGCCTCCCATCCGTTCATCTCTGCGAATTCACCTTCAAGTTCGCTGGCACGGATACCGTCTTCATCTGTAAAATCTTCCTTTGCATAGATCGCCTCTTTTTCCTTCATGATTTCATAAAGTCTGGCATTTCCCATGATAACGGTATCCAGTACGTTGAAGGAATCATATTTGAAGTGGTCCTGCTGCAGGAAGGAGAGTCGCTGGCCAGGAGTGATCACAATATCTCCATTGGTCGGTTCGAGCTGTCCGGAAAGGATTTTAAGGAAAGTAGATTTACCGGCACCGTTTGCTCCGATCAGACCGTAGCAGTTGCCTTCGGTAAATTTGATGTTGACATCCTCAAAGAGGGCTTTTTTGCCAACACGTAAAGTGATATTATTTGCTGAAATCATAAGGTACCTCTTTTCTTCATTATGGTTTCGAATTAAGTTTTCGATCATTGAACAGTAACTGGCCTGTTTTTGGCCATTCATTCCCATTTTACAGTAAAGTGGAGATTTTGCAAGCCTTAAATCATAAAAACATTGAATTTACACAGAGGAATTGCTATAATTTAAGAAAGTTTGCTGGAGAGTTACGGGTAACGGAAAGAGGAAACAGAGTATGTTGATAACCAGAGAATGCGATTATGCTGTGCGGGTGCTCCGCGCAATGGCAGAGGAAAAGAGAGTCAGCGTAAATGAAATCTGTGAAAAAGAACTGATCACAGCACCTTTTGCATACAAAATCCTGAAAAAACTGCAGAAATCAGGAATGGTCAGAGGGTATCGTGGTGTTCATGGGGGATATTCTCTGAACTGTGATCTTGATCAGATAACACTTTATGATGTTTATACAACGATCGATCCGGGAATGTTTATCATTGACTGCCTGGAACCTGGCTATGACTGTGCCAGGAACAGCGCAGACGGACAGAACTGTTCTGTTCACTGTGAACTCGCGGAAATTCAGGAAGAACTGTGCAGGATGCTGAAGCGAAAATCCCTGAAAAAACTTATAAATGGCTAACTTTTTTGTATGTAAATAGATACAGAAAATGCGTAATCCCGATTGGACAATCGCAATAGTGTATGCTATAATAACCAGTGGACTTTTAGACCGTTTCAGTGGTCTGAAATAAATAAAAATTTTCATCATACCTTTAAGGAGGAAAACAAACTATGGCAAGAAAGATGAAAACCATGGATGGTAACCATGCAGCCGCTCATGCTTCTTATGCATATTCAGATGTAGCTGCTATCTACCCGATCACTCCTTCATCTGTTATGGCGGAAGCAACAGATGAGTGGGCAACTCAGGGAAGAAAGAACATCTTTGGACAGGAAGTACAGGTTACAGAGATGCAGTCTGAGGCAGGTGCTGCAGGTGCAGTACACGGATCTCTGGCAGCAGGTGCCCTGACAACTACTTATACTGCATCCCAGGGTCTTCTTCTGATGATCCCGAACCTTTACAAAATCGCTGGTGAGCAGCTTCCGGGCGTTATCAATGTATCCGCTCGTGCACTTGCTTCTCATGCACTTTCCATTTTCGGAGACCATTCCGACGTTATGGCCTGTCGTCAGACCGGATGTGCAATGCTCTGCGAATCATCTGTACAGGAAGTTATGGACCTGACACCAGTTGCTCATCTGGCAGCAATCAAAGGTAAAGTTCCGTTCATCAACTTCTTCGATGGATTCCGTACATCTCACGAGATCCAGAAGATTGAAACATGGGATTATGAAGATCTGAAGGATATGGCAGATATGGATGCTATTCAGGCATTCCGTGATCATGCACTTAATCCGAATCATCCATGTCAGAGAGGTTCAGCTCAGAACCCTGATATCTTCTTCCAGGCAAGAGAAGCATGTAACCCGTTCTATGATGCTCTTCCGGCAGTAGTTCAGGAATACATGGACAAAGTTAATGAAAAGATCGGAACAGATTACAAACTGTTCAACTACTATGGAGCTGAGGATGCTGAACACATCATCATCGCTATGGGTTCCGTAAACGATACAATCGAAGAGACAATCGATTACCTTGCAGCAGCAGGCAAAAAAGTTGGTGTTGTTAAAGTTCGTCTTTACAGACCATTCTGCGCACAGGCACTGATCGATGCTATTCCGGATTCTGTAAAACAGATCAGCGTTCTTGACAGAACAAAAGAGCCAGGAGCACTTGGCGAGCCTCTGTACCTTGACGTTGTTGCTGCATTAAAAGACAGCAAGTTTAAAGATGTTAAGATCTTTACAGGACGTTACGGACTTGGTTCCAAAGATACTACACCGGCACAGATCGTTGCAGTATATGAGAACACAACAAAAGAAAAATTCACAATCGGTATCGTTGATGATGTTACAAACCTTTCTCTTGAAACAGGTGCTCCGATTGTTACAACACCAGAAGGAACTACAAACTGTAAGTTCTGGGGCCTTGGAGCTGATGGTACTGTAGGTGCTAACAAAAACTCCATCAAGATCATTGGTGACAATACAGATATGTACGCTCAGGCATATTTTGATTATGACTCTAAGAAGTCCGGCGGTGTTACAATGTCTCACCTTCGTTTCGGTAAGAAACCGATCAAATCCACATACCTGATCCACAAAGCAAACTTTGTTGCATGTCACAATCCGTCCTATGTAAACAAATATAACATGGTTCAGGAACTTGTTGATGGTGGTACATTCCTTCTTAACTGTGCATGGGATATGGAAGGACTTGAAAAACATCTCCCGGGACAGGTAAAAGCATTCATCGCTAACCATGATATCAAATTCTACACCATCGACGGTGTTAAGATCGGTATCGAAACTGGTATGGGACCAACACGTATCAACACAATCCTTCAGTCTGCATTCTTCAAACTTACAGGAATCATTCCGGAAGATCAGGCAATCGAACTGATGAAAGCAGCTGCAAAAGCTACTTACGGACGTAAAGGTGATGACGTTGTTCAGAAAAACTGGGCAGCTATCGATGCCGGTGCAAAACAGGTTGTAGAAGTTAAAGTTCCGGAAAGCTGGAAAGATGCAGAAGATGAAGGTCTCTTCATGGCTCATGCAACTCACGGTGCTCAGGAAGCTCAGGACTTCGTAAACAACATCCAGTGCAAGATCAATGCGCAGGAAGGTAACACACTCCCTGTATCTGCATTTACAGAATATGTTGATGGTACTACACCATCCGGAACTGCTGCATACGAAAAACGTGGTATCGCAGTAAACGTACCGGTATGGCAGCCAGAAAACTGTATCCAGTGTAACCGTTGTGCATATGTCTGCCCGCACGCAGCAATCCGTCCGGTAGCACTGACAGAAGAAGAAGCAGCTAACGCTCCAGAAGGAATGGCTACTCTTCCTATGACTGGTATGAAAGATTATAAATTCACCATGACTGTATCAGCTTATGACTGTACAGGATGTGGTTCCTGTGCAAATGTCTGCCCAGGCAAGAAAGGTGCAAAAGCCCTTGCTATGGAAAACATGGAAGCAAACGCAGGACTTCAGAAATTCTTCGATTATGGAAGAGAACTTCCAATCAAAGAAGATGTTATCGCTAAATTCAAAGAAACAACTGTTAAGGGAAGCCAGTTCAAACAGCCTCTGCTTGAGTTCTCCGGAGCATGTGCAGGTTGTGGTGAAACACCTTACGCTAAACTGATCACACAGCTGTTTGGTGACAGAATGTACATTGCAAATGCTACAGGATGCTCCTCTATCTGGGGTAACTCCTCACCTTCTACACCATATACCGTAAATGCTAAGGGACAGGGTCCTGCATGGGGCAACTCCTTATTTGAGGATAATGCTGAGTTCGGTTATGGTATGCTTCTTGCTCAGAAAGCTATCCGTGATGGCCTGAAAGCAAAAATTGAAGATGTTGTAGCTAACGGTGACAATGCAGACGTTAAAGCTGCTGGTCAGGAATGGCTGGATACTTTCGCATGCGGTGCTACCAACGGTGCAGCAACAGAGAAACTGGTTGCAG
>OLQA01002400.1_pt1 | contig 14711 bp, 10 predicted proteins | sample 1673151 | NCBI WGS metagenome assembly OLQA01 (sample SAMEA3136760, study PRJEB25190) | human gut metagenome | biome: human gut; feature: human-associated habitat; material: faeces | place: Austria | collected 2013 | reverse complement strand
CATTCCCGATGCCAGTGGGCGCTGCGAATACTGCGGCGGCGCCATCGGCGCATAGCGGGCGCATAACGCGGCAACTGGGAAGGACCGATCATGGCGAACGAGAGCGTCAACTATCAATGCCCCGCATGCGGCGGACCTCTGCATTTTTCGAGTGCAGAGCAAAAACTGGCATGCGACTACTGCGATTCTCGCTTCGAGGTGGCAGAAGTTGAGGCTCTCTACCGCGAGCGTCAAGCAAAGGCTGATGCCAAGGCAAGCGCGGCACCTGCGCCAGAGCAGACCGCGTCTCTCAACGAAGCCGAAATGCTCGGCATAAACGCTGGCTATATCTGCTCTTCGTGCGGAGCCGAGCTGATTTCGGACGGTACCGTCGCCGTCAGCACCTGCCCCTACTGCGGCAACCCCGCCGTAGCGCCCGGACAGCTCTCGGGATCGTTCTCCCCCGACCTCGTGATTCCGTTCAAGCTCGAACGCAAGGACGCCCTCTCTGCTCTCCAAGAGCACTACAACGGCAAGATCTTGCTTCCCAAGAGCTTTATCTCCGGCAATCATATCGACGAGGTCCAGGGTGTCTACGTGCCGTTTTGGCTTTACGGAGCACATGTGGACGGCGAGGTGCACTTCGATGCCGAAAACCACCGCGTGACCGAGTACTCCGATCGCACCGTCACGACCATCAGCCACTATGATGCATATCGCAAGGGAAACATGTCGTTCGAGCGCGTACCCGTCGACGGATCGACCAAGATGCCGGATGGTCACATGGACGCCATCGAACCCTTTGATTACAGCTCGCTGCGCCCGTTCTCGGTAGCGTACATGCCCGGATTTATCGCCAATCGCTACGACGAGGACAGCAGCATATGCAGGGACCGCGCCGAAAAGCGCATGGAGGGCAGTTTGATCTCGGCCTTTAGGCAGACCGTCAGCTCCTACAACACCGCGTCCCTCATGAGCCAAAACCTCGATTACAACTGGGAGGATGCCGACTATGCGCTCTTCCCCGTTTGGATGCTCTCCACCTCATGGAACGGCAAGAACTACCTGTTTGCCACGAACGGACAGACGGGCCGCATGGTGGGCGAGCTTCCCTGCTCCAAGCCCAAGCTCGCACTCGCCACGCTGATCTTCTTTATCGTGGCCTTTGTCATCACGCGCTTTGCCTGCATGGGATCAAATGCCTTCAATCCGGCGTATTTTGACTTTGACCTCGAGGGCATTCTCATCAACATCGTTGTTCCCCTTGTGATTGCAGCCATCGCCGACCTGTTTTTGATGGGCCAGCTCAAGACCGCGGTCGAAGCGACGAATGCCGATAGCTATTGCGGACAGTTCGACCTTACAGACGAAAGCGATACCTTCATCCGCACCGAAACCCGCGTCGAGATGAAACAGCAAAAGAAGTAAACGATCACCCATCCCGTATACCACCCTCGATAGGAAAGGAAGACTGCTATGGGACTCTTGAAAGCTGGAATGGGAGCTGCCGGCGGCGTTATGGCCGACCAGTGGAAAGAGTATATTTATTGCGAATCGATGCCCGCTGACGTCTTGGCGTGCAAGGGCTGCAAGCGCACCGGCGACCGCAGCTCCAACGTTCACGGCGAGGACAACGTCATCTCCAACGGCTCCGTCATCGCCGTTAACGACGGCCAGGGCATGCTTGTGGTACAAGACGGCAAGATTATCGAAGTGGCCCTCGAGCCCGGTAAGTTCGTCTTCGACACCGGCAGTGAGCCCAGCGTGTTCTCGGGCAACCTTGGCGATGCCATCAAGGATACCTTCGCGCGCATCGGCAGCCGCTTTACCTTTGGCGGCGACGCCGGCAAGGACCAGCGTGTCTACTTTATCAACATGAAGGAGATCATCGGCAACAAGTACGGCACCGCCGCGCCTGTCCCCTTCCGCGTGGTCGACAACAACATCGGCCTCGACGTCGATATCTCCGTGCGCTGCAACGGTGAGTACTCCTATCGCATCACCAACCCGCTGCTGTTCTACACCAACGTCTGCGGCAACGTGACCGAAGACTACACGCGAGACAAGATCGACAGCCAGCTTAAATCCGAGCTGCTTACGGCACTTCAGCCGGCATTTGCCCGAATCTCCGAAATGGGCATTCGCTATAGCGCCATCCCCGGCCACACCACCGAGGTCGCTCGCGCGCTGAACGATGTGCTCTCGGCCGACTGGCGCGACCTGCGCGGCGTGGAGATCGTGAGCTTTGGCGTGAATTCCATCGCAGCTTCGCAAGAAGACGAGCAGATGATCAAGGACCTGCAGAAGGCAGCGGTCATGCGCGACCCAACCATGGCGGCAGCGAACCTCGCAAGCGCCCAGAGCGACGCCATGCGCGCAGCGGCCTCGAACCCCAACGGTGCCATGGCCGGCTTCATGGGCATGGGCATGGCAGGCGGCATGGGCGGCATGAATGCGACCCAGCTCTTCGCTGCAGGCCAGGCACAGCAGGCGGCAGCCCAGCCGCAGCCGATGCCTGTCCAGCAGGCACCCGTCCAGCAGGCAGCGCCCACGCCTGCGCCGGCACCTGCCCCCGCAGCCGGTGGTTGGACCTGCAGCTGCGGCGCCACCAACACGGGCAAGTTCTGCTCCGAATGCGGCAGCCCCGCGCCTGCGCCGACGCCCACCAAATGGTACTGCCCTAACTGCGGCACCGAAAACAACGGCAAGTTCTGCAGCAACTGCGGCACCCCGAGGCCCTAGCGCCCAAGCATTGGCAACCCGCGCGGAAGCATAAGCCCCGCGCCTTGCATACATGGGTTTTCCAACCGTAAGGAGGACACTATGAAGACCACAACGATCAAGAAATCGGCTCTCGCCCTCATGGCTTGCATCCTAGCGCTCGCCTTTGCCCTGGTGGGCTGCGGCGGATCAAAGGCCGACCCCGAGGAAGCATTCCTGGGTAGCTGGAAGCTCTCCGGCGGCGAGATCTACGGCGAGGAACTCGATGACGAAACCATCAAGACCATGGAAGAGTGGGGCCTCAACTGCATCCTGATCCTCGATGAGGACGGCGAGGGCCAGCTTGACCTCTTTGGCGATGTCGAAGACATCACCTGGAAGGTCAAGAGCGACAGCACCGCGAAGATCAGCGCCGAAGACGTCGATTTCAAGGCAACCCTCAAGGACGACACCCTCACCCTCAAGGACGGCGACGACAACATCTCCTTCGCCAAGTCCAAGAAGGACCTCTCCGACACCGTGAAGAAGGACCGCGATATGGCGAAGGCCAACGAAGAGGCCGAAGAGGAAGAAGCTGAGGGCAAGGGTACCCGCAAGGCCATCACTCCTGCCGTCACCGTTGCCGACGACGACCTGTGCACCATCACCGTCACCGAGAAGTTCGAGGACGAGTGGGGAACCATCGGCCTGACCGTCGAGATCACCAACAAGAGCGACAAGGACCTGACGTTCTACTCTCCCAGCGGCAAGACCAATGTCGACGGCACCATGAAGGAGCCTTGGTTCTCCTGCCATCTGATGCCCGGCACCAACGCCACCGAGGAGTTCACGTTCTCGACCGGCGACCTCGATAGCATCGACGACCTCGTGAACATCACCATCGGCATCGATGCCTATGAGACCGAGACCTATGAGGACGTCGCTTCCTACAGCGCTCTCATCCCGTAATGCGCGCAGCAGGCAACAACGAGCAGCGCCCACTCGAACAGCAAGCGGGGCCGCGAGGGAACACTCCCCGCCGCTTTTGTGCATACGTTCCCAAACGCTAGCTAACGCTCCATGTTGGGAACGATGCTTCCCTCCGTCACCGCATGGACCGCCAGACGCATGATGTTGTCGTAGCCGGTCTTGTTGAGAATCTCCGAGATACGGCGCTTGACCGTACCCTCGCTCATAAACAACTCGGCTGCAATCTCGCGGCGGCTCTTCCCCTCGCAGGCGAGTCGCAAAATCGAGACCTCCACCTCGTCGAGCGCCGCCGTGCCCGAGAAGATGCTCTGTGGCGGCTTAGGGAAGGTGCAGTAGCCCGCAAGCGTGGAGCGCATCACGGCAAGCAGTTCCTCGATGCCCACGTTCTTGTACACAAAGCTATCGACACCCGCCTCGCGCGCCTGGTCGACAAAGGTGATCTCGGGCATGCCCGTCATGATGACGATGCGGCACTCCGGCACTTCCTCCTTGATGTGCCCAGCTGCAACGATGCCGCTGGAATCATGCTCGGTGCATACGTCCATCAAGATCATATCGGGACGTTGCTCGCGCACGACGTCGAGAGCACAAGAGGCGTCTGCGATAGCGGCGGCCACCGTCATATCGGGCTGATCGGCAATGGAGCGCGCAAGGCTCTCACGCAGGATAGCTTGATCTTCGACGATAAGGACGCTGATCATGAGTTCCTCCTCTGGGCGGTGATATCGGAAGAAAGCGGGATGGATACAACGAGCGTGAACGGCGGTCCTGGATCAACCTCAAGTGACCCTCCCAAGTCTTGAGCAACGTGCCGCATACCTGGAATACCCGTTCCCTCGCGAATCGATGCCGGGGCTGGAGTTCCGTCGTTCGAGACGGTCATGCGCACCGTGCGCCACGACTCGGCGCCCTCTTCCCAAAAGCGCACTTGGATTTGATGGGCCTGCGCATGTTTGGTTGCGTTGGTCGAGGCCTCGCGAACAATCTGCAAGAAGGCCGCAGCAGTGCGCACATCGACAGGAAGCTTGCCGTCAACAACGATGCGCACGCCCACCAAGCCAAAAGCGTGAACGATATCGCCTAGCTCTTCGGCAGCGTCGCGCGTGCCGTCTCCGTCTTTTCCATGCAAGTCGATAGCAATGGAGCGCAGCAGCGGCTCGATCTGCTCGAGCGATTCGTCATCCAGGCGCCCCTCTTCCAAATAACGGTGCATGATGGAGAGACGCTGCCCGATAACGTCGTGAGCACGGGCGCGCATGCGCAGGTACGCAGCATTGTCGGCAACTTTTTTGACCTCTTCGATCTGCACGCGAAGCTCTTTTGCCGCAAGCTCGAGCAAATGGTTCGCATGGGCCAGGCGGTCATAGGCATGGGCATACTCAGTCACGTCGAGACCGATAATCCGCTCGAACGGACGGCCCGAGAGGATGAGATTGTCGCGCACGAACAGACGAATCTCCGAAGGCGAGAGCTCGACAACCGAACGAGCGTCGCCAAAGCGCGCAAAGTCAAGGCGGTGGCCTCCTCCCCCCTCGTCGGACTCTTTCGCCCCCAGCTTGCGCAATTCGTTCCACGTTTCGCTCATATCGCGCAGATCGGTGGGGAGATGCAAGCCGGTGAGATTCGAGCGCATGCAGCGGTTCATAAGCAGCGGGTGACCTTGCAGGTCGAGGTAAAGAATGCCAACCGGAATCACGTTGATAGTCTCGATTGTCGAGAATGCAGTGATGTCCTCTTGCCGATGGCACGCATCCAAAAGAAGCGCCGAAATGGAGCGGAAGAGGAAAAACGCCCCTTCGATGATGGCAGCTCCGACCCATGCCGACCCCAGCAGTTTCACGACAGGAGGAATCGATGCCGCAACGAGCATCAACTCGAAAATCATGCAGGGACGACGGTAGTGCACGGCAAGGCAAACACCAAAGGCAACAAGTAGCAGGTTAAGCCACAAGACCCCCTCCAAGGCCTGAGCGATAAGAAACGGAGAAACCAACAGGCGGCTACCCGTCGAAGCCAAGATAATATCCGCCACGATAACGAGATGCACCACCAGGCTTGCCTCATAGATGCATACCGCTATGCGGCTATAGGGCATGCGCCGCGAAGTGATAAGCGGCACATGGATGGTCTGCATACAGGCTGCCAGAACGTAGATCACATCGAGCAGTACAAACTGGGGAAGAATCAGGTCAAATCGCATGGTCATTCACCCACCCGCGGCATCAGGACAACCATGCGCAGCTCGCCCGGCTCGCCTTCCAGGCGATACGCGACGTCTCTTCCTTGCAGGGCACGCTCAAGCTCACGCGCCGCAGGAACGCTGGACAGGTCGATATCATCAGTCGAGACCAACGTTGCACGCAGCTCTACACTACCTGGATCATGGTCGCTCAGGTGGTACATAAGGGCAGGGCGCTCGGTCGTATAGGCAAAGAATGCAAAATCGTAAACGCAGTCGTACAATGCACTCACAGTGCTTGCATGCATCGGCTGTCCAATTGCGATAATTGAGGCGCAATCGACACCAAGCGTGCGCAGATCACTTGCCAGCTCGTTTGCGATCAGCTGGATGCGGTTGCGGTCAAAGCCGCTCTCGCCGTGCTGGGCAAGCGTGAGAGACCCCTTGCGCTTACAGTAGGCGATATGCATTTTGGCGCACTGCAGCAGCCGGTACCGCTCATCCAAAGACGTTTCGTCCGTAAGCGGCGGAAGCGAACTCAAAAGATCGTAAAGACTGCTCAACGAGCGCGCGAGCGCCTGGTCGACATCCTGTATGAGCAGCGCTTCGGCCTCTTGGTCGGCAAGATGCGCCTTGAGGTCGTAGTCGGCAGCAAGCAGCTCGTTTTGACGCTGAAGCTCAGCGCGACGATGCGCCAGCTCGCCGTTGAGCTCATTGAGCTCATGAACGTCCTGGGCAAGAAGGGCGCACCCGCCCATCAGCGGAAAGGCACGATACATCACATCGGGCTTCGAAATCACGGTAAAGGCATGCATACGACCGTGCTCTTGTGCGCGCAGCTCATCGCACACGCCATCGGCAAGAGGCTCCGATGCTGGCGTAGCGTACGCCACCTCAAAATCACGTGTCATGACCTTGAGGTCAAGCGGCAGCGTATCGAAGATGCCCGCAATGTCGTGATACGAGGGGAAAACACCGCTTTCCAGGCAGATCTCGAGGACCACCACGCAAAAGATGCAATATACCAGGGAAAAATTGAGCCTCCACGCCCACGGAACGCGCAGTGCGTAAGAGACGGCAAAGAATACGCCCGCGCAGAAGACGAGCACAGCAGTAAACGTAAAGCGCCTGATTCGATACGAAGAAGACAGGCCAATCAAGATAAAGAAGCCCACGAAGTTGGCGACGCTCCACACGAGAACAAGGACATATCCCCAACCATAGGTATAGTCGCTGCTCCAGTTATCGCTCGCGGGATCAAAGCAAAACACCTGATGGTGAAAGTCGTTGGTAAGAACAAAAAGAATAATGATGCCCGCTAGAGCCCACAAGACGTTGCGATAGCGGCGCCAAGGGCGACGCCGCTCCAGGCCCGCAAGCCTAAAGCCGCACAGCTGGCACAAAATCGGAATGAGCGTCATGGGGACGTAGTAGAGGTACCACAGCAGCGAAGCGTATGCCGGCGTGAACGACTTGTACTTAACGATGACCTCGATCATCCAAAGCGTACAAATCGCAGCGATGGCAACGAGGCGCCGCCTGAGCACGGCATCCAAGCAGCGAAGATAGACGCTTACGCCCCAGATGGAAAAAACGATAGAGGCGATCAGCAACGGAAAGGAACTCGACCGCACAAGATTTCCGAGCACCTCCGTAGCGATTTCCTCATAGGCAGGCGTCCTTAGGGAGAGGAACGGATTCGAGCGAAATAGCAACGGAAGGCTGGCGAACAGGATCAAAAACAGGCCCGTGACGATAGCCGCGATCGCGAAAGCGCGACGACGATATATCTCGTGCGGCACGTCGGAAAGAAAGCGAGGCATGGCAAAAAGCCTGTTGCTTCGCAAATCTGCAGCAGGTATGAAAGGATTTGCCATGCGGCGGGTATGTCGCTCACGCGTTCTCATAGCTATTCAATTTTACCGACGGGACGTCTCGAAAAACGGGCCAGAAGTCCCAAATCTCGCAGACGGCGGGTGGGCGCAGGGCCCGCTCGCTAGATCACGCGGGCGAGGAAAGACAGCGCGAGATTGAACCAGGGGCGCACGGCCTCCTGTTTTTCGGCATCGCCGTGTTCGGAATTGGCATTGGCAACCGAGCGGCTATGTCCGCCGCGGTCAAAAACATGCAGCTCATGCACCACGCCCGCCTCGGCAAGACGTTGCGCGAACGGATAGAGCTGCGCCACGGGCGCTGTGTCGTCATCAGCAGTGCCCCACATAAACACCGGCGGGACATGACGATCGACATGCATGGTGGGACAGATGGAATCAAGCGCGGCAAGCAGCTCATCGTCCGTCGGCTCACCCTCGGCGATCATGCGGCCGTAATCGTTAAGAAGGTCACGACCTGTCTTGCCGCCCGTCTTGGGAACGCGCAGGTCGATACGGGGATCTTTAAGCTGCATGCGGCACAAATGCGCATAATCCAGCGCCGGATAGCCAAGCACCACCGCATCGGGGCGAATGGATTCCGAAGGAGTCCCCACGAGCTTAGGCAGCGCGTTTCCCCTCCATGAGGTTGCAAGGCTGGCGCATACAAAGCCGCCAGCAGAAAAACCCACAACGACAACGCGCGCAGGGTCTACGCGCCAATCCGCAGCGTTTGCGCGAACAGTCGCGACCATGCGCGCAAGATCGGCCTCGGGATTGGGATAGGAAACATCGCCGGTAGAACTCGTCACGTAATCGAGTGTGAACGCCTGGTAGCCAGCCTGCAAAAAGGCCAGGGCGACTGGCTCCTTCTCGTGCACCCCCACATGCGTGAAGCTTCCGCCGCCGCAGATAATCGCCGCCGGCCGACGCACGTCCTCATGCTCTGGCATGGGGTCTGCCAAATACGTCGTAAACGTCGCGGGATGCTCCTGCGTGGCCTCGTCTCCCCAAAGGGCAAGCTGCTCGATGATCATTATGCTGTCCACCTATCCTTGTTGTTAATCGGGCACTAGCTTACCCTCACCGCCTGCTTTCGCCGTGCAATTTGAGCAATTGCCGTCAAACTTCTGCAGAGTCTCTCGCAAGGGCGCGCACCTCTTCGCCTTCCCGTGTAGACTGAATTCGTGAACTCAAGGGGGATGGATGTACATGACGACGGAACCGAGTCGTACCGAATTGACGAAAGAGCAAAGACTGGCTGCCGAGCGATTTGGCAAAAAAGACGTCAAGGGCTTTGCCCCCCGGCGATCCAAGCAAACAAATACTGGGGCCCATGCGAAAAAGACAGCCTCCCCTTCTTCGCGAATCCTTCCGCTCGATGGCCTGCGTGCGCTCGCCATCATCGGCGTCATCTTTTACCACACGCGTCCATCGCTGCTCTCCGGCGGCTTTTTGGGCGTTACCTTGTTCTTTGTACTCGCAGGCTACTTTGCTACCCGGAGCATGGTGCACGAGCTTAAAGATACCGGATCGTTTGATTACAAACGCTACCTGGTCAAACGCCTGCGCAGGCTTATGCCGCCCGTGCTTGCGACAATCGCGCTTACGGCCCTTGCGGTCTACATTGCAAGCCCCAGCCTGTTGCCCAAGCTGCAGGCCGATGCGCTACCCTCGGCGCTATTTGTAAGCAACTGGTCTTATATCTTTCGTAAGGTCTCCTATTTCGATGCCGCAGGTCTCCCCTCGCCCCTCACCCACCTGTGGTACCTGGGCGTAAGCATGCAGTTCTTCATCGTCTGGCCGCTCGTGTTCCTGGGCTTAGCGAAGTTCACGCATAAAAGAAAGCCGCTTATGGTCTGCGTTACCGCGCTGACGCTTCTCTCTACGATTGCCATGGCGCTGCAGTTCGTCCCCGATCAAGACACGGCACGCGTCTATTACGGACTCGACACGCGTGCGGCGGAGCTGCTCGTGGGTGCCGCGCTCGCGCTGGGCTTTCCCTATGTAAAGCAGCTGATTGCCGGGCGCGCCCACTTGGTCAGGCATGTGGACACGGTGGCAAAGGTCACGCTTTTTGCGCTCCTCGTAGGCTTTATCCTGGCAACGGGCCAGGACACCTGGCTTTATCGCGGGGGCTTTTTGGTGACGGCGCTTGTCTGCGGCCTGCTTATCTGCACCGTCCAGCACCCGGATTGCAAGGTTGGGCACGTGCTTTCGTCTGCCCCGCTTGTCTATCTGGGTAGCCGCTCATTCTCCATCTATCTGGTGCACTATCCGCTGCTCGAGATCATGAACCCAGCAACGCGCACCCAGGCGCTCCCTTGGTGGGGATGGATCGCTCAGATTGTCGTCATCCTGCTGGCGGCCGAGGCGTTCTATCGCCTGTTTGAACAGCCCTTTGCCTCGCGAAAGCCCATCGCCGCGAGTAGGCGCATCGCTTGCGGCATCGCCTGCGCAATGGTGCTTGCACTCGCCATCGCGCCCGTGAACTGGGGCAATATTGCCCAAGCACGTGCGGAGAAGCTGCGTCCCGAGCTTGCGCAAACAAAAGCAACGCCCAAGCAAAAGGAAACCTCCAAAGCAGACGCAAAGGAGGCCGACGCAAAACAGAAGAAGGAAAAGGACAAAAGCCCTAAACCCGCAGCCGAGGTTGTGCCTAAAAATCTCGACCCCAGCCGCTGGACCTTCGACCCCAACACGGGCACCTGCAGCGCCAAGGTTCTCTATATCGGCGACTCGGTAACCGAGGGAGCCGCACCCGCGCTGCAACAATACCTGCCCTGCGCCTATGTCGATGGTAAGGTGAGCCGCCAGCTTTTTGTGGGACAAGACGTCTACGCGCAAGATGTCGCCACCGGGTACGACCCCGACGTTGTGGTGTTTGCGCTGGGAACAAATGGACTGATTCGCGCCACGTCCACGGTACAGGCGCTCGTTGACGCCGTGGGCGGAAAGCCACTCTATTTTGTTACCATCCGTTGTCCCCTTGAGCTGCAAGATCCCAACAACCAGGTCTTCCGCGACTTTGCGGCAAAAAACGACAATGTAGGCATCATCGATTGGTACGGCACAAGCGAGGGACACGACGAGTATCTTGCCGACGACGGCATTCACCTCACCAGCGCGGGCAGGGACGCCTATGCCCTCATGGTGCGCCGCGCCCTGTGCGGGCAATAGAGGCAAAGCGGCGCTGCGGGGGAAATCGCCGCGACGGACACCGCGTGCCAAACCCGGCCATCGGCACGCGGTGTCCCTGCTAGAATGATGAGCTGATTGGTTTTTGCACGATACGCAACGCAGGTACTTCGCCTTGTATATCGTGCCTAAAGGAGGATGCATGAAACGCACGAAGATCGCCCAGCTTCACGCCGACGCCAAGGCGTTTGGCGGCCAGACCGTCACGGTTGCCGGTTGGGTCAAGTCCATCCGCGATATGAAGAACTTTGGCTTCGTGACCCTAAATGACGGCAGTTGCTTTGCCGACCTGCAGGTTGTCATGAACCGCGATGCTCTTTCCAACTACGACGAGATCGCACATCAAAACGTCTCGGCTGCCCTCATCTGCACCGGCGAGGTTAAGCTCACGCCCGACGCGCCGCAGCCCTTTGAGCTCACCGCGACCGAGATTGTGGTCGAGGGCGTCTCCGACCCCAGCTATCCGCTGCAAAAGAAGCGCGCCACCGTCGAGTTCCTGCGTACGCAACAGCACCTGCGCCCGCGCACGAACCTCTTCCGCGCCGTCTTCCGCATCCGCTCCGTCGCAGCGGCGGCCATCCACAGCTTCTTCCAGGAGCAGGGCTTTGTCTACGTGAACACGCCCATCATCACCACGAGCGACTGCGAGGGTGCCGGCGAGATGTTCCGCGTCACCACCATCGATCCCGCCGATCCCCCCCTGACCGAGGACGGCAAGATCGATTATTCCCAGGATTTCTTCGGCAAAGCCACCAATCTCACCGTCAGCGGTCAGCTGGAGGGCGAGTGCATGGCCATGGCCTTTGGCAAGATCTACACCTTCGGCCCCACCTTCCGCGCGGAAAAATCCTACACCGGCCGCCATGCCGCCGAGTTCTGGATGATCGAACCGGAGATTGCCTTTGCCGACCTGGAGGACAATATGGTGCTGGCGGAGGACATGATAAAATATGTGCTGCGCTATGTGATGGAGCAGTGCCCCCGCGAGCTGGAATTCTTCAATAACTTTGTGGATAAAGGACTGCTGGAACGCCTGAACCATGTGGTAAACAGCGACTTTGCCGTCTGCACCTACACCGAGGCCATCGAGCGGCTGCAAAAGGCCGATGTGGAGTTTGAGTACCCCGTAAGCTGGGGTGTGGACCTGCAGACTGAGCATGAGCGCTACCTCACCGAAAAGATTTTCGGTAAGCCGGTCTTTGTTACCAATTATCCCAAGGAGATCAAGGCCTTCTATATGCGCCTGAACGATGATGGTAAGACGGTGGCGGCCGTGGACCTGCTGGTGCCCGGCATCGGCGAGATCATCGGCGGCAGCCAGCGTGAGGAGCGTCTGGACATCCTGCTGGACCGCATCCACGAGCTGGGGCTGAATGAGGAGGACTACTGGTGGTACCTCGACCTGCGGCGCTTCGGCGGCGCGCGCCACGCCGGTTTCGGCCTGGGCTTCGAGCGGCTCATCATGTATGTCACCGGTATCCCGAATATCCGTGATGTACTGCCCTTCCCCCGCACCACCGGCTTTGCGGAATTCTAAACCGAATATATATGCTGAAGTCCTCCGCGTGGGATCCCATGCGGAGGACTTCAGTTTGTTTATTTACGGAGGGCGATTTAATCCGCAGAGAAGGTTTGCTGGAAGAACCGCCGGACCATTTCAGCGGTGTCATCAGTGTGGTCCTCGGTGGTAATCAGATAGTATTCAGAGCCATACAGGGGATCCTTCAGTGGGACAGCCCGAATCTGGGAAGAGGGAAGCATCCAGTTCGGCTGGAAGGTGGGGTAGACCCAGTTGAAGTTTTCTACGCATACATTGCGCAGCTCGGAGATGTTCTTGGAGATGATCTCCAGCTTGGGCACAAATCCGGCTCGCTGGCAGTGACGGAGAAAACCGTCTGTTTGAATATCTCCGGTACGGATCCCTTCCCGGATGGGATCATAGTACAGAATAAAGCTCTGCTCCCGCAGGTCGCCCACATCTACATCCGCATGTCCAGCCAAGGGGTGGTCCGCCCGCATGACAATACATAGCGGCTGATTGTGCAGCAGGGTACAGCGGGTACCCGGTATGGTGCAGAAGGCAGGCGTTTTATTACGGTCCTCCTGCCAAAAGACACGAGTGACCAGCAGCGCGTCAAATTCCCGACTGCGCAGGCAGGCTTCGACCTCCGAGGATTGGTAAAATAGAAACTGAATATTGTGCCCGGGGGCATACAGATAGAATTTTTCCATCAGCAGGCACTCGGTTTTTATGCTGATGCGCCCCAGAGGAAGACCGATGGTATAGGGCTTCTCATCCTGGCCCTTCAGCCGGCTGATGTGAAACTCCAGCGATTCATATTGTCCCACCACCTGTGCGATATAGGGAAGAACGCTGGTACCCGGCCCTGTCAGCTTCAGGCGCTCGCCCCGGGCGGGACGGTCAAATAAGGTGATGCCCAGGGCCTCCTCCACACACTTCACCTGCCGGGAGACCGAGGAGGGCGCACAGGGGATCTCCTCAGCGACCTTGCTGAAATTCAGGTGGGTGGCCACCAGCAGTACAGTCTTCAGGTATTGGATCTCCATAGTGCGCCCTCCTTTTGGTTATGGCAGCGGGTAGGCAATGCAGCGGGGCTTCCTCAGTGTCTCAGTGACGGTAGGAAAGGGAATCCGCCCGAACAACGGATGTGGCATCCGTCTTTTTGGGGTCCTTCTTTTCTCCGGGCTGGGGGCGGCGGTTCCGGCGCAGGGCTTCATCCATGTGGATCTTGACGCCGCGGCTGGCCAAAGTGTGCTGCAGGGCGGGCACATCCAGCGCCTGCAGGCTGATATTCTCCTTGGCAGCCATGGAAACAGCCAAGCCGGCAGCTTCACCGGTGAGAACACAGGCGGGAATAAACCGTGCGACTTCCCAGCCGCGGCCGGTGGCGGAAACGATCCTTCCGGCTGCGGCAATGTTGGTGATCTCGGTATCGATGAGGCCGCCGTATGGGAACTCGTATACTTCGGCAGGAATTTCCAGCGAGTGGATCATGCAGCCGATTGAGCTTTCCACATACCGGTCAGGCACTACCTCCAGCTGCTCCTTGCCAACCAGCCGGCGGGTCATACGGAACTGCGGCATAAGCGGCAGGGTCATCTGCGCGTAGGAGGGGCTCTGGTGCTGCTTTAAGTAGTCCAGCGCCAGCTTGCGGCTGGTACGGATATATCCGTTGACGCCCTCACTGGTGGTGCCATAGTACATGGGGATCTCCGCCTCGCTGTTATCGGCATCGGGGCGAAGCCCCAGCCAGCGCAGCGGCAGTGCCTGCAGGGCCTGCCCGGTCTCCAGGCCTTTTTTCATGGTATCCAGGTCTATTTCATGTGCCCAGTGGGAAACAATGCTCCGCTGTGTTTCGGTGGGAGCGCCGGCCCGGAACATCAGGTCCAAGTCGCCGCTGGCATCCACAAAGGCCTTGGCCAGGTAGGCGGTGCGTCCGGATTTGTTTTCGACAATGACGCCCTTGCAGGTTTTACCCTCCATGATGGGCGCGCAGCAGTTGGTATCAAAAACGACCTGAATACCTTCCTGTTCCATCAGCTCATCCAGTGCGCACACGGCAGCCGGGATATTAAAATTGGTGCGGTAGCGGCCGGTGGGGGTGTCCACGGTATCGGGCCCGTTCCGCCAGCAATCTGGCAGGTTATCGTAGCCGTAGCGGATGCAGACATGCAGCAGCTCCTCCGCCAGGCCGCCATATACCTTGTGCCCCAAACCGTCATCCAGAGGCAGATAGATGCAGACATGGCCCAGGGTAGCCAGACCGCCCAGG
>OLQA01002394.1_pt1 | contig 14735 bp, 16 predicted proteins | sample 1673151 | NCBI WGS metagenome assembly OLQA01 (sample SAMEA3136760, study PRJEB25190) | human gut metagenome | biome: human gut; feature: human-associated habitat; material: faeces | place: Austria | collected 2013 | reverse complement strand
TTGCGCAAGGCTGCTGCTTATTTTTTGCTCAGAGTTTTTTCTCAAAGAAAATATGTCCATCCGCCTGCACAACGCCGCTGACTTTGATCGACGCGACGCCGACGCGCTCAAAGCCGAGATGCTTGAACATCAGCACAGCCGGCAGATTCTGGCTGCCACATTCGCTGCGCAGCACAGTGCAGCCGTTTTCGCGGCCCCAGTCTTCCGCGAAGGCGATAAATTCGCGGGCGAGCCCTTTGCGATAGTGGCGCGGACGGGTGTTGACCATGTGGATCACAGCAGCGCCATCCGCCGGCACTTTCGTCAGCCAGTCGATGTTGTCGAATTCCGGTGGCTGCTGGTTGTCGAGAACGATCATCGCAGTGATCTCGCCGTCGTCCTCCCGCACATAGAGCACGCCGTTTTTGACAGCGTTCGTCAATCCCTCGGTGCTTGGGAAGATCCCGCGTTGGTTGATCGTATAGGTTTCGTACTTTTTCTGATACTGAAAATGCTCGTCGAACAGCGATTCAATCTGTGGCATATCGTCGAGTGTGCCCTTTCTGATCATAATGAATACCCCCAATTTTTTATGCTATCTATCATTTTATCATATGTAACCGATAAATAACAGGGCTCCACGAAAAAAGACACGCCAAATTGCGGCGTGTCGATTTTTTACAGTGTTTTCAGCGCGAGACGGAAGTGCAGCGTCAGATGTTCGCCGTTCTGTTCGGCGCTGGCTGTGAGGGTTCCCTGCATTTCTTCGGCGAGGGCGCGGGCGACGGTGAGTCCGAGGCCGGTGCTGCCCTGGTGGCGCGAATCGTCTGGCGTGTAAAAACGCTCGAAGAGCCGCGGCACGTCATCCAGCGCTAGGGTGTGGCTGTCGTTCGTGAAGCAGAGGATGAGACCTTCGTCTGTTGCTTCTGCGCTGAGGGCGAGCTTGCTTGCGGCGTAGCGGCTGGCGTTTTGCAGGAGATTTTGAAACACACGGGCGAGCGCTGCTTCGTCGCCGAGCACCCAGAGCGGATGCTCCGGTAGCGCCACGTCGACGGCGAGATCGCGCTCTGCCAAAAGCTGGTAATTCCCGACGAGGGCTTCGCGCAGAATGCGTCCGGCGTCAACGCGCGACAGCGAGAGGTGCATGTCGTCAGCGGCCAGGCGCGAATAATCGTAGAACTGGCTGACGAGGTTTTTCATCGTTTCGGCTTTCTGTTCGAGGATGGTCAGCGTTTCCGCAAGCTCAGGATCACTGGCGAGTGCGGCGCTGTGATTCTGTTTGAAGAGCTTGAGCTGGCCGAGGATGACCGTCAGCGGCGTGCGCAGATCGTGGCTGATCGCTTCGATCTGTCGCTGGAAAGCGCGTTCGCGCTTGGCGTAGCTCTGGCGCTCGCGCTGAATGTCCGCAAGCAGCGTGTTGAAGTCGTCCAGGAGCGCGGAGAGCTCTGCGTCTGGCAGCGGCAGATGGAGCATCTGATTTTGGCTCAGATCCTGACGCACGAGGGCGAGCTCGGCGCGCGTCTGACGCAGCGCATTTCTGAGCGTGAACCAGCGGTAGGCGAAATAACCGCCTGCCGCTGCGAGGATGAGAATGATGATGGTGGATAGCATGGCGCGCCCCTCCCGATGGATGGTTTAGAGATCTTGCTTCCGTAATAATACCACGCCAAGCAGGCCGAAGACAAGAATGCCGACTACGCCGCTCGTGAGCGCTTTTTCGAGAATGTCCGGCTGTTCCCACCAGCGGATGATGCTGTCGGAGGTGAAGAAATTGCTTGGCAGCCAGCTGGCGATGTGCGCGAAGATCTCAAACTTTGCGCCAAGGATTCTGCAGATCGTCGGGAAAAAATACCAGACGGCGATATAGGCGACGACAGCTGTCATCTCGCGCTGGAAGATGGCGATGAAAAATACTGTAGAAACAAGCCCGGCGATGGCCAGGAGATAGACGTAGGCGGTCGAAGAGAGAAAATCGCCGATCGTCCAGATCTCGGTGCGCGAAAGCAGAAGCTCAGCGCTGGCGAGCCAGACAGCGAGCACGACGACCATGATTGCCGTGGCGGCGAGCAGCGCTGAGACGCACTGGCCAATGAAGATCTGTGGGCGCGTGAGTCCGAAGGCGACGGTATTCTTGAGATTGCCGTTTTTGCGGCGGCTTTCGTAGAGCGCGAAGGCGACGACGGCGCCCATGATCACGTAGAGAAACGGCTCAGAAATATTCAGCGCGTAGCTGAAGGACGTGTGGCCGTAATAATTTACGCCGCCGCCCCAGAAATGGAGCGCGAGATTGATGGCGAGGATGCCGGCGCAGAGAATCGCAGCCAGCACATAGGCTGGACGGGTGTGGGTGATGCGGTAGAGTTCGGGCAGATGTAATTGAGCATGGGTGAAAGCTCCTTTCGGCGGTTATTGACTCACCAGAAAAAAGGCAAAGGTGAGCACGTAGAGACTGAAGGTCAGATAGAGACTTTTTCTGTGGTGGCTGATGCCGTTGATCCCTTCGGCAAAGAGGGCGCGAAGCGCAAGCAGAAGCGTCAACGCCAGAAAAAACATTGAGAGAATGATGGAAACCTGAGCAAGCATGGCAGCGTCCTTCAGAGATCGCGTCGGCGCAGAGTGATCCAGCCGAGCACGCTGAAGAGGGCAGTGCCGACGGCGCCACTGACGAGACATTTGCGCAGGCCTTCCGCCGAATACCAGAGCAGGCTGATGTTAGGGTCGGCGACATTGACGCTCCAGGTGCCGCCGAGGGCTTCGCCGCTGGCGATAGTGGTTGTGGTGGTCACGATTTCCTGCAGGAAGCGGTAAGGCATCCAGTTCGCGATTTCAGCGAGCAGATCGAAGCGCATGCCGAGGATGTACAGCACTGTCGGTAGGATGCACCAGATGGCTGCCCAGGCGAGGGCAGTGAAAAAGTCACGCTCGATCAGCTCCATGAACAGCACGATGGTGATGGCATTGGCGCAGGCAATGAGATAGAGCACCGGCACCGACAGGAGCACATCCTTGATCGCCGGCCAGTCGCTGTGGGCGAGCAGGAGTTCGGCAGAGCCGATCCAGACAGCGAGCAGCACCGCGAGGGCGAGGGTGGCGAGGAGGATGCTGACGATGCACTTTCCGGCGAAGATCTGCACGCGGCTGACGCCAAATGCGATGGTGTTTTTGAGATCGCCGTACTTGCGGGCGTTCGTGTAGAGCAGGCCGGGGATGATCGCGCCCATGATCATGAAATACTGAGTCGAAGACAGCCAGGCACCGTAGGAGATGCCGGTGAGGCCGTTGTCGGTGCCGTAGGCTTCCCAGTCGAAAAAGGCGAGGAAGCAGTTGAACGCGATCGGTGCAGCGCAGAGGACGAGCGTCGTGACATACAGCCCCGGGCGGCGGAAAAGGCGATACAATTCAGCGCGGATATAATTTAACATGAGGATCCCTTCCTTCTTGGGTGATGGTGGCGCAGGCGTTCAAGCGCAGTGAGCGCGGCGCGCGCCAGGCTGCTCAGCGCCAGTGCGAAAGCGAGCACGACGCCGATGGCGGTAAAGAGCAGCGTGCGGCGCAGGCTCAGCTGGCGGGTGGTGTCGGTTTTCATCGCGCACCTGCTTCCTGGCGCAGCGCCATGTAGTAATCTTCCAGCGAGCCCTGGACCGTCTGCATGCCGAGGATGGTGATGCCATTTTCCGTGGCGAGCTTGCTGTAGAAAGCGGCTGGTCGGCGCGGTGCGAGAATGCGCAGCACGCCGTCTGGCATGACCTGCAGCTGTTCGTCCGGGCAGCTGCGGTCAAAGAGTGCGGCGTAAGCGTCGGTGTCGCTCACTGTTAGCGCGATGTAGTCGGCGCACTGTTCGTGCAGGCTTTCAGCGCCGATCTCGCGGATGAGCTTGCCATGGGCGAGAAATCCGTAGTGGGTGGCGACGTGCTCGAGCTCAGCGAGAATGTGGCTCGAAAGCACGATCGTCATGTTTTCTTCCTCGTTGAGATTTTGCAGAAGCGTGCGCACTTCGATGATACCCGCTGGGTCCAGCCCGTTGATCGGCTCGTCCAGGATGAGCAGCTGTGGCTTGGCGAGCATCGCGATCGCCAAGCCCAGTCGCTGGCGCTGGCCCATCGACAGACTGCCGCATTTGGCCCGGCGTTTTTCAGCCAGGCCGACGAGGGCGAGCATTTCGTCGGCGCGATGTTTGTCGGAAATGCCGCGCTGGATGCTGTAGTAGCGCAGCGTCTGGGCGACGGTCATATTTGGAAAACAGCCAGTGTCCTCGATGAGACAGCCGATGTGTTTGCGCGCCAGTCGCAGATCGCGCTCGCTCGTCTGTCCGAGCAGACGGATCTCGCCCGAGGTCGCAAAGCTCTGCCCCGCGAGGATCTTGAGCAGCGTCGATTTGCCTGCGCCGTTGTCACCGACAAGACCATAGATCGCGCCCTTCGGCACGTGCACGTTGACATTTTCCAGCGCGTGCAGATTGCTGTAATATTTGCAGAGCTGGGTGGTTTCGATGACGTTCGTGTTCATATATTTTCCCTCCAAATAAAAATACGTTTGTCCGGGTGTGTGTTCCTTACTGACAAACGTATTGTACGATATGGGTTATAAAGAAGTCATAAAGACGGCATAAAGAAGTCCTAAATTTGCTAAAAAAGTTGTAAAGATTGCTGGAAAAAGGAGAATGTGATATTATTTAATCGGTGCTTGCCACGACGGTAGGCGGTTCCTCGGTTTCGATCTCCTCGAAAGCGGGGTGGTGCATATGGATATTCAGGTTCTTATTGAGTTTGCGTCATTATTGATTGCAGCCGTAGGACTCGGTATTTATATAGAACGTAAAAAATAGCCGCCCCCCGACCAAGGATTGCGGCTATTAAACCAAAATATCCGAGGATACCGTCTACCGGCGGCACCATCTTTGTCTTTATTGTAGCATTGCATTCAGAAAAATACAATACCATGCAGCTGCCGGGGCTGCATTTTTTATTGCAGCTTAAAGCCGATGCCGTAGACGGTCTGGATATAGTCGGCGTCAGGATCGATGGCCTTGAGCTTTTTGCGGATGTTGGAAACGTGGACGTTGACGGTGTTGTTCTCGCCGTAGTAGCCGCCGTGCCAAACCTGTTCGTAGAGGCTTTCGCGGGTGTAGACTTTTTCCGGCTGGCGCATCAACAGCTCGAGGATGTCGAACTCGTGCGCCGTCAACGCCAGCTCCTGGCCGGCGAGCGTCGCTTTGCGTAAGCTGGGCGAAAGGGTGAGGGCGCGATGAGTGAGCGGCTTATCGCTCGTGGCTTCTTTGCCGATGCGGCGCAGCGCCGCTTCGATGCGCGCCAGCACCTCCTCTGGTTCGAAGGGCTTGGTGATGTAGTCGTCGGCGCCGAGCTTGAGCAGCCCGACCTTGTCGCCGACGGCGGTTTTCGCCGAGAGGATGATCACCGGCGCGTCGCAGCCAAGCTCGCCGCGCAGTTTTTCCAGCAGCGCTTCGCCGCTCATTCCCGGCAGCATCAGATCCAGCAGGATCAGATCCGGCGATTCGTGCTCCAGTCGCAGCGCAGCTTCGCTGCCGGAATAGACCTGCGTCACCTGATAATCGGCCTGACGCAGCATTTTTGCGAGCAGATTGTTGATGTCGGCATCGTCCTCAACGACGAGAAGCGTGTACAGCATGGAAAGCCCTCCTTTTTCATCTGGCTACATTATAAATCCTAGCGCAGGAGATGACAACTGCCAGCTGAGAGGGTAAAATGAGAGTAGCATTCAACAAGGAGGACATTCCAATGAAGATGACGATCGGACACTTTCTCTTTCGGCGTCTGCGCGAGATCGGCGTGAGCCATATTTTCGGCGTGCCGGGAGATTTTAATCTGCAGCTTCTGGAGCAGCTCGGTGAGATCGATGGGATTGATTTTGTCGGCACCTGCAACGAGCTCAATGCGTCCTACGCCGCCGACGGCTACGCGCGCGCCAATGGCATTGGCGCTATGCTGACGACGTACGGCGTCGGCGATCTCAGCGCGATCTGCGGGCTGGCCGGCGCTTGCGCGGAGCATGTGCCGGTGGTGCTGATCAGCGGCACGCCGCCACTTTACGCCATGGAAAGTCGTCTGCGCGTGCACCATTCTCTGGCGGAAGGAAATTTCGACAACATCAACAACTGCCTCAAGCAATTCACCGCGAACACCGTGCGCCTGACGCCGATGAACGTCGCTGACGAGCTCGACCGCGTGCTCACAAGCTGCTGGCGTGACAAATTGCCAGTGACGATCCAGGTGCCATCGAACATTTCCTATCTCGAAGTGGAAGTGCCGGACGCGCCGCTCGTGCTCAGCATGCCGCCAAGCGACAGCGAACGACTCGCCAGCGCCGTGGCGCGCATCAAGACCCTCATCGAGCGCGCGCAGCATCCGCTTCTGCTGATCGACGCCGATGCCGATCGCTGCGGACTGGCCGACGATCTCTATGCCCTCGCCGTAAAACGGCGCATTCCCTACGTCGCTTTTCGCACCGGCAAGGGCATCCTGCCAGAATCGGATCCTCTCTATCTCGGCATGTACAACGGCAAAGCCTCCGCACCGGAAGTGGCCGCTGCGCTCTGGCGCTCCGATTGCCTCATCGCCACAGCGCCATGCTTTGTCGAATCAAGCCCCATGGCAGCGCCGGGAAACAATCCTGTCTCCGCGCAGATCTACATTCGCGATGTCAACGTCACCATCGAGGGCGACGTTTACGAAGGCGTCGCTGCGCGTGAGCTCGTGGAGCAGATGAATCAGACGCTCGCACCGCGCACAGACGCTGCGCCAATCCTGCACGAAGCTGCGCCGCAGCGCGTCACGCCAAGCGCCGACGCACCACTCACGCAAGGCTATTTCTGGCGGCGCATGGCAGGATTTTTCCGCGAAAACGATCTCGTCTGCGTGGAAAATGGCACCTCCCTCACAGCGCTGCTGGAAAATCGCTTTCCCCGCGGCACGCGTTACATCGCGCAGCCAATTTGGGGCTCCATCGGCTATTCGCTGCCAGCGCTGCTCGGCGCCATGACCGCTGAACCAGAGCGTCGCGCTCTGCTTTTCATCGGTGATGGATCCTTTCAGCTCACCGCCCAGGAACTCTCGACCATCCTCGTGCGTGGACTGCGCCCCATCGTTTTTCTTCTGAACAACCGCGGCTACACCATCGAGCGCTACATCCTTGGCATGGACGCCAATTACAACGACGTCGCGCCGTGGCGCTACCACGCGCTGCCGCAGATCCTTGCGCCTGGTCAGGCTGTTTACAGCGTTGAAGTGCGCACGGAGGAAGAACTCGAGACCGCGCTCGCAGCAGCAGAAAAAGGTGAGCGCGCCGCCTTTATCGAGCTCCACCTTGATCCAGCCGACGCGCCCGACGCCATGAAACATTTCGGAGCCATGACCGCAGAGCTCGATTACGGACCACGCGGACCACAGCGCTAGAAGGATGGAGCGTTGTTCAGGCTTTCCTGTCCGAATTTATCATAAAAAGGAGAATTGAATGAGAATCATCGCAGGAGAACGTCGGGGCGCCAAGCTCGAAGCCGTCCCCGGCATGAATACCAGACCAACCGCCGATCGCGTCAAAGAAGGGCTCTTTAATATCATTCAGATGGAGATTGCAAGCGACACACGCGTGCTCGATGTGTTCGCCGGCACCGGCGCTCTCGGCCTCGAGGCGCTCAGTCGCGGCGCAAAGGAAACCGTTTTCATCGAGCAGGCGCCGCAGGCGCTCGCCGTGCTCAAGCGCAACATCGCCAAATGTCGCTACGAAGATCGCGCGCGAGTGCTCAAGGGCGACGCGCTGAGCCTTTTGGCCACACTCCAGGGCCAGCAGTTTGATCTCATCCTGCTCGACCCACCCTATCAAAAAAATTTATACGCACCGGTCCTTTTTTCCGTTTTGAAATACCATTTGCTAAGCGATTATGGTATACTAGTATCAGAACACTCGAAAACTGTCCCCTTTTCCTGGGACGATGAACGATTGAACTTGTATAAATCGAGATCCTACGGAGAAACCGTCCTGAACTTTTTTCAGGCACAATGACAAGCTGGAGGGAAACGACATGGAAATTTTGGATTTAATCGACAAACTCGCCTTCATGGCAGAAAACGCAAAGCAGCCACTGCTCAATAAAGACCAGATCATCCTCGACGAAGGAGAAGTCTACGAACTCATCGATTCGCTGCGCGCAAGCATTCCAACTGCGATCCAGGATGCACAGTGGATCAAGAAAGACGAAGAGCGCATCATCGCTGCTGCTCAGGAAGAACACGACAAGATCATCCAGGCAGCCAAGGATCATGCCGATCTGCTCGTCAGCGAAGACGAAGTTGTCCGTCGCGCCAACGCCGAAGCGGAAAACATCGTTGCGCACGCAGAAGCTCAGGCGCATGAGATCATCGAAGGCGCATTCATCTACGCTCATGATCTGATGGACAAGCTGGAAAATCAGCTCACCGTTTATTACGAAGTGGTCCAGGAAGGACGTGCCGACATCCAGAAGTCCCTCGACTCCATGCAGCAGAACAAACCGGCCGCTTCCAACCTCGAAGTTCACACCGAAGAGTAACAAGCAGCGCGTTTTCTCCAGGATCCGCACCATGCAATCAACACCAGCGCGATTTTCGTCGCGGTGGTGTTTTTTTGACGAGCTTAAAGAGGTGTATGTAAAATGAAAAAGATTCTTTTTATCTGCCACGGCAATAAAGCAAAAAGATCCTGAAGCCCGCTTGTACCAAGGGATTGCGCGATGAATAGAGTGCATATACACCATATTTACACCAGTTTTTGAAATATAGGAAGAAATCATAGAAAGAGCCTTGATGTGATTGTATTAAAAATAATAACGCATGAAGTATGATTTGAACGGGTGTGAATAAATATGCAGCGCTGCGAATATACCAAAGGAAAATATATTTTTGAAAACAGTAAATTCTATAGCTAAGAACCTTCTGTTTGAAATGGTAGTGTGGATAGATTATTCCGTGCGTTTTGAATTTGCTCCACAGTGTGTAGTGAATTCGGAGCGTTGTCATGATAGTTGATCGGAAACAGTTGAAACGATCGATTCAGGACACAATGTGTCTCAAATCGGTCGTTTTTTGCCTTTCTATTTTCTGGATACAATAATGAATGAAGTGTATCCGGAAAATATTGACGAACGATCGCAATATGGTACAATATAATTGAACTTAAAAAGTAAGAAGGTGAGAACATGAGCACACAAATGATGCTGGATAACATTCTTAAGAAAAGCAATGGCATCGCGCGTACCGCCGATTTCAATGCGTATGGTATTTCTACGCAGGAAGTGGCCAAGCTGTGTAAAGAAGGGTACTTGCTGCGGATCAAGCATGGGTATTACCAGCGCGCAGATGATCTTTATCTGCCCGATGAACAGATCCTGGCGTCCTTGCTGCCGGAAGCGGTCATCTGTCTGGAATCGGCGTTGTTTCATTATGGCTACAGTGATCTTACACCGCGTGCATGGTCGGTGATGGTACCACGCAATATTTCGCTGAGCAAACTGGAGATCGATAGCATTGCGCTCGACGTCCATTTTACGTCGAAGGATCTTTATGATATCGGTAAAATAACAACAGATTTCAATGGCGTGCTGCTGGCGATCTATGATCGGGAGCGCACCATTTGTGATTGCTTCAAATTTCGTTCTCAGCTCGATAGTGAAGTATTTAATAAAGCGCTGAACGCGTATGCGAAAGATGAACAAAAGAATCTGGCGAACTTTATCACGTATGCGAAAAAGTTGCGCGTATATAAAAAGGTTGAAGAGATCATGGAGGTGCTCTTGAATGGCTGATATGTTGCAGCTGTGTCGGTACGACAGAGAAGCGAAGAAACTATCTGATACAAAAAGAGGATATTTCTATACTGATCTTTTAGAAGTTGTTTCAATAATATCATTGAAACTCAGAGATAGTTAGAGATAGTTAGAAATAGTTAGAGATATTTGAAATGCTTTTTATTGAAGCGTTTCTGGTATAGCGTGGTAGTGAGGCGGTTGAAAATCTTATACAAAGTTGCTAAACTTACAATTAGTTAGAATTAAAGTCATAGATACAGGAGGCTTTAATGGAAAAACCTGATAAAGAAACACTGACTATTGAGTTTAAGAGTGATCGTAAATGTTATTCGATGAGTAAGCTGTATGAAGACCTGGTAGGGATGGCTAATACAGATGGTGGCTGGCTTTTTCTTGGCATGGAAGATGATGGAACACCAACAGGTGTTAATCACCAACATAAAAATTGTCAGCACATGGAAGCGAGCATTCAGGATCACACTGTACCATCTCTATTTGTGCATGCGCATATGGAAGAATGGAAGGGATGTGAGGTTCTAGCAATAGAGGTGCCAATCTCAAGACAGCTCATGATGACATCGGAAGGAAAATACCTTCGTAGACGACTCAAGCAAGATGGGACACCAGAGACCGTTGCATTAAAACCGTATGAAATTCTTCAGCGTCTTTCCTACATCCAAGCGCTTGATCCATCTGCGCAAGTGATTGAGGATCTTCCTGCAGAGGAAGCGCTCAGCGCTTTGGAAAGGGAACGCTTGCGTAATATGATCCGAATCTACCATGGGGATGCATCACTTTTAGAATTGTCCGATGCGGAATTAGACAAAGCCCTCGGATTTGTACGCGAAAGAGACAAACGCTGGTATCCGACTATTGCAGGACTGTTGATGATCGGACATGAAGAGTATATTCGTCAATTTATTCCAAGTCATGAAGTGCTGTTTCAAGTCCTAGACGGCGTGAATGTATTGGTAAATCCACCAGCAATGCATATTCCTTTATTACAAACCTTTGAAAAAGTCGATCTTTTGTTTCAGTCGCGGGTGATAGAGCAGGAGCTGCAAATAGGGATGTTTCGTGTGCCTGTTCCCAATTATGAGAAAGAAGCTTTTCGCGAAGGTTTTGTAAACGCATTGGTGCACAGAGATTATTTTCGTGTAGGTGCCGTCCAGGTTCAGCTTCAAACATCCGCTATATCCATTTCCAGTCCTGGTGGATTTTTGGAAGGTATCTCTCCGGATAATATCCTGACAGCGGCACCGATGCCGCGCAATGCGCTTCTTGCAGAAGCAGCTAAGCGTATTGGGCTTGCTGAGCGAACAGGCCGAGGCGTTGATAAGATCTATACAGTTATGCTTCGTAGTGGTCACGACATTCCGGATTATTCTGCATCAACAAGCAGCGCGGTTGTTCTTCGTCTCAACAGCGCAGAACTCGATGAAAAGTATATAAAAATGATTGTTTCAGAAGAAGATAGACTAAAAAAAACAATGCCACTAGATGCATTGATCGTGTTATCTGTCCTGAAAAACGAGCGACGATCCACCATCAAACTGTTGAGCAAAAAAATCCAGAAGCCAGTCGAAGATACTCGTCCAGTTGTTGAATGGCTTATCGAATTAGGTATGGTGGAAGGTGTAGGAAATGGCAGCGCTAGACGCTATATGCTTAGTTCCAAAGTGTATTCGATCACAAACAATAAGTCTGGTTATACCAGACAACGTGGTTGGGACACTTTGCAAGAAAGGGAAATGATATTAGCCCATCTTAATCAGTATAATAAGATAACCAGAAGCGATGTTGTAGAACTCTGCAGATGCACGCCAAATCATGCATCTTGGTTACTTCGCCAGTTGGTAAAAGATCAAGTGATCCAGCTACAGGGTAAAGGCCCAGGAGCATATTACCAAAAGCTGAAATAATGAAAAATAGAATACCTTCCAATCTTCGCCAAGATACAAAAATTCCGCCCACAGTCTCGTTTGGGCGGTACTTTGTGTAAGCTTGGTAGTCCATTGTTAAATGTAGTTGCATACAAAAAAGCGGTATTTATTCGACAACTTTAATGTTTTGTGCTAATATTTGCTCGGAGTGATAAGCGTATGGAACTTCTCCAGTACATTGACGCGAACTTTTCAGGCGTATTAAGTGTAGCGGTTTCGGCTATTACTGCGCTTGTTACACTGGTCTATGTTATCTTTACATACAAACAAATGAAAGCCTCACAAGCTTCGACTGAAGCTGCAATAAAACAATTACAGGTAAGCAATCAGCCATGTATCATTATCGAGATTCCTGAAACATGCGGTAGTAAATGTTTTTCAGGTACGAGAAGACAACTATATGTGGAATTGAATTTAGAAAATGTTGGAGACTCTCCTGCGCTTTCTGTATATGTATTTGCTTATCTTGAATTGCAACATATCAAACACATAAAAAACAGTTCAAACATTGTAGAAATGGACTTCTTGCCCGATTTTATAAAATGTATTAAAGTGGGAGAAAACGGAGTTGCATCTGTAAGATTTGAAACCTTTGAAATAAATATGTTAGTAGAAGATTTAAGAATTAACTATGAAAAAAATATGAGGCGATTGCGGACCAATCCATATCATCATCCTTATCGTGGTACTGTGTTGGTTATTGAAACTTATTACAGAAATGTTTTGGGTCAATGGTTCAAAAATACTATAAGACAAGAAATATCATGGCTGAATGATAAATATGCTGCACCAAGAAAAACTAATGATATAAATGAAAATACCATCCCACCGCGGCTTTTAGAGCAAGACACGGAGTTTGAATTGCAGTTGGTTTCCCCTCGTTTATCAGTTTTATCAACTGAGTTGATTGATTCAACGGTGATAGAAGAAAAATTAGAAAAATATAGCCGTTATTTAAAATACTAATTGATAACTCTTGGTAACCATACCAAACCGTAAGAGATTCACAAGATAAGAACATGTTATGCTACAAAAATCCTATGGTTGAGTCTGATTTAAAATTTAATAAAATAAAGAATAAGATATTTTTGCCAGAATTTTACCAGAAAAATTGCTTTTTAGGAGGTTTGTATTGCATGGAAAAACCTCAAATGAATATAAAAAATATCAACAATGAGATATATTGTCAATGAAAGCCTAGCATGATTTCAGTTGGCACATTTCTATTGTTTTGTAAATAGGAATTATTTGTAATCCGATAGCTTGAAAATATTTTGTGGATACAATAATAAGGAATGAGAGATAACGCATATCCAATGAAAACATGAACCCAGACACGCTAAAGATGTCTGTCGGATCTCCTATTGTTCCGATAAGCACTTTGCATTATTCCGAAAGCCTTGCTATTGTTCCGCTTGTGGGGTATAGTAGGGGTTAAGCGAGGTGAGATGTGGATGTATATGTCCGTAAAGCAAGCCGCAGAGAAATGGGGCGTTTCTGATCGACGAGTGCGCACCTTGTGCGCTGAAGGAAAAATTCCCGGAGTTATTCGCGAAGGTCGCGCTTGGAAGATTCCTGAAAGTGCGGAAAAACCGCAGGATGGTAGATATAAATCTGCTGAAAGTCTCCTGGAAATGATTGACCGAAAGAAAGCGGAATTGGACACCAGGCGGCCATTGACAGAAGGCGAAGTAGAGCGCCTTACAGAAGAATTTGTGGTAGAGTATACCTATAATTCCAATGCGATTGAAGGCAATACGCTGACCTTGCGGGAAACAGATCTGGTTCTGCGAGGGCTTACGATTGATCAAAAACCACTCAAAGATCACATGGAGGCAGTTGGTCATAAAGACGCTTTTTATTTTGTACGGGATCTGGTAAAAGAGCAGGTGCCACTGTCAGAAAGCGTGATCAAACAGATCCATTATTTGGTGTTGGCAGATAAAAAAGAAGACCGTGGTGTTTACAGACGAGTTCCCGTGAGAATCATGGGCGCAAAACATGAGCCTGTACAGCCCTATCTTATCCAACCGAAAATGGAGCGATTGCTGGAAGATTATAGAAGCGATACCGAGCATATTATTCCCCAGCTTGCACGGTTTCACATCGAATTCGAAGGCATTCATCCATTTATAGACGGGAATGGTCGGACCGGGCGATTGCTCGTTAATCTGGAACTGATGAAAGCAGGCTACCCGCCAATCGATATCAAATTCAAAGATCGGGTCGCCTATTATAATGCGTTCGATGATTACTACGAGAAACACAATTTAAATGCCATGGAAAAATTATTCGCCAAGTATCTTAACGAAAGATTGGATAGTTATTTGATGATGTTGAAAGAATAGGAAATCTCAGCCGAAGGCTGGAAAATTTTGAAGCGATATGTTCTATACACATGAGCCTATCGCTTCTTTTTATTTACGTGAGGGCTGGCGGATTGTCGTTGTCCTGATGATTTCGCTTTACTTTAATTGTTGTGTACATCATGCGAATGTCGTCCATGCTGTATTCACCACCGCCCCATCTGTGATAATTATCCGGCGATTTGTACCAACATTTCTTTTTGCTGTGCCAACGAAAGCCCAGCGCTTTCAATTGTTCCTTGTGTGGTTTCGTATTCCCTGACACCCACACAAAACAACCAATGATCTCTATCTCAATTCCGTCCAGCTTTAGTAGCTCAGCAATCAACCATTGAAATTCCTGCGGCGTTTCGTATTCCGCATTGAGAATTTTCATTTCTTCATCGCTGCCGCCAACGTCCGGATGCAATTTCAAGCAAAGTCTGTGATAAGCTTTCTTCAATTCTTCCAATGTTTTAATATTTTCATTGAGATATCTCATATAAATTATTCTTTCGAATAAAAAATCGTTTTTGAAAGATCTTGAGCTTTAGTGGGGAAATAAAAAAATTCCACCATCTGGTGTTACTGCATCCGCCTCCTATTACAATAAATTTGGACAGGAAAGCCAGATCTTTCATCCAGCTTTCC
>OLQA01002393.1_pt1 | contig 14738 bp, 11 predicted proteins | sample 1673151 | NCBI WGS metagenome assembly OLQA01 (sample SAMEA3136760, study PRJEB25190) | human gut metagenome | biome: human gut; feature: human-associated habitat; material: faeces | place: Austria | collected 2013 | reverse complement strand
GGAAGCATGGTGGGAACCCTGATTGGAGCCATTTTCATCTCCGTACTCCAGAATGGGCTTACCATCCTGAATGTAAACACATACTGGCAGCAGGTCTGCATGGGCGTGGTCCTTTTGCTGGCAGTGGGTCTTGACCGGGTCAGGGAGTCGGTAAAATAAAGGGGGAAAAGGAATGAACGAACTTAAGGTCCTTTCATATGACTTGAGGAAACATGTACTGGATATGATTGTCGCGGGAAAGGGAGGACATATCGGAGGCGATATGAGTGTCATGGAGATACTGGTGGAGCTGTATATGAAACAGATGATATACGCTTTTTTTATAAAAAAGAAACATATAGTAATGGATTTAATCTACCTGATAGAGTTTCGTACACTATTTCTAAAATACCTGGGAAAGTAGATCAATCAATGCATTTTATTACGAGAGTGACTTATAAACCTTCTACAGAAATTAATATACTAGATGTTTTTCATACAGAGAATCTGATTATTGTTCCATTAACTAATACTGAATCGCAAGGATTTCTTGTGTTTACAGGTAATAATGAGAGTAGGGAATTAAATAGTCAAGAAAAGCGTCATTTGTTTATTATGACAGGGCTTATATCTCGATATATAATTACAAGAATTGGTGAAAATAAAGTCAAATTAATGCAAGCAACTTATGAGAGCATTATGGATAGTACTGGTATTGATATCTATGTAAATGATTTTTATACACATGATATTCTTTATGTAAATAAATCAATGGCAATACCTTATGGTGGAAAAGAAGTTTTTGAAGGAAGAAAATGTTGGGAAGTACTCTTTCCAGGTCAAACTGGACCATGTGACTTTTGTCCTCAGAAACATATCATAGATGGAAATGAAAAACCATCATCTGTTTATACATGGGATTATCAGCGTGCTTTCGATGGATCTTGGTTTCGAGTATTTAGTTCTGCTTTTTATTGGACAGATGGACGTCTTGCCCACGTAGTTAGTAGTGCTAATATTACAGATAATAAGCAAAAAGAGGAACTTATTCAATATATGGCAAATTATGATGAATTAACGAGTCTGCCAAATCATAGAAAATTATTAAGAGATGGCGAACAAATCATTGAGCATATAGAAGAATATGAGAAGATGTTTCTTTTGTTTTTTGATATAGATGGATTTAAAGCCATAAATGATACCTATGGACATGATGCAGGAGATAATTTTCTGATTGAACTTAGTCAATTCTTTAAAGGAATACCAATGCTTAAGGATTGTGTATATCGTAAAGGTGGAGATGAATTTGTAGCTATAATTCATGGAAAAGGTATGACAAGAATGAATATTACTAATCTTTCAAGGTTTATTCACAATCGTTTTGAAAAAACATGGTTACTGAATAAAACTAAAGTCAAATGTGATGTTAGCATTGGTGTTGCCTGCTATGGAGAAGATGCTACGACTATGAAAGAACTTTTGTATATTTCAGATATGGCAATGTATCAAGCTAAAAGGAAAGGGCCTGGTAACACGTGTTATGGAATAGATGTTGTTAAAAACTTTGATTAATGCAAGTTTGATGTATAATTTTAGGGAGTCTTATATCTTTCTTTGTTTTAATGAAATAATGCTAATCAGTCTATCTCGTTTACAATCACTTTGGAATGTATAGAAGTTAAAAAAGGTCTATAGAGTCTTCTAAAAATAGGAAAATGACTGCGAAATAGTTCAAAAAAGATTTATAATTAAAATGAATAGTAGGAGAAGATATTTATGGATAAGTATATTGAAAACTGGAGCCTAAAAGAATTACAAGAAGAAATTATAAAGATACGTCTTATTGATTTAAAGAAACAATATGAACTCTGTATGATTTTATCAGAAAAAGCAAAATTAACAAATGATTTATATGCACTGGCTTTTTCATATACTTTTATTAGTGATTTTTATTTGGCTTCTAAGAAAAATAAAAAATGTTTCATTTATTTAGAGCGTGCAAGGAAACTTTGTGAGTCAAAACATTACATAGAATTATTGGCTAGAATATATAATTTTTATGGGATGTATTATAATGCTAATTATGAAGAAATTAAGGCTCTAGAATATTATTTAAAGTCACTTGATGCATCCGAAGAGTGTCAGAATCAGATGTTAATTTCAAGTGCATATAATAACATAGCAACATGTTTTGATATGAAATGTAACTATTTAGAAGCTATCTATTACTATGATAAATGTTATCATTTATTGGATAATATGAATATGAATACAGGTTATTCTAAGGCTGTTGTTTTGTCTAATTTGTGTAATTGTGAATACAAATTGAAGCAGAAAGAGAAGTTGCATGAGCATCTTAAACTTTTTGAGAGATTAAAAGAAAATGAATTTGTTGAAGGAATGCAACTATTGTATCTATTCTGTAAATTAATGAATATCCATTCTCAGAATAATACTTCTTTGAATACTATAATGGATGAGATACTGAATGAACAGAAAAAAGTAGAAAATCGACTTCTCGTATATCAAGTATTAAAAAACATTTGTTCAATTATGCTTGAAATAAATAATCAGAAATATTCAAATAAAATATTAAATATTTTGAATGAAATTCAAGATGATGCTGAAATTAAATCAAAAAGAGAACTACAAAAACTGATTATCAGTTATTATGAAAAATTTGGAACACAAGAGGAACTATTGAAGGCATATCAAGAATTTTATAACATTATTCTTACAATTGAAGATATTGATATGGTAGATAATAGTGGTGGTCTTTCTGCAACCATTGAACTATATAGGACAAAAGAGCGACAAGTTTCATTAGAAAAAGAAAATGAACAGCTTGAAAAATTAATGAATACTGACGATTTAACTCAAGTTTTTAATCGTCGTTGTTTTAATAATGATATAATTAATCAAACACTGCAAAACAAATCATCTGTAGCAGTGGCAATGATAGATATTGATTATTTCAAACAATACAATGATATTTATGGACACCAAATGGGTGATCAGGCATTGATAGAAGTTGGAAAATGCATGAATAAATACAACAGAGAAGGAATTGTTCGCTTTTATCGTTATGGTGGTGATGAATTCACAGTAATATTTATTGACCAATCAGAAGAAAACGTTTGTGAAATCATGGATAGTTTAATAAATGATATAAAGTTTAAAGAAATTCCCCATAAAGGATCAAAGACAGATTGTATTTTAACATTATCTTATGGCTATGCTATTTGTACAGGTCAAAAGATTGATATTCAGGCTTTAATAAAACAAGCTGATGAACAACTGTATCAACATAAGAAATTACGTAGGTTAGTTACACTGAATAAAAAATGAATTGATTGAGAAGGTGCAAATTGAAACTAATATAAGAAATTCTTATTCATTTGCATAATTCATATCTTTAGGAAATGTAATGATCATGAACTAGGTAAAATCAATTTATAAAGGAGCGTGGAAATATGCAAATAACAAAGGAAATTTTATATGGGATTTTAGATGCTTATGTTTATGAAATTATATTTGTAGATAGAAATCATACTGTATGTTATATGAATAAAACAGCAAAGCAAAGATATGGGGATCGCGTTCAAGTAGGTAAAAGTCTTTTTAATTGTCATAATAAAAATTCTAAAGAAAAAATTGAAGAGTTTCTAAGAAGGGCAGATGCTGGAGAGAATGAAATGTTTGAAATTCTTAATGAAAAAACTGGTGAAAGAGAGTTCTTTGTTCCTGTTAGAAATTCAGATGGTGATGTCATAGGGTATTATGAAAGACATGAGGTTTCTTGGACTAAGGATACTCCTCATATACCAATATATGAGTATTGGAAAAATAAACAATGAAATCAAATAACTAGAAATAAGTTAGGTTATTCAATCTTCATAGGCACGCAAGTATTTATATAAAACATAGTGGTATTTACAGACAGTATTAGCGTTAAACTTATATCATTCAAAAAGATGAACAGAAAGTAGCCAGTATGATATTATTCATTTGATGATTATAGTAGAACGCAATTGTCAAAATGATAAATGTTTAATAACATTTGGTCAATATTGTTAAAAAAATCTGGTTCAAGGGTGTTCATTAAAATTATGTTTTGGTAGGAGACTTATAATCATATAAGTCTTTTTTGAAGCTATAATATTGTTATATTCAAGTGCAAATGATTTCATTTGAATTTAAATTATGATATGATAAACATATATATGAGCAAGGTATTGCAAATATAAAGTTGCAATTTTTAATGTCTAAAGACGAGTATTCATTCATAAAAAATGATCAGCAATTGTGTGGTAGATATAGAAAATGATAAATATCAGGAGGCAAAGTATGAAAAAAACACTATCGAAAGTAGGAGCAATATTAGTTCCAGTTATTCTATGTACCTCCTTAGCATTTACAGCATTTCTATCAATCCAATTAATTGATGATTTACAAGGGAATGCAAGGGTTGTTAACTATATTGGTATTGTGCGTGGTGCTACACAAAGGCTCGTAAAAAAGGAATTAAATCATGAACCTGATGATAATCTTATTAAACATTTAGATAAGATTTTAGATGGACTATCAAATGGAAGTGATGAATTTGATTTAATAAAACTTGAAAGTCAACAATTTCAATCGTTATTAGTAGAAATGAAAAATGATTGGAATCACTTGAAAACAGAAATACATAAGTATAGATCTGGTTTAGATAATCAAACTTTATTTGAAATGAGTGAAGACTATTTTGAATTAGCAGATAATACTGTACTTGTAGCTGAAAACTATATAGAAGAAAGAGTGCAGAGTGCAAGAAATTTACTGCTCATCATGAATTCTGTATTCATAGTCATGGCAGGTGGATGTACTATTTTCACGTATTATCAGCAGAGGCGCCAACAAAGAATTATAGAGATTGAAAATGAAAATATCAGAAAAAGTGAACAATTAGCAAGGCGTGCTCAGCAATTGCTTGCACCTATGAATGAAATATCAGAAATGATGTATGTTTCAGATATAGATACATATGAATTATTATTTATAAATGATGCTGGTAAAAGAATATTCCAAGTTGATGATACTCAAAAAAGTTTAAAATGTTATAAAGTTATACAGGGATTTGATGAACCTTGTCCATTTTGTACAAGTTCACTTTTAAAAATGGATGAAACACATTCCTGGGAATATACAAATCCTCTATTAAAGAAACATTATCTGTTGAAAGATCGATTGATTGAATGGGATGGACGAATTGCAAGAATGGAAATCGCTTTTGATATTACAGAAGCTAATAATGAGAAAAAAGAATTAAAACAAAGACTGAAAAGAGATAACATTCGTTTAGAATGTATTCGTGAACTTTATCATAACCGTGATATTAACATGGCTATGTCAAATATTTTAAAACAAATTGGTGAATTATTTTTAGCTGATCGTGCATATATTCTCCTGTTTCATAATAATCATTTTTCTAATCTTGCTGAATGGTGTAGAGAAGGTGTTGAACCACAGATTGATAGTCTACAAGATATACCTTTAACTGGTTATGAAGTTTGGGTAAGCGAACTTGAAGAACATAAAGATATCGTTATTGATGATATTAGGGAGTTAAAAAACAAATTGCCATCAGGTTATGACTTTCTTGCTCAACAAGGTATTAGAAACTTAACATGGGTTCCTTTAGAGAAAGATGGACACTTAAATGGTTGTATTGGTTTAGATAATCAACCGTTAAATATGTCAAAAATGGCTGTTCCTTTCTTACGAACAGTACAGTATTTTATTGCATTAACAATGGAAAGAAATGAAAATGAAAAAACATTATTTGAGTTGAGTCATTTAGATAAATTGACATCATTTTATAATAGGAATTGTTTTATTCAAGATGTTGCAGATATGAGCCATCAGCATGAATCAGTTGGAGTTATCTATTTAGATGTTAATGGTTTAAAAGAAACAAATGACAATTTTGGTCATGATGCTGGGGATAAGTTATTAAAAGCATGTGCAGAAATTATAAAAAGAAGTTCGACTTCAAAATATCTTTATCGTATTGGTGGAGATGAGTTTGTGGTTATATATATGAAAATAAGTAAAGAGGAGTTTGAATATAATGTCCAAAAGATGAAAAATAACTTTATGAGCAGTCAATGCCGAGTTGCTATTGGAGTTCAGTGGACAAAAGATAGTCAAGATATTCAAAATATAATAAAGCGCGCAGATGAATTAATGTATTCAAATAAGCAAGAATATTATTCAACGCATAAAACAACAGGACGCTATAGACATGATAAAACTTTACAATATTTATCGAATCCAGATATTCTTGATTTGAAAATATCTCAAGGACAATTTCATGTATATTTGCAGGCAAAAATAGATGTTAAAAGTTGTGAGTTAGTCGGAGCAGATGCATTAATAAAATACAAAGATGATTCTCAATTTATACAGTCACCTGATAAATTTATTTCTATATTAGAGGATTCTCATCAAATTGATAAGATAGATTTTTTTGTATTTGAGAAAATATGTCAGCAATTACAAGAGTGGAAAAATGCAAATAAAAAATTATTTCCAATATCAAGTCATTTCTCAAGAAGTACCTTTATGAAATCTGATTTTTTAGAAAGACTCGAAACAACAGTAGAACTATATGATGTTCCTAAAAAATATTTAGAAGTAGAGATTACTGAAAATATGTTTACCACAAATTATAAAGAAGTAAAAGAACGAATTACTCAAATTAGATCAGCAGGATTTATTGTTTCAGTTGATGATTTTGGTATTGAAAGCTCGAATCTTGCTCTTTTAGCAACAGCTCAATTTGATATTCTCAAAATAGATAAAAGTTTTATATCAGATGTTGTATCTAATAAAAACACCAGAACTGTTATTGAGTCTATGGTTGATGTTTGTACAAAAATGAATATTAAACTTATTGCTGAAGGTGTTGAAAATAAAGAACAATTAAATGTATTAAAAGAATGTGGAATTAGAACAGTTCAAGGTTTTTTGTTTAGTAAACCTATACCAATGATTGAGTACGAATGGAAGTATATGAAATAAATGGGAAAATATAAAGAGGATAGAATATGAAGAAAACAGATTTACTGGAAAATAAATTAAAGACTAAGGGAATTCTTGCTTTTTTAATCATTATTAGTGTCATAGCATTACTTTGTTCATTGCTCATTAAGCGTGGTTCGGATATAGCCAATAATGAAGTCAATAGATATTTATCAGAGATTTCACAACAGACTTCCTATAAGGTGAATCAAGGAATAGATATGAATATTGATAAATTAACGACCATAGGGCGTTCTTTAAGATATTTAAATAAAGAAAAGCAAGAGAGTTATATTAAGGAAATATTAGCTGACAGTGCTTATGAATGGATAGGCATTGTCTCATCTGAAGGAGTTATAAGGACTACAAATGATCAAGGTGTTCATCTAAATAATTTACAGATTATTCAAGAGGTTTTACAAGGTCAATCTGTAGTAAGTGAAGAAATCGTAGAAAATTCACAAGGTGAAAAGGGGACACTTTATGCAGTACCATATCAGGAAAATAATGAAAAAAATGTACTTGTTGGATGGATGCCCAGTGATACAATGAGGTTATTATTAAATACAGATACATTTGATGGAACAGGATTCTCGCATATAGTATCAAAAAATGGGAATTTCATATTGTATTCAGCAAATTCTAACTCAGCACTTAAAGGAGATAACTTCTTTACTTCATTAGAAGAGCAAGGAAAAGTGAGTGATGGCTATCATTTAGAATCTATGAAAAAGAATCTTTTAGATGGGAAAGATGGTGAAATTGAATTTACAATTGGTGATAATGAGGAGCGAGCTTTGATATATACAGCTTTAGATGAGGGGAATTGGTATCTCTTATCTATTGTTCCACCTGACATTTATAATACTCTCATTAGTTCATATATATTTCAATCTGTTTTAACAGTGGCAGGCAGTGTATCAGTGTTGTTCATTTGTTTGTTTATAATGATATGGTGGGTAACGAAGAATAAGAATCAAGAAATTTATAATATTGCTTTTGTTGATCCCATTACTCTTGGGTTTACACAGCCACGATTAAAAATAGAAATAGATGAATTGATGAATCATTTTGAACCTTTCTCTTTTATTACACTTGATTTAAAGAAGTTTAAATTAATTAATGACTCATTTGGCAGTTATGAAGGAAATAGGGTCCTTAATCACGTATATCATTGTATAAAGAAAAACTTAAATGATAAGGAATCAGTATCAAGAATTAATGCTGATAACTTTGATATTATCTTTAAGACAATTGATAAAGAAGAAATATCTGAACGTTTAACAAAGATAGCAACAGATATTAATGAATTTAATAAGGAACGAGAAATTCCTTATTTTATACCCATTATTTGTGGAACGTATATTGTAACACAAAAAGATGATACAATGATTACTATTCATGACCGTGCTAATGCGGCACGAAAGAAAAATAAACAAAATGGACAGTTACTTTGCAATAATCTTTTTTATGAAGAATTAGAAAGACTTAATATGATCAAAGAAAAAGAAATTGAAAATTCAATGGAAAAAGCATTAGAAAATCATGAGTTTGAAGTTTATCTTCAACCAAAGGTATGTTTAAAAACAGGCAAGGTTATAGGTGCAGAAGCCTTAGTTCGTTGGATACATCCAACGAAAGGAATGATTTATCCAAATGATTTTATACCATTATTTGAAGAGAATGGCTTTATTTTAAAGTTGGATCAATATGTTTTTGAAGAAGTGTGTAAATTATTACGTAGATGGATTGATGAAGAAAAGCCACTTCGAAGAATTTCTGTTAATCTTTCACGTAATCACTTAAATAAACAAGGGTTTTTAAAAGAATATAGTGTAATTCAAAAAAAATACAATGTACCACCAGAACTATTAGAAATAGAATTAACTGAAACAATTGTTTTTGAGAATCTATCCTTGCTTAAAGATATTATTGATGATATTCATAATATGGGGTTTCTATGTTCAATGGATGATTTTGGAAGTGGTTATTCTTCACTTAATGTTTTAAAAGAGGTGCCTGTAGACATATTAAAGCTTGATCGCATTTTCTTTGTCAATGAAGCTACAAAACGCAGCAATGATGTTGTTCAAAGTGTCATTGAATTGGCAAAGAAATTAGATATGGAAACTGTTGCTGAGGGAATTGAAACAATCCCTCAGGTTGAGAGTCTACAAAAGATGCAATGCGATATTATTCAAGGATATGTTTTTGCAAAACCAATGCCTATAAGTGAATTTGAAGAAAAATATAATAAAGATCTTGCCATTATTGATGTAAATCATTAAATAAAAATATCCTTTGAAACAGAAGATAAAATTAAATCTGTGAATGAGGATATTTTTTGATATAAATGAAAATATGAATAAACATTTTAAGCTAATGGTAACAAGTTTCTTTACCGATGTAACATTATGAACTTATTTTGCTATAATGGTTAATGAAGATTAACGAAAGAGATGAGACTATGAGCAAACATGAAGTTATAATTAACAAGGAAAAGTGTATAGGATGTCAAATGTGTATAAAAGATTGTCCTGCACATAACATTGAATTCAAAGACAAGAAAGCAGCAATTATTGATAAAGAGTGTATAATGTGTGGTCATTGTGTTGCTATTTGTCCAAAAAATGCAGTTATTATAAGTGGCTACACAGATCATCCTATAATAAGGGAGAAGGATGTAAACTTAAATCCCAATGATATTTTAAATACAATACGTTTTCGAAGAACAATTAGGCAATTTCAAAAGAAAAATATTCCACAATCAGTGTTAGAGCAAATTGTAGAAGCAGGAAGGCTCACACACACAGCCAAAAATATGCAGGATATTTCAATGATAGTATTAGATAAAGAAAAGTCAAGAGTAGAAAGAATGGCAGTTCAACTCTTTAGAAGAATAAAGCCATTTGCAAATCTATTCAGCTCTATGATAAAAAGAACGAATATAACTGATGATTTCTTCTTTTTTGAAGCTCCTATAGCAATAGTCATTGCCTCAAAAGATCCAATTAATGGTGCATTGGCTGCTCAAAATATGGAATTCGTTGCAGAAGCAAATGGTTTAGGTGTTTTATATAGTGGTTTTTTTTCAATGGCAGCAAATCATTCATGGCAAATTAAAAGAATTTTGGAATTACCAAAAGGGAAAAAAGTTATAACAACCTTGGTTTTAGGTTATCCTAAAGTTAAATATCAGAGAAGTGTGCAAAGAGAAAAGAGCGACATTAAATTTTTATGAGGTGAATATATGGAAAAAGAATGTCAAGAAAGATTAGAACAAATTACTTATGGATTTAAGGAATGTCAAAAAGCACTCATAGCAATAGGAGATGAAACAAGGCAAGTTATTTTACTTGTTTTATTACAGAGTGATTTATCAGGTATACGTGTTGGAGAAATAGCTAAAAAAGCTCATTTAACAAGACCATCAGTATCTCACCATTTACAGATACTGAAAGAAGCTGGAATTGTAAATATGAGAAAAGAAGGAACGAAAAACTTTTATTATATAAGTGGAGATGAAACACGTTGGAAGGAAATTGTTGATTTGGTTGAACTTATATATGAAGGCGTTTTGCATATTAAAAAATAGGGAGGAATAAATGATGATTTTATATTTTTCGGGTACTGGTAATAGTCAGTATGTTGCTCATATCATTAGTAAAGAAATACATGATGATGTACTTAATCTATTTGATAAAATACGTACTCAAGACTACACAGCTTTAAAATCTTCCAAACCATGGATCATTGTTGCACCTACATATGCGTGGAGAATCCCACGCATAGTAAATGAATGGTTAAAGAAAACACCACTTCATGGAAATAAAGATATTTATTTTGTGATGACTTGTGCAGGTTCAAAAGGAAATGCAGGATACTATCTTAAAGAATGGTGTCAAGATAAAGGACTTCAATATAAAGGTTGCACACAAATCATTATGCCAGAAAATTATATTGCACTTTATGATACAACTTCTCCAGAATTAATTCCTGAAATTTTGGAACAAGCATATCGTTGTGTTTTAAAGAGTGTTTACTATATTAAAGAAAATAAGTCATTCCCTGAATCATCAATAACACTAAAGGACAAAGTAAGTAGTGGAATTGTTAATGATCTTTTTTATCCTTTATTTGTACAAGCTAAAAAATTCTATGGAAATGATAATTGTATCTCATGTGGCAAATGTGAAAAACTCTGTCCTTTAAGTAATATAAAACTTATAGAGGGTCAACCTATATGGGGAAATCATTGCACGCATTGTATGGCTTGTATTTCTCGCTGTCCAAAAGGTGCAATTGAATATGGAAAGAAGACAAAAGACAGAATTCGATATGTTTGTCCAAAATAACAATTAAAAGTATTATATAAAAACGGAGGCTTGATATCTTATTTATCATTTCTCCGTTTTATTTTTAATATAAATATAAGTTCGTAAATGTTAACTTTTACGAACTTATAATTTTACCACTATATTCCCATATATTTACTAATATTTTATCCTATTTAACGTATTATTACAAGGTTTTTAAAAGTTAACAATTATAAACTCAATGTTTACGAAGGTTGTATAAAGTCTCATCAGAACTCAACATTTACACAAGGACTTATAATTTAAATATACACTATATAGACGACAAAGAGAGGAAAGGTAATATATGAGAAAAAAAGTTTTATTGAAAGTATCAGCTTGTTGTTTGGTAGTAATTATGTCCTTTAATGTATTGATTCAGGGAACATTAGCTACAAAAGAGAAATCTACAATACCAATATCTCATGATGATACAGAAACAGTTAGTCATAGCAAAAATACACCTAATCCAGAAACGGATTTTGATTTTAGTTCTTCTACAGGAACTATCACAAAATATAAGGGTTCTGCTGGAACAGTTATAATTCCAGATACAATTGGTGGCATTCCAGTGAAAGTCATAGGCGATGATGCCTTTAATTATGCTAGAATTAATAAGAAAGTTCTTTCTATAACATTACCATCAACATTAAAATCCATAGGCAATTCTGCATTTTATAATCAAGATATTTCATACATTGATTTTCCAAATGGACTTGATAGAATAGAAGGACAAGCCTTTTTAAATTGTACTCAATTAAAAGAGGTTATATTACCTGATTCAGTATCAACATTGGGGGAAAGTGCTTTTAAACAATGTGAATCTATTGAAAAGGTTGTGTTATCTAGTAACTTGACTGAGATACCGAATTCATGTTTTTACTCTTGGACAAAACAAGGAGCCCTTAATGACATTATATTTAAAGAAGGTCTAGAGGTCATAGGGGCAAATGCATTTATGAATCAAAGTCTAAAAAATGTACAGCTTCCTAATTCAGTTCGTATTATTGATCAACAAGTGTTTGCAAGGCAAGCAGACGCGAGTAATCATGGAGATTTTTATATTGGAACTGGCATTGAAGAGATTCGTTCCCAAAATGGTATTCCAAATATAGCAAATGCATTTTCAGGATGGAAAGGTAGAATTATATTTCCGCTTACAAAAGATGTCATAGACTCTAGAGGAGCAAATGCTATATTAGATTATCCCAATAGTTCATTCAAGGTGTTTTATGCAAATATTGTAGATTATAATACAAATGGTGGAAATCCAGCAAGTATACCAAGTGAAACAGTTTTATTTGAAGATACTATAAAAAGTATTCCTGTTCAACCAATTAAAGATGGCTTTTCCTTTGCAGGCTGGTACAGTGATAGTGCTTTAACTAATCCATGGAACTTTACAACTTCAAAGGTAACATCAGATATGACTTTATATGCAAAATGGGATGAATCAAATTCTCATTTAACTGAAATAGATGAAAATACTATAATTGTTACAAAACCATCTAATACAAACAATAACATTAACACATCAGATAGTACCAATACTCATTTATATATTTTTTTTACAGTTTTATCTCTTTTAGCTTTTGGTATTGTTATTTTTAAAAAGAAAAACATTTAAAATATGATATAAGCTTTGTTGATGGTATTCATATTGGTGAATTTGCAGATCATTAATACAACATACTGATTAATCAGTACTTTCGTTTGAAAGAATGAAACATATATATTATAATATATATAAATGAGAAAGAGAGAAAGGAGATTAATTATGGAAAAAGAAGTGCTAGACTATGTGATTGAAAAAACACATGAATTAATGAATGCATCATCTTGTTGTAATGAAGCAAAAGAAGCTGCTCAATCATGGTTGGACGCTATTGGAACAGAAGATGAAGGTATTGAAACAGAAAAGTATATTGCTGAGTTAGAAGAAGATATTGGAACTATTGATGGCTTGATAGATTTTGCTGGATCTGAGTATGGTATAAAACACTTTGGAGTTGAAACTGCTAAAAGTATTTTAGAACATGCGAAGGAAATAAAGGCTCAAGGTGCAAAGTATTGCGATTGTGCTGCATGCCAAGCTGTTGCTGCAATTCTTGAAAAGAAAGATGATTTACTTTATTTGATGAAAAAAGATTAATTTGATAATAGTCATGAAAAGAGTAAAATGATACATGAACTGCCTCCAATCTGTTAGATTTTTGGTCTAAGTTTTTGGGGGCAGTTCATACAGTGGTTTACTCTTTTTATTTATAAGTATAATTATAAAGTGTTTGTGAATATATGAGAAGTATAGTAAAATATGAAAAAATAGAAAATAATAGCGAGGTTAATGAATGAATAGAAAATATCCTAAAATTATTCTTTCCGAAGAGGGAGAGAAGTGGTTAGATAATGGTCAAATGTGGATGTATAAAAACAATGCAGTTGATATTGATGAAACAATTGAAAATGGATCATTGGTAGATATTATGACAACTAGAGGAAGATATATGGGAACAGGTTTTATTTCTAAGAATAGTCATATTACTGTTCGTATTTTATCAAAGAAAAGTGATGAAATCATTGATAGAGATTTTTTTAAGAAAAGAATCCAATTTGCATATGATTTTCGTAAGACACTAGAACTAGATAATATTGAGAATTGTAGACTTATTTTTGGTGAGGCAGATCAGCTGCCAGGATTAACTGTTGATAGATATAATGACATTTTGGTCACACAAGTGAGTTCATATGGATTAGATGTTATAAAAGACATGATTTATGAACTGTTGCTTGAAGTTTTAAATGAAGATGGGCAAGATATCAAAGGGATTTATGAAAGAAATGATATAAAGATAAGGGCAAAAGAAGGGTTGTCATTAGAAAAAGGTTTTTGGAGAAATGCTCATTTACCAACAACAACAATTATCAATGAAAATGGAATTTTATTACATGTTGATGTAGAAAATGGTCAAAAGACAGGATATTTTTTAGATCAGAAAGCCAATAGAGTTTTATTAAGAAAAATGGCACATGGTAAAAAAGTATTGGATTGTTTTAGTCATACAGGAGGTTTTGCATTAAATGCTGCATATGGTAAAGCAAAAGAAGTACACGCAGTTGATGTTTCTCAAACTGCTTTGAACCAGGCCTATGAAAATGCTAAATTAAATCATTTGGAGAATAAAATGAGGTTTATAAAAGATGATGTTTTTGATTATTTAGATAAATGTAAAGTCGGGCAGTATGATATTATTGTCTTAGATCCACCTGCATTTACAAAATCAAGAAGAACAATTGATCATGCTTATAATGGATATAAAAAAATTAATATGAAAGCTATGA
>OLQA01002379.1_pt1 | contig 14797 bp, 13 predicted proteins | sample 1673151 | NCBI WGS metagenome assembly OLQA01 (sample SAMEA3136760, study PRJEB25190) | human gut metagenome | biome: human gut; feature: human-associated habitat; material: faeces | place: Austria | collected 2013 | reverse complement strand
ATGCGTTCGATGTCGGCCATCGGCAGCGGCGTGCCGGTGGGGTTGTTCGGGCTGGTGAGCAGCACCATCGAGGGCTTGACCTCGGCGATGGCCTCGATTACCCTGTCGACGTTCAGCGTGAAATCGGCGTTGCGGTGGGCGAGCTTCCAGCCAGTGAACGTGTCGCGCGCGTATTCGGGGTACATGGAGTAGGTCGGGTCGGCGCCCAAGGCGGTGCGGCCCGGGCCGCCGAAGGCCTGGAACAGCTGGAGCATAATCTCGTTGGAGCCGTTCGCGCCCCACAGTTCGTCCACGTCGAGACGGGTGCCGGATTCGCGGGCGAGGTAGTCGGAGAACGCCTGGCGAAGTTCGATATGCTCGCGATCCGGGTAGCGGTTGAGCGTGGGCGCGATCTCACGCACGCGCCTGGCGATGGTGTCGCACACGGCCGGATCCGGCGCATACGGGTTCTCGTTGACGTTCAGGCACACCGGCACGTCGAGCTGCGGCGCGCCGTACGGCTCCTCGCCGATCAGATCGTTCCTGAGCGGCAGGCTCGCCGGAATCGCATTGCTGTTGTTCTCACTCATTGATCTCTGTTCTTTCCGTCTATAGTCCCGCTGACGGGGGTTGTATTCGCATTCGCACGCGGCACATTCGATCCGCTCATCGCCCCCGCTGGCGGGGGCTGTCTGCGCGGCAGACTGGGGGTCGAACCACCCAAGCAGCCCTTAGCGCAGACCGGCTTCCTTCTCCTGTTCGCGCAGCGTGGCCTTGTCGTACGGATCCTTGACGAAGCGCGACAGGACACACTCGCCGTGGGCGGGCAGGTCCTCGGAGACGGCGAAGGCGTTGATGCGCGCGGCGAGGGCCTTCAGGCCCTCCTTGTCGTATTCGATGACCTCGACGGGCTTCATGAACGTGTGCACGCCGAGTCCCGCAGCGAAGCGGGCGGTGCCGCCGGTGGGCAGCACGTGGTTGGAGCCGGACATGTAATCGCCCAGCGGCACCGGGGAGTACGGGCCGCGGAAGATGGCGCCCGCGTTCTTGATGCGTGGCACGACGGCGTCCGCGTCGGCAGTCTGGATTTCGAGATGCTCGGCCGCATATGCGTTGGCCGCGTCGATGGACTGGTCGAGGCTGTCGGTCAGGACGATGGCCGACTGGCTTCCGGACAGCGACGTGTGGACGCGCTCGGCGTGTTCGGTGCGCGGCACGCGGTAGTTCAGGGACTCCTGAACCTTCTCGGCGATCTCGGTGGAATCGGTGAACAGCACGGAGCCGGCGAGCTCGTCATGCTCGGCCTGACCGATCAGGTCGGCGGCCAGCAGGCTCGGGTCGGCGGTCTTGTCGGCGATGATGCCGATCTCGGTGGGGCCGGCGACCGCGTCGATGCCCACGAACGCGGAGACGAGCGACTTGGCGGTGGCCACGAAGATGTTGCCCGGGCCGGTGATCTTGTCGACCGGGTCGCACAGCACGTCGCCGTCCTGCGGCTCGGAGCCCTTGGCTCCGTATGCGAACATGGCGATGGCCTGGGCGCCACCGACCGCGTAGACCTCGTCGACGCCGAGGATGGCGCAGGTGGCGAGGATGGTCTTGTTGGGCAGTCCTTCCGCATTGTCGCGTGCGGGCGGAGTGGCGATGGCCAGCGACTCGACACCAGCGGCCTGCGCCGGCACGGCGTTCATGATCACGGAAGACGGGTAGACAGCCTTGCCGCCGGGCACGTACAGACCGACGCGCTGGATCGGAATCCAACGCTCGGCGACGCGGGCGCCTTCGGCCAGATCGGTGTAAAAGTCCTTCGGCACCTGGTTGGCGGCGACGGCGCGTGCGCGACGCACGGACTCCTCGATGGCGGCGCGCACTTCGGGATCAAGCGTCTCAAGTGCCGCGGTCATCGCCTCGACCGGCACGCGCAGGTGCTCGGGACGCACATGATCGAACTTCTCCTCGAAGTCTCGCAGGGCCGCGGCGCCGCGTTCCTTGACGTCGTCAAGAATAGGCCGCACCAGATCGGTGGCTTCGGAAGTGCCCATCGCGGCGCGCGGCATCGCAGCAAGCAACTCGGCGCGGGACAGGTTCTTGCCCCGCAGATCAATGATTCGCATGATGTTCTCGCTCATAACGCCCTATCGTACCAATGCACGCTGTCGTAATCCTCCCAGAATCGCCGTATCACCCACATCGTGAGAAATCGCGCAGGCTCGTCGGCGATGTGGATAGCTGTGGATATCCATGCATTCATCCACATATCCACATTTTTTCCATGGTTCATCACACCGACAGCGCGAATACGCTACCGTGACATTCATGAACGATGTGATGCTCCAGCCGATGGGCGAGAGAACGCCCATGACGCAATCGCTGCGCGACCGCGCCCAGGATGCCATCATGTGCTGCGCCGCATTGGCGTGGCGCATCGGAGGCAATGTGCTGTTCGGCATGACCACCGCTCTCGCCCTGCAGCAGGTGCCGTTGCCGGAGGCCTGCGATCTGGACGCGGAGATGCTGCACATCACCTCCAGCACTCCCGACAGGAGGCGGCGCCGCATTCCCGGCACGCATCCGCATGTATGGAAGCTGATCGCCACTCATCCTGATGCGTGCGTACCGATCAAGGGCAATGTATTCGCGTTGCATCCCTTCCATGCCTGGGCGCAGCTGTCATCACACGTGTCCTTGGAGGAACTCGTCATACTGGCGGAGGCCATCATCACCGCCATATCGAAATCATCGGGCAGATATCCCCGACTGGTCTTGTCGTCCTTGCGCGAGTTCATCGACAATGCGCCATACTTTCTCGGGAAGACCGCTTGCCGGACCGCACTGCAACTGGTCAAGGCCAACGTGCTGTCGCCGAAGGAGAGCAAGGCGAGACTGGTACTCCTCCGGCACGGCCTGCCCGACGCGGAGGTCAACTGCCATGTCGACAGGGCGATGTTCGATTCGGGCAAGCCAATGAGCCTGGACATTGCATGGAAGCATTTCAAGGTCGCGGTGGAATACGACGGCGATCATCATCGGACCGACAAGCACCAATGGCGCAGGGATCGCAAAAAACGAGACCGGCTTCGGCAATTGGGATGGACGATCATCGTCATAACGGCCGATGACATCAGAGACGAGGTCGCATGTGCCGAATTCGCGCTCAATGTCGCGCGTGAGCTTACCCTCCGCGGCTGTGACGTCGATTTTCGTGTGATCGCCATGACGGTCGAGGAGCTGGCACGCCGGGAAAAGGCGGCTGACCGAAAAAAGCGACGTGAATCCGCGGTCTGACACGAGTCGCATCATCATGCCATGCACCGGCAGGGCCGCGCCATCCATGCTTCGAGATTCACCGTCTGCAATGTGAGACGATCGGCGTCGAGGCTGTACCACACCAGCGAGAAAACACGTCTTTTAGGCATTGTGTGGCAATTCGCGTGCCTCACAATGCGATGTTAACCTTATCATTCTCTGGTATGGTACAGCGCGGGTAGACAGCTGAAACCACAAACCGCCATTTTCCAACGGTTTGCTCGCCACGTGTAAACATCCCTACATACGGACGTGGCCACACCACGCTCAAAACCGCCGAAATTGCCCTGGTGTGGCACAACTTCGACAGCCCGGTCACCTCTACACCGGTCCGGCGCAGGCCCGCGCCCGGTCATTCCTGCAGATAGTACACGGCATCGTCAGCAGGAGGCACATTCATGTGTTCGGCCAGGAAACATAGATAGGGACGCGACGAATCCGGCTTCTTCTTTCCCTTGACATCCGTCGGACGGATGATCTCCGCACTGCCGTAACCGGCATTCGAGCAATTGTCAAAGCCGATGATGCCACCCGGGCACTGATAGTCGGTGTCAGGCCCCTTCAGTTCCACGCCGGCCCCCGTCAATCAGGAACATCCGGGAGCGGGTCAGAGCCGCGAAATCGATGGAGCCCTCCCCGCATACGGTCCGAGCCCCTGAAAATGCAATGCGATCAGTCTCATAGCCCACCGTGTCGGTGTCCGCGGATGCTACGGACGCCGTGAATCCCGCTCCCGAAAGAAGCGTCATGGCCACTATCAGTGCCACCACGCACCGCTTTCCTTGAAAATAGTTGTCTGGTTTTTCCATTACAAACCAGTAATTTTCCTTTCGCGACGACCGTGATATGAGACAGGTTCCGTCTTGTGCCATCATCGCCATAACTTCCTCTGCGACTGAGAAACGGTCATTTATCCAGCAGCGACGCAACACCTTCACAAAAAATCACGATTGTAATCGCCTTCATATTTTTTTCGGCGGCGGCAACATCGGCCCCGAACCGTATGCCTCGCCCGCGGCGGATGCAGCACGATGGACGAACTCAGACGGCGGGATGACGTATGAGATCGCGCTCTATCCACGCCATGACCAGGTCCGCCAAGCGATCGATTTCGGCATCGGTGAGCTCCCTGCCTTGGGGAAGATGGTGCCATTTGGCGATGCACCCGCGGCAGCACGTGGCGGTGGCATGCTGCGCGGTAAACACCGGATGCCCGCGCCACGGCGTCTGGCGCCCGTCGTTGCGCGGATTCGCCGCCCCGATGCGGGCGCGCAGCAGCTCGCGGGCATGGCGATCGATCATGGCCTTGCCCTTCGCCCGCGCATACGCGCGGTCCTTCGCCGACAACTCGAATTTCGCACGGAATGAGGAGCGCGAAAGCCGGTTCAGCGTGTCATCGATCCACCGGCGTTCGGCACCATCGTCCGCATCATCCGGCAAGACCCGCTCCATTTCACCATCCATACCGCACACCTCCGCACAACCCACGCCCGCTTACATCTCGCCCACAGACCAAGCCGCAGCCGACTGGGGGTGATCCCGCCGACCGTCCCTCCCCGCCACAATCAGATATTGCCGCGCACGTGCTGGTCGGCCCACGACTGGGAATGCATGAAGGTCGCCGGATCGGCGCTGACGTTGTCATGCGGGTCGTCGAGCGCATCGATCGCCGCCAGTTCGGCCGACGTCAAATCGAAATCGGAGCTGGCGAGGTTCACCCGCATGCGTTCCACGTGCTTCGACTTGGGGATAATGATGCGCCCCTCCTGCGTGTGCCAGCGCAGCACCACCTGCGCCGGCGTGACATCATGCGCCTTCGCCGCGGCGACGACGGGCTCGGATTCGATGTCCTTTCCGTGGCCGAGCGGGCTGTATGCCTCGACGGCCACGCCGTTCGCCGCGCAGAACGCACGGTTTCCCGGCTGGTTGAACCGAGGATGGACCTCGATCTGGTTCACGGCCGGGGTCTCACCGGAATCCTCGATCAGCGCACGCAGGTGCTGCGGCAGGAAGTTGCTGACGCCGGGCACACGGACCGCGCCTTCGTCGCGCAGCTTCAGCAGCGCGCGCCACGTCTCCTTGAAGAACCCCGCCGCGGCGAATGGCCAGTGGATCAGATACATGTCCACCACGTCGACGCCGAGGTTGCTGCGGGAACGGTCGAACGCGACCATCGTCGAATCATACCCCTGGTCGCAGTTGCGCAGCTTGGTCGTCACCCACACCTTGCCGGCCATGCCGGTGGCCTTCAGCGCGTCGCCGACCTCTTTCTCGTTGTAGTACGCGGCCGCGGTGTCGATGTGCCGGTAGCCGATCTCCAGCGCCTCCTCGACCGCGCGCTGTGTGTCCTCCGGCGGAATCTGGAACGTGCCGAACCCTATCTGAGGAATCACCGAATGCGCCTTGTCGTTCAGCGTCAGCTCCTGAGCCTCGGCACTCCCCTGCTGCCCCCGCGTCGTGTCATCACTCACCATATGCCTCGTTTCCCCACGGATTCGCGGCGGACGATCGCCGCCGCCCGGCACCCCACGGCGCCACACCTGCGAACCAGTACTCATGGTAATACGCGGCCATGCATGCGCAAGCGTCATCGTTCATCTCTTGCCCACCCGCGGTCGGGCACGGCGAGGAAACGCCCCCCGTCCCGGCCGGGACCTGCGATTTGGGACGTCCTGCGGGCGCAGCATTGCCTGCTCGCCTGTCGATTCGCCTTCGCCGGCATCATTACAATTGTCTGCGACGCATCATCGGCAATATCACAGGAGACAATGGTCATGGCGATTCAATCGACGATCACGCTGAACAACGGCACGGTCATCCCGCAGATCGGTCTGGGCGTGTTCCGCACGCCGGACGGCGACACGACGGTAAACGCGGTGCAGACCGCGTTGGAGAACGGATATAGGCATATCGACACGGCGATGATATATCGCAACGAGACGTCTGTCGGCGAGGGAATCCGCCGTTCCGGCGTGCCGCGAGGCGACCTGTTCGTCACCACCAAGCTGTGGAACGACGACATTCGCGCGCACCGCGGCAAAGAAGCGTTCCAGGAGAGCCTCGACCGCCTGGGCATGGATTATGTGGATCTGTATCTGATCCACTGGCCGGCGGACGTCTGGCAGCAGGCGTGGGACGACCTGCAGGAGATCTATGCCTCCGGGCGTGCGAAGGCGATCGGCGTGAGCAATTTCCAGCCGCATCATCTCGCCGACCTGCTGAAGAACAGCGACGTGACGCCGGCCGTCGATCAGATCGAATCCTCGCCGCAGTTCACCAACCAGCCGCTGGTGGACGAGCTGTCCGCCAAGGGCATCGCCACCGAGGCGTACAGCCCGCTGGGCGGCACCGGCGGCGACCTGCTCGCCATCCCCGAGCTGGCCGAGATCGGCGCGAAGTACGGTAAGTCCGCTGCGCAGACCGTGATCCGCTGGCACATCCAGCGCGGCGTCGTCGTGCTGCCGAAGTCCACGCACGCCGATCGCATCAGGCAGAACATCGACGTGTTCGACTTCGTGCTGTCGGACGATGACATGGCTGCGATCAGTGCCATGGACACCGGCAAGCGCAACAGCGCCGACCCGGACAATTTCGATTTCTGATGGATCCTTATCCGTGTGGCGTATCGCTCTCATTGAGAGCGATACGCCACACGCAACAGGCGATGATATGATTACCGGTAGTTATCTACCGTTTTAATCACCCAGGTGGCACGGTATCCGTCAAGGGAGAGGAGACATCGTGGCTGCATCATCGGCACTCCCCACCGCTCAGATCGTCATCGAAATCCTGGAACAGCTCATCAAGCACACCGACCCCGAGCACGGCCTCACTGCCGCGGAAATCAGCAAACGCATCAATGTATCCGACAAAACCGTGCGCGGGCATCTCAAGGCATTGCAGTCCATGACGCCGTTCGACCGCCATGTGGGCCACCTCGACCGGCGGGATCTGGTCAACGCGGAAAGCGCCAACCCCCGACCCGGCTGGTACATCGAACCGGTCTTCGACATCGCGCAGATGCGCCTGCTCGTGGACGGCGCGGCGCTGTCGAGCTCGGACGGCGAATACCTACGCGAACTCATCGCCAAGATCTACACGTTCGCCGGCAAATCCGGCCAATTGCGCGGCCTCGAACAACTCACCACGCCCAAGAACTACAATACGGAGTTCCTCAATAACATCGAGAATCTGAACGATGCCATCGCATACGGGCGCGTGATCCGGTTCCGGTACTGCACGTACGATGTCAACGGCAATCTCGTTCCCCGCCGTAACGACGACGGCGACATCAAGACATATCTGGCGGACCCCTACCACCTGATGTACAAGAACAGCAAGTACTACCTGCTGTGCCACATGCACCGGTATGACTCGCTGTCCTACCTGCATGTGGAACGCATCCGGGACCTGTCCATCGAGGGGCCGGACCACTCACTCAAACGCACGCTCGACAGCTTCAGCCCCACGCCGGGGCAACCGTTCGACATCGTGCGGCATATGAACGAGCGACCTTATCCGATGGACGGCAAGGCGACGCCGATCCACATGAAGATCCACGGGGCGCTTGAACCGCTGTACGACTGGTTCGCCGACGCCGATGTCGTCCAGACCGGCGAGCGCGAATACGATGTGCACGTCGTCGCGAACGAACACGCGACCCTTTGGTGGGCGTTGCAGTACGCGGACTCGCACATCATCGAGATATTGTCGCCGGCTTCATTGCGCAAGATGCTGCACGATACCGGGGAATATCTGGCGTCGACATACGCGCAACAATAAGAGGAACATATCTACCGGATAAGTGAATCGGACCCTATGTTGGAATCCCCGCATTCGGTGAGGCGAATCCGTCTACCGAATGGAGAGCAACCCACAGGAGACGATCATGCCCGCCATCAATCTGACTGCACGTCTGAACAGGGATCAGACATTCGAAACGCCCGTGCTGACTCCCTTCCGCGAAGTGCCTCTATCTCACCAGTGAGGATCATGCCAATGAATTTCGTCATGACGGCGCAGGATGCCGACCCGCGACAAGACCGGATCACCCTGTCCGGCAACCGGTTTAGGCATATCGACATGGTACTCATCGACGACTTCCAGTACTTCGCCGGCAGGACGGCCTTGCAGGAGCAACTGCTGCAGACGCTGAGAGCATTGCATCAGGCGGGGCGTACAGCCCGCGATACGCAGCGAACCGTTCTCATTGGGAAAACGTGCGAGCCCTGCGACCCGCCAAACGAACACGGAACCCTTCAGAGGCCCGGAATTCCGGGCCTTACCGAAATGTTCACTTGTGTGGTTACGTGAGGAATCCTCACACGTTTCCTAATGAGAACGGTTCGCTGCGAGGCCGATGCCGTCAGATCGCCCCGTACTCGCGCAGCAGCATGCCGATGTCAGTCTTGCCGAGTTTCTTGAGGACCTTCTTCATAACGGCGCGCTCCACGACATTGAGCTTCATATCGGTGACCGGGGAGCCATCGCGCAGTTTGACCGTGGCGTTGAGCAGGTTGCGCACGTCGTAGACGCTGCCCCACACCTCCGGCACGCCGCGGTCCACGTCGAGCAGCGTGTACACGGCCTCCATGCCGGTGCGCATCGAGTATTCGGTAGTGAAGATCGTGTCGCGCGGCGTCTCGGCGAACTGGCCGAGGAACGCGAAGTTCACGGCGCCATCCGGCACCACGTCCGGCCGATCACCGGCCGAACGCGGCATGAAGAACGCGGTGATGTACGGCATCATGACCGGCACAGTGTTCGCGTGGGATTTCGCGAGCGCCTCGATCTTGTCGGTCGGCACGCCCATGTGGTACAGCCATTCCTCGCAGATCTCCTCGCCGGTGCATTCGGTCATCGGCTTCTTGATATAGTTGCCCGGCTTGTCGGGGAACAGGCCATACACCCATACGCACAGCTGGTCCTTGGGCTGGTCACGGAACTGCTGCTGGCGGTTGAGCGTCCAGCTCATCAGCCAGTTGGAGTCCTCCACGGTCACGATGCCACCGGTCACCACGCGCCCGGAGAACGGGTCGCGCTTGCAGATGCGTTTGATGTACGGCGGAATCTCTGCGTCGAGCGTAGTCACCGTGGCGCTCATCCACTTGGTGGCATCCGGGTCCGAGCAGAATGTGTCGGGATGCCCGAAGCTCGGGTCCTGCTTGGCGATGCGCCGCCACATGTCCCAACCGCCACCGGGCTTGAGGTCCGGATTCCATGCGGCCGGCGAATGCTGGGAGCCCATCGTGGAGTTCTCCACGCAACCGCCGTTGGTGATGAACACCAGATCGTTCTGCGTCAGGTCGATGGACGACTTGTCACCTTCGTGGTCGATGTCGATGCGGACGGCGAGTTTCTTCGTGTTCGTGCCGTACGGGTTGCGCTTGAAGAAGCCGGACGTGGCCTGGATCTTCTGGATCGTGTCCTGTCCGACCCCGGTGCGCTCACGTTCGGGTCCGTTCCCGCCGCCGATCGCAAACTCGACGTTCTCGACCTTGGTGTTGTAGTGGAACTGCACGCCGTGCGCTTCGAGGTACTTCACCATCGGCAGGATCATCGACTCGTACTGGTTGTATCGGGTGAACCGCAACGCGCTGAAGTCCGGCAGACCGCCAATGTGGTGGATGTACCGTTTGATGTACAGTTTCATTTCCAGCGCGGAATGCCAGTTCTCGAACGCGAACATGGTGCGCCAGTACAGCCAGAAGTTGGATTTCAGCACCTCGTCGTCGAAGAAATCGGTGATCGGCTTGTCGTACAGTTCCTCGTCCGGAGTGAAGAACAGTTTCATGATCTCCATCGAGGCCTTGTCGCTCAGCCCGAATTTGCCCTGGAGTCCCGCATCCTGCCCGCGGTCCTTGGTGGCGCGGCACAGCGAATAGTTGGGGTCGTCCTTGTTGAGCCAGTAATACTCGTCGAGCACGGAGACGCCTTCGGTCTCGATCGACGGGATAGAGCGGAACAGGTCCCACATCACCTCGAAGTGGTTGTCCATCTCGCGCCCGCCGCGCATGACATAGCCGAGGCCGGGGATGTCGGCGCCGTCGCACGCCCCGCCGGCCACCGCGTCCTTTTCGAGGATGTGGATGTTCTTGCCCGGCATCTGCGCATCTCGCACCAGATAGCAGGCCGCCGACAGCGCCGCAAGTCCCGTACCGATGATGTACGCCGACTTGCCGTCGACACCCGCCGGCTTCTTCGGTCGTGCGAACGCTTCATAGTTGCCACTGGAATAGTACATATTCCGCCTCCTTGAGGATATTGTGGATGTCTGCGACATCATTACCAGACATGATGTCGCATTTCTTTCGTCCCCGCCATAGACATTAGTCGGTGTTTTGAAGGATTTCCAGAAGCGTCCATGCCGTTCATCGTGCCGCTCCGCTATCCTCGTACACAGCACATCAGATTGACGGAGAGGACCAGACATGGCATTAAGCAAGAAGCAGGTCAAGCAGCTGCGCGCGATGGCGAATCAGCTGAACCCACTGCTCTACATCGGCAAGAACGACCTGACCGACGCCGCGGTGAAGCAGGCATCGGAGACGATGGACAGCCACGAGCTGCTCAAGGTCGCCGTGCAGGACGGCTCCGGTCTGACGGCGAAGGAGGCCGCCGACAAGCTCGCCGGCCAGATCGGTGCGCAGGTGGTGCAGGTCATCGGCAACCGGTTCGTGCTGTACCGCAAGAGCTCACGCAACGACATCGAGCACATCCGCCTCGTACGCGAGTGACGGCGGCCGAATTCCTCGTGCGCGAATATGGTTGTGGCCCCGACACCGGTATCGTGTCGGGGCCACAACCATATTTTCAGCGCGTGCAGGTCACTTCTTCAATGACAGTGTCATAGTCATATCGGGATCATCGAGGGAAACGTCGAATGTCGCGTCACCGGTCTTGCTCCATGTGCCATGGAGCGTCGACTCGCCATGACCGGTGGCCTGTACCGACATCGTCAATGTGCCATCATCCTTGAAGTTGGCTGAGATGCCCATGCCCAGTCCCATGACCGAGCAGGAGACCGACCAGGTGCCGTTCGGCTCGCCCTTGGACGCGCCATCGGGGATGGTGACGGTCGGGCTGAGCGCGTTGAGAACGGCCTTGCCCTGTTCCTCGCCCAGACCGCCGATGTACCCGATGAGGCCGGTGACCTCGGACATCAGGTAATCGCCGCTCGCACCGCTGAACTTCAGATCCTTCAGCGTGTATGAATGGCTGCCACTGCCACTTGTGACCTTGTCTATCGTGGCGCTGACCGCCGGCTTTCCGTCGTCATTGCCCGACAAGTCAAGCGACATCTTCTTCCCGTCGACGCTCAGAGTGCCGGTGTTGCCGCCGGCGCTGAGTGAATACGTTCCGTTGACGACCGTCTGGGACAGGTGCAGGAACACGCCGCCGACGACCAGCGCGGCCACGATGATGATGGCGAGCACGATGATGAGCGGCTTCTTGGATTTCTTCTGCGCGACCGGTGCCACGGGAGCCATGGGGACTCCGGGGACGCCCGGCTGCTGGTATTGGCCGTACTGCTGGGAATCGACCGGCTGCTGCGGATACGTCTGAGCCCGATACGGCTGCTGCTGGTATCCGGCCATTTGCTGCTGCTGGTAAGCGGTGCCGGGCGCCGCGGGAACGGCGGGCGCGGGAACGGGAGGCATCCCGGTCGTCTGTACCGGTTGCGGCGGCTGCGCCGGATACTGCGCTGATTGAGGAACCTGTGCCGATTGAGGAACCTGCGAAGCCGAAGTCTGCGGCTGCGTCGTGTACGCAGGCGTCGCCGGTGCCGCAGCGGCCGGCTGTGCCGTCACCGCCGTCGCCGCCGTCAATTGTGCACCGCACGCCCTGCAGAACAAGCTTCCATCGGCGTTGTCTGCGCCGCAATGTGAACACACTATCATCGTTCTTCCCTTCTAGGTCCAGGCCCATAATTGACGGCAGCCAGCGGCCCTGTTTCGCCCTCATTCTACCTGCATACGCCCATCGTCAGCGGATTCCGTAGCGCATATGGCCACATTCCGGCTGATGGTCTCAGGCCGTCGGCAGGCAGCTCGGGCCGAACAGGCTCTTGATCTCGGCGAACAGGCTGGTGTCGCGTTTGACGCGGAACCTATCGCCGAAGGTCATCACCCGCGCGTTGCCCTTGGCGTCGAGCACGGCAAGCCGCACTTCACAGAATCCCGGATGCCGCGTGATGATCTGCGCAAGCTGCTGCATGTTGCCGCGCCCCAGGGCCACCAGCGGCAAGGTGATCAGGAACGGACGCTCGTCATCGGTCTCCAGCGCGACCGGCTGCATTTCCGTGGCGCGCATGCTGACGGTCTCGTCCCGAACCTCGACCTGGCCGCGCACCTGCACGACCGCATCCTGTATGAGCTCCGTGCTCGCCGCCTCGTACACTTTGCCGAAGAACATGCACTGGATGGAGCTTTCCATGTCCTCGATGGTGACGATCGCCCACGGGTTGCCCTTCTTCGAGACTCGTCGATCGACGTTGGTAATCAGTCCCGCCAGCGTGACCTGCTGCCCGCTGGGCATGGTGGGCGCACGGTCAATCAGATGGGCGATGGACATCTCCCGCATCCCGGCGAGCACTGCTTGCATGCCGCTCAGCGGATGGTCCGACACGTAGAGGCCAAGCATATCGCGCTCGAACTTGAGCTTGTCCTTCTTGTCCCATTCCTCGATGTCCGGCACGGCGACCGTCGCATCCCCCATCGCGTCGGCGCCCGAATCCTCCGTGTCGGAGAACAGGTCGAACTGTCCTTCCGCCTGCTTGCGCTTGAGGCCGACCACCGAGTCGATCGCCGACTCGTGCACGGTGAACAGCGCCCGGCGGTTCGGGTCGATCGAATCGAATGCGCCCGCCTTGATCAGCGATTCGACCAGTCGCCTGTTCAGCGCGGTCAACGGCACGCGGCGGATGAAGTCCATGAAGTTCACGTATTTGCCACGGCCCGTCTCGCGTTCCGCGATGATGTCCTTGACCGCATTCTCGCCGACGTTGCGGATAGCCCCGAGCCCGAATCGGACGACGTCGCCGACTGCGGAGTACTCGTAGACCGACTCGTTGACATCCGGGGAGAGCACTTGGATGCCCATTCTCCGAGCCTCGCCCAGATACAGGGCGGTCTTGTTCTTGTTGGTCGCCGCGCCCTGCAGCAGCGCGGCCATGAACTCGACCGGGTAGTGCGTCTTGAGGTATGCGGTCCAGTAGGAGATCAGGCCGTACGCGGCGGAGTGCGCCTTGTTGAACGCATAGCCGGAGAACGGGACCAGGATCTCCCAGATCGCCTCTGCGGCCTCCTCGGAATAGCCATGCTCCTTCATGCCAGCGAAAAACGGCACTTTCTCCTTGGCCAGCACCTCGGGCTTCTTCTTGCCCATGGCTCGCCTGAGCACGTCTGCCTTGCCCAGCGAATAGCCGGCCAGGATACGCGCGGCTGACTGCACCTGCTCCTGATAGATGATCAGGCCGTACGTCTCATCGAGCACCTGCTTGAGGGGCTCGTCGAGCTCGGGGTGGATAGGCGTAATCTTCTGCAGGCCGTTCTTGCGCTTGGCGTAGTTGGTGTGCGAGTCCATCGACATCGGGCCCGGTCGGTACAGGGCAATAAGTGCGGAGATGTCGTTGAAGTTATCGGGCTTGAGCGTCTTGAGCAGCGAGCGCATGCCGTCGGAATCGAGCTGGAACACGCCGAGCGTGTCTCCGCGCGACAGCAGCTGGTACGTCTCCCGGTCATCGAGAGGGATCTTCGTGTAGTCGATGACGCCCTTGCCGTTGTGCTCGATGTTGGTGAGCGTGTCGCGGATGACCGTCAAGTTGGACAGGCCGAGGAAGTCCATCTTGACCAGGCCGAGCGTTTCGCACGTATGGTACTCGAACGTGGTGGTGACGGTGCCGTCGGTGCGCTCCAGCAGCGGCGAGGTGTCGGTGATCGGCGCGGAACCCATGATCGTGGCGCACGCGTGGACTCCGGTCTGGCGAATCAGCCCCTCGATGCCCTTCGCCTCCTCGGTGATGCGCTTGACTTCGGGATCGGAGTCGTACAGCTCGCGGTATTCGCGCGCCTCGGCGTAGCGCTTGGCGCTCGGGTCGAAGATGTCGTGCACGCTGATGTCCTTGCCTCCGGTGGCGGCCGGCGGCAGCGCCTCGGTGATACGAGTGCCCGTCTCAAAGGGGAATCCCATGATGCGCGCGGAGTCCTTGAGCGCCTGCTTGGTCTTGATGGTGCCGTAGATCACGCATTGGGCGACCTTGTCATGGCCGTACTTGTCGGCCACATAGCCCAGCACGCGCATGCGGCCTTCGGGATCGAAGTCGACGTCGATATCGGGCAGGGACACACGCTCGGGGTTCAGGAACCTCTCGAAGATCAGGCCGTGCTTGAGCGGATCGAGCTCGGTGATGCCCATCGCATAGGCGACCATGGCCCCTGCGGCGGAGCCTCGCCCCGGGCCCACCATCACGCCGTGCTCCTTCGCCCAGTTGATGTAGTCGGCGACGACGAGG
>OLQA01002367.1_pt1 | contig 14849 bp, 9 predicted proteins | sample 1673151 | NCBI WGS metagenome assembly OLQA01 (sample SAMEA3136760, study PRJEB25190) | human gut metagenome | biome: human gut; feature: human-associated habitat; material: faeces | place: Austria | collected 2013 | reverse complement strand
TGCCTGCAAGTGGGGGTCCGCATCCTTTCTATCAATGGTCATAAAATTTCCGTCTATCAGGACGTCTCCACTCAGCTGGCTTCCGCCAGCGGGGAGACGCTGGACCTCGTGGTCGAGCGGGACGGGGAACCCGTTGTGTTAAACGACCTGCCCCTGACGCCCAAGGACTACACGGTGGACGGCCAGACCGTGACCATGTACGGCATCTATTTTGACAAGGAACAGGCCACCGCCTCCGGCGTGCTGGTCCAGAGCTGGAAGACCTGCGGCTATTTTGCCAGGGCCGTCTGGTCGGGCCTGGCCATGCTGGTGACGGGGCAGGTGGGCCTGCACGATATGTCCGGCCCCGTGGGCATCGTCTCCTACCTGGGCCAGGCGGGGAGCCAGGGCGGCAGTGTGGCCGCCGGGATGCAGAACGTGTGCTATATCATCGCCCTCATCGCCGTGAACCTGGCCATTATGAACCTCCTGCCCCTGCCTGCCCTGGATGGCGGGCGCATCTTCCTGCTGATCGTGGGGGAGGTGTGGCAGCTGCTCTCCGGGCGGAGACTGGACCCGAAGTATGAGGCCTGGATCCATGGGGCGGGCTTTGCCCTGCTGCTTTTGCTGATGGTCGTGGTGACCTTCAGCGATATTTGGAAGTTGGTGACGTAAGACATGACGAAACAGATTTTAGTCGGGGGCGTGCCCGTGGGCGGGGGCGCTCCTGTGACCATCCAATCCATGACCAACACCCTCACCAGCGACGTAGAGGCGACGGTTGCCCAAATCCGCCGCCTGGCGGCGGCTGGGTGCCAGATCGTCCGGGTGGCTGTGCCGGACATGGCGGCGGCCAAGGCCGTGGGGGCCATCAAGGAACAGATCGACCTGCCTTTGGTGGTCGATATCCACTTTGACTATCGTCTGGCCTTGGAGTGTATCGAGGCCGGGGCGGATAAGGTCCGCATCAACCCCGGCAACATCGGGGACGACAGCCGGGTGAAGGCCGTGGCCGACGCCTGCCGCCGGAAGAACATCCCCATCCGCATCGGGGTCAACGGCGGGTCCTTGGAAAAGCCTCTGCTGGCGAAGTACGGCGGTGTGACGCCCCAGGCTCTGGTGGATTCTGCCTTTGGGCATATCGCCCTGCTCAACCGCTATGACTTTGACGACATTTGCGTCTCGCTGAAATCCTCCTCGGTGCCCATTGCGATGCAGGCCTATCAGCTCATGCACGAGCAGTCCTACTACCCCCTGCACCTGGGCGTGACCGAGGCGGGGACCACCCACATGGGGACGCTGAAATCCGCCGCCGGCATCGGCGGCCTGCTTGCCCTGGGCATTGGAGACACCCTGCGGGTGACGCTGACGGCAGACCCGGTGGAGGAGATTTACGCCGCCCGCGATATTCTGAAAGCCATCGGCCTGCGGAAAGAGGGGCCGGACTTGGTGGCCTGCCCCACCTGCGGGCGGACGAAGATCGACCTCATCCCCCTGGCCCAGGCGGTGGAGGAGCGTCTGAAAACCGTGACAAAGCCCATCACCGTGGCCGTCATGGGCTGCCCTGTGAACGGCCCCGGCGAGGCATCCGCCGCCGACGTGGGCATTGCCGGGGGGAACGGGAAGGGGCTGCTTTTCCGCCACGGGAAGGTCATCAAGCAGGTGCCCCAGGAGGCCTTGCTGGATGAGCTGATGGCCCTCATTGAGGAACTGCCCTGACCCGGTACATCTAAGAGAAAGGAACCTGATATGCCAGAAAAGAACCTGCCTTTTTTTGAGATGTTTGCCTTATATACCCCGGACGCGGCCCTGGCTGCCCAGGTGAAGGCGTGGCTCGTCACCGGTGCGGTGATGGACCGGAAGGCCCGGACCATCGAGGTCCAGCTGCTCTGCCCGGCCATGCCGGACCCGGCGCTGCTGGCCCGCCTGAGCGGAGAAGTGGCCCAGGCTTATGGCCTGGCGGGGGTCGTGTTTCAGCCAGCTTCTCCCCAGCCTGTGGAGGATGTGCCCATTCCGCCCCCGGACGACAGCGACGTGCCGCCTCCGCCTGCTGATGAGGATGTTCCGCCGGAGCCAGAGACTTTGGTGGAAGCTGCGCCTGTTGCCCAAGCGCCTTCTCCCAAGCCAGAACCGTCCTCGGCCCTGAGCGAGCAGCAGCGCCTGTTTCAGCGGACCGAGGCCCTGCGCCAGAAGGCCATGAAAGAGGCCATGCAGGCCCACGCCAAGGAGCGGGGCTTTTCCTCCAAGCGCATTTACGGCACCCATAAGATCCGGAAGGTCCCCGTGCCTATGAATACGCTGGAGCTGGACATGGGCATCGTGACGGTGGAGGGTGACGTGTTCGCTGTGGAGCACCGGGAGCTGAAAAAGCGCAATGCCTGGGTCATCAGCTTTGACGTGACCGACTGCACCAACTCCATCCGCGTGAGCAAATTCATGCCGGGGGACGAGGGGATGCCCATTGTCAACGGCGTCAAACCCGGGATGCACCTGAAAATTGCCGGGCGGCTGAACCTGAACCGCTTTGACAACGACATGGTCCTGGAACCCCTGACCATCGAGACGGCGGAAAAGCAGGTCAAGCAGGACAACGCCCCGGAGAAGCGGGTGGAGCTGCATCTGCACACCCGCATGTCCGCCATGGACGCTCTGCCCGACACCAAGGACGCAGTGAAGCGGGCCATCGCCTGGGGCCACCCGGCCATTGCCATCACGGACCACGGCGTGGCCCAGTCCTTCCCGGATGCCTGGAGCGCGGGCAAGGGAAAGTGTAAGGTCCTGCTGGGCACGGAGGCCTATTACATCAACGACGTGGACGAGCGCCTGACCGTCCGTGGCAGCCTGGACCAGGACCTGGACGAGGCCATCGTCTGCTTTGACCTGGAGACGACGGGTCTGGACAAGGAGACGGAAGTCATCACGGAGATCGGCGCGGTCGTCCTGGAACACGGGGAAGTGAAGGAGCGCTTCCAGACCTTTGTAGACCCCAAGCGCCCCCTGGCCCCCAACATCATCCAACTCACCGGCATCACCGACGAGATGCTGGTGGGGGCCCCCAGCCAGGAGGAGGCCATCCGGGCCTTTCTGAACTTCGTGGACGGGCGGCCCTTGGCGGCCCACAATGCGGAGTTTGACATCGGCTTCATCCGCAAGGGGTGCGAGACTTACGGCATCCCCTTTGAGCCGACGTATCTGGATACGCTGCCGCTGGCGCAGAATCTGCTGCCGGAGCTGACGAAGTTCAAACTGGACATCGTCTGTCAGCATCTGCACCTGCCGGACTTCAACCACCACCGGGCTTCGGACGACGCAGCCATGGTGGGCTACATGCTGGTGCCCTTTACCCAGATGCTCCGGGACCGAGGGGTGCAGACCCTCCAGCAGGTCAACGCCGGCCTGGCGAAGACGTCCTCCCTGGGCAAGGCCAAGCGGATGCCCAAGCATCTTATCGTGCTGGCGAAGAACAAGGTCGGCCTGCGGAATCTCTATAAGCTCATCTCTCTGGCGAACCTGAACCATTTCCACCGGAACTTCCCCATCATGCCCAAGAGCGAGATCAACGAGAACCGGGAGGGCCTGATCCTCGGCTCCGCCTGCGAAGCAGGGGAGCTGTACCAGGCCATCATCCGGGGGAAGGACTGGGGGGAGCTGAAGCGCATTGCGTCCTGGTACGACTACCTGGAGATCCAGCCCCTGGCCAACAACGGCTTTATGCTCCGCCCGAACAAAAAGGGCAAGTTCATCGCCAAGAGCTGGGACCAGATCAAGGAATGGAACAAGATGGTCGTGCGCCTGGGCGAAGAGCTGGGCAAGCCCGTCTGCGCCACGGGCGATGTGCATTTCTTAGACCCGGAGGATGAGATCTACCGGCATGTCCTGCTGGACAGCAAGGGCTTTGCCGACGCCGACGCCCCCACGCCCCTCTACTTCCGCACGACAGAAGAGATGCTGGAGGAGTTCTCGTACCTGGGCAAGAAGAAAGCCTATGAGGTCGTCGTGACCAACACCAATCTGGTGGCCTCCTGGTGCGAAGAGGTGAAGCCTCTGCCGGACGGCCTCTTTGCCCCCAAGCTGGAAAACTCCGCCGAGGAACTGTACAGCCTGGTGTGGGGCAAGGCCCATGAGCTGTATGGGGAGGACCCACCACAGATCGTCAAAGATCGAATCGAATTGGAGCTGCCCGGCATCATCGAGCGGAAGTATGACGTCATCTACATGTCCGCCCAGAAGCTGGTGCAGAACTCCTTGGAGCATGGCTATCTGGTCGGCTCCCGTGGTTCTGTCGGCTCGTCCATCGTGGCGTTCCTGTCGGGCATCACGGAGGTCAACTCCCTGCCGCCCCACTACCGCTGCCCCAAGTGCAAGCACGCGGATTTTGACGCCGGGGCGGGATTTGGCTGCGGCGCGGATATGCCGGACGCCGTCTGTCCCGTCTGCGGGACGCCCTATGTGAAGGACGGCTTCAACATCCCCTTTGAGACGTTCCTGGGCTACGGCGGCAAAAAGGTCCCGGATATCGACCTGAACTTTTCCGGCGAATACCAGGCCAAGGCCCACCAGTATACCTTTGAGCTGTTCGGGGAGAACCACGTCTTCAAGGCCGGGACCATCGGCACCGTGGCGGAGAAGACCGCTTACGGTTACGTCAAAAAATATCTCGCCGCCCGCGGCATCCAGACGACGAAGGCGGAGGAAAACCGCCTGACCCTGGGCTGCACCGGTGTGCGCCGGACCACCGGCCAGCACCCCGGCGGCATGGTCGTCATCCCCCAGGACCGGGAGATCTACGATTTCTGCCCCGTCCAGCACCCCGCCGACGATCCGGGCAGCGACATCATCACGACCCATTTTGATTACCACAAGATGGAGGACAACCTCCTCAAGCTGGACATGCTGGGGCACGATGACCCGACCATGATCCGCATGATGGAGGACCTGACCGGCGTCAATGCACGAGAAATTCCGTTGGATGATCAGGACACCATGACCATCTTCACCAACTCCGCCCCCCTGGGCTTTGAGAACGACCCTGTCCTTGGCCCCACGGGGGCCGTAGCAGTGCCGGAGTTCAACACGAAGTTCACCCGCCAGATGCTCTGCGACACCCAGCCCAAGCGATTCAATACGCTGGTCCGTCTGTCTGGCTTCTCCCACGGCACGGACGTGTGGTTGGGCAACGCACGAGATCTCATCGTCTCCGGCACCGCCACCGTTGACTCCACCGTGGGCTGCCGTGACGACATCATGCTCTACCTCATGGAGCAGGGCGTCGAGCCGAAGATGGCCTTTGACATCATGGAGGCCGTGCGAAAGGGCAAGGTCAAGAAAGGTGGCTTCCAGGACGGCTGGGAGGACGCCATGCATAAGGCCAATGTGCCCGATTGGTACATCGAGTCCCTGGCCAAGATCGGTTACCTCTTCCCCAAGGCCCACGCGGTTGCTTACGTGATGATGGCTTTTAGAATTGCCTGGTTCAAGGTCCACCGACCTTTGGCGTTCTATGCGGCCTACTTCTCCATCCGCGCGAAAGCCCTGGACGCCAACTGTATGTGCCGGGGCATGGACGTCTGCCAGCGGAAGATGAAGGAGATCGAAAGCAAGGAAAAACCCGCCGACGTGGAGGAGAAAATGCTCACCACGTTGGAGGTCTGCTACGAGTTTTACCTGCGTGGCTTCTCCTTTGAGCCGATCGACCTCTACGAATCCGACGCCACCAAGTTCCTGATGAACGAAGAGAAGAAGAGCCTGCGCCCCCCCTTTTCCGCCATCCCCGGCCTGGGCGAGGCGGCTGCCCTGTCCCTGGCCGAAAATCGAACGGGCCGGACCTTCATCTCCCAGGAGGAACTCATCGCTGCCTGCCCCGGCCTTTCCAAGAGTACCGTGGAAATGCTGCGGCAAGCCGGCGCCCTGGGCACGTTGCCGGAGACAAGCCAGATCAGCCTGTTTTGAGCTGAATTTATGCCATGAACGCAGAAAAAAGTCGCGCAAAGCATCTTTGCGTGACTTTTTTCGTGCCATTTGATAGGATGGAGGCGAGGTGAAGTCTATGACCATCGGAAGCAACATCAAGAAATTGCGCGTGGCCCGGGGCCTGACCCAGGACCAGCTGGCTGAGCGGCTGTTCGTCACCCGGCAGACCATTTCTAGTTGGGAGCGCTCTGCTTCTCACCCCAGCTTGGAACAGTTGGAGGCCATTGCCGCCGCCTTGGGGGAGGATGTGATGACGCTGCTCTATGGTCCCAAGCCCAAGTACCAGCCCAGTCGGAAACGGGTCATTCTGGCGGTTGTGCTCATTGTGTTGGCCGTCATAGCGCTGGTGCTGGGGGCTGTGCTTCCGCTCCAGGTGGAAGGCTGGGTCATGCGGCGAAAACCGGGGTGGCTGTTCTATATGGTCGCCTTTCGGCTGGTGGAGGGCCTGTTGCTGGGCCTGGGCATCGTTGGAGCGGCCTCTCTGCACTGGCCGCTGGGCTTAAAGGGAAAGGGAAAGCGGCGGTGTTTGATCGCGGCGCTGGTGTGTCTGCTGGTCAGTCCGGCCCTTTTTGCTTGGATTCGCCTGGGGCATTGCCCCTACCCCATCTTTGCGTTTTGGATGTACAGCTATGAGGGCTTAGAGCTGTTGATGGGCTTGGCAGCGGGGGCGCTGGTGTTCTTAGTGGGGATGCCGACAAAACGGACAGAATAAAACAAGGGCCTGCTGCAAGGGTGTTTCCTGCGGCAGGTCCTTGTTGACTTTTAATCTACGATGGGATTTTGATTGGGCAGGACCGTTACAAATGAGGCTGGACTGGCCTTAAACGTGGGCTTGGTTTCACAGCCTTCATAGCACTCCATGATTTTTCGGATGCCGGTCCCGTAGCTTTCGATCAGATGGAGCTTATAAAACACATTGGCAATCACGGCGTTTCTGGTTTGGGAGACGCCGTTTTCGATGTCTTCCAGGGTCAGGCCTTTGACCAGTCCTCCCAGAGAAATAAATTCCATGCGGTCGCTGTGTACGTTGATGATGGTGCTTCCCGTATAGTCATAGTCTCGGTGGACGACGGAATTGAGCAGAGCTTCCCGCACAGCATCCTCCGGATAGTCATAACGGTCTTCTCGGAACAGCCCATGGATGCTGGAGCGCAGATTGTTGTTCAGCATCAGAAAGGCGAAGGTATCGTCCAGCTGTTTTAGGATAGAACCGGAAAATTCCCGCCTTGTCTTGAAGTTGCTGTTTCTTGTGTTATCATACACAGCACAGCGGATAATGTACCAACACTGGTCCGAGAGAAGCAGGGCGGCGTTGGTGTAATACCCGTCTACATCGATCAAACCAAGATTGCGTTCCTTAAAGTCGATCTTTTGCTTTTCAAAAAACCACTTGGCATAGTTGAAGGTTAGATCTTGGTTGATGGAACGCATGGTATCAAAGGTCACGCCGTCACTTTCTCGAATCATTTGCCGGATCATTTCGTCTGTTGCAGGGACAGAAGAAACCCCATGACGAACGTAGACCCCAGAGGGTTTTAACCCTTTGTCACTCAAATGGTAAGGTCGTCTGATACCACGAGTTACGGAGACATGGATCAGTTTTTTGCCGTTTTCTGTTACGCAGCTGATCGAAGTATAGGCAGTCAAATCAGGTTTGATCCCATCGCGGATCATATTCCCGATCTTCTCCATCTCACGTTCAGTATCTTCGATGCCGACGATACTTCCGTCTTTGGCGACACCGACATAAATATCGCCGCCGTCAGAGTTGGCAAACGCGACCACCTCTTTCTTAAAGTCGGCGTTTACTTGTTCTTTGAGTTCCAGCGTAGCGCTTTCTACATACTGCATGGTGCTCACCTCCCTATTGGGATACTACCACAAAGCTTCTCGACACGTCAAGAAAATATAGGACAGGCTCAGTTGATCTTCAAGTTCTCCCACAGAGAATTCATGTAGCTCAGCATCTCGTCGTCGAGGTTGCGGTAGGCGAGCTTGTTGTACTCCTCGGAGAAGTTGACGCCTTCGGGATACAGAATCTCCATGGCCTCCTCGCCCATGTCCTCCTGGTAGGTCTCGTCGTTGTAGACCAGGGAGTTGGGGGAGGCGTAGTAGATGTACTCGGCGTTGGCCACGGCCGTCTCCTGGCTGAGCATGAAGTTGATGAAGACCTCTGCCAGCTCCTTGTTTTCACAGCAGGAGGGGATGCACATGGCGTCGATGAAGTAGTTGGTGGGGTCGGGGTAGTAGAAGCGCAGGTCCACGTCGTCGGCCTCGGCGTCCAGCATGGTGAAGTAGTCGCCGGCGTAGTAGGCACCGATGGCAGCCTCACCGGACTCCAGGGCGTTGTAGATCTCGTCCATGACGTAAGCCTTGACCAGGGGGCGCTGCTCCAGCAGGGCTTGCAGAGCGGCCTCCCACTGGCTCTTGTCGGTGGTGTTCACGTCGATGCCGGCCCGGTACATGGCGGTACCGAAGGCGTCGCGGGAGTTGTTGAATTGCAGGATCTTGCCCTTGTACTTGGGGTTCCACATGAGGTCCCAGTCACCTGCGTCGGCCTCATCCACCTGGTTGGCGTCGTAGATCACGCCGACCACGCCGTAGGTATAGGGGATGGAGTAGGTGTCGTCCGGGTCGTAGTAGAGGCCGCGGAACTGGTCTTCGATATATTGGTAGTTGGGGATGTTGTCAAAATTGAGGGGCAGGAGCATGTCCTCGTTGGCCAGACGTGCGATCATGTAGTCCGAGGGAATGATGACATCGTAGCTCACGGCCCCGCTCTTGAGCTTGGCGTACATGTCCTCGTTGCTGGCATAGGTGGTGTAGTTGACGTGGACCTTTTCGCCGTAGGTCTCCTCATACCAGGCCTCGAAGGCTTTCACGGTGTCCAGGGAGCCGTCGGAGCCGTCGGAGATGTATTCGCCCCAGTTGTAAACGTTCAGCTCCAACGTGTCGGAGCCGCCGGCCACGGAGACGACGAGGATCAGGGCCGCAGCCACGCCCAAAACGGAACCGGCCAGGACCTTCCGGCCCCGGTCAGACAGGGACTTGCGCTTCTTGCCGCTGGCCTGAGCGGCCTTGCTCTTGGCACCCCGACGCTGGGCCTTGCGCTCGCGGACGGCGTCGTCGTCCATGAGGTTTGTGATGAGCAGCAGGAGCAGGATGACGAAGAAGATGATGGTCGCCAGGGCGTACATCTTGGGCGTGACGGTCTTCTTGGTCATGTTATAGATGCGGATGGGCAGGGTCTCAAAGCCGTTGCCGGAGGTGAAGTAGCTGATGACGAAGTCGTCCAGCGAGAGGGTGAAGGCCATGATCATGCCCGTCAGCACGCCGGGCAGAATTTCCGGCAGCTCGACTTTTAAGAAGGCCCGGAAGGGCGTGCAGCCCAGGTCCATCGCGGCCTCCGGCAGGGCCTTGTCCATCTGGTGCAGCTTGGGCAGGACCTGCAAAATGACGTAGGGCAGGCAGAAGGTGATGTGGGCAATTAAGATGGTGCCGAAGTTCAGGCTCGTGGCCATGCCCATGAGGCGTCCGGCAAAGACGAACATCAGCATCAGGGAGATACCGGTGATGATCTCCGGGTTCACCATGGGCAGGTTCGTCACGGTGTTCATGGCGGCTTTCATATACTTGCTGCGGAGCTTATTCATGCCCACGGCGGCGGCGGTGCCCATGATGGTGGACAGGATGGCTGCGCAGAGGGCCAGGATCAGCGTGTTCCGCAGGGCACCCAGCGTGTTCGCATCATGAAACAGCTCCTTGTACCAATAGGTCGAAAAGCCGGAGAGGACAGAGAGACTGTTCCCGCTGTTAAAGGAGAAGACCAGCATGATGACGATGGGGGCAAAGAGAAACAGGAAGAGGATGGCTGTATAAACTTTTGCAATGGGTTTCATGGCTTACAGACCTCCTTCTACGTTCCGTCCGACAAGCTTGCGCATGACGGCCATACACACCAGCAGCAGGACCATCAGCACGAAGGCGATGGCGGCGGCAAAGTGCAGGTTGTTGGCGACGTACTGGCCCTCGATCACGTCGCCGATGAGCATGATCTTACCGTCGCCCAGCTTTTGGGAGATATAGAAGGTACTCACCGAGGGGATGAGGACCATCGTCACGCCGGAGATGACACCCGGCAGGCTCAGGGGCCAGATGACCCGGCGCAGCACGCCCAGGCCGTTGCAGCCCAGGTCACGGGCGGCCTCGATGAGCTTCACGTCCATCTTGGCCATGATGGAGAACAGGGGCAGGATCATATAGGGGATGTAGTCATAGACCATGCCGATGACCACGGCGGCCTCGGTGCCGATGATGTGGATGCCGGGCAGATGCAGGGCGGAGAGGATGTTGTTGAAAATGCCCTTGTCCTGCAAGATGGTCATCCAGGCGTAAGTCCGGATGAGGAAGTTCATCCACATGGGAATCATGATGATGGTCATGAACGTCTTCTGGACCTTGGGTTCGGCGCGGGCCATGATATAGGCCAGGGGATAGGCCAGCACCAGGCAGACCAGCGTGGAGATGATCGCCAGCTTCAGCGAACGCCAGAAGATGAGCAGGTAGGTGCGGACCTCGGCGGAGGAGCCGTCGTCCTGCACGATGCTGGACGTGGCGGTGAAGAAGCGCTGGATATTTTCCAAGGTGAACTGAAAATTCACGTCCGTAAAGGCGTAGTAAGCGACAAAGACCAGGGGAACCAGGATGAACAGGACGGCCCAGATGCCGTAAGGCCCCAGCGCCAGGTGATCGGCCCGGAGCACCCGGCGCTGGTCGCGGGTGACGTTTTCTCTCATTCGTCTTCCTCCTCGCTGACCTCGGACAGCTCGTCCAGCTCGTTGGAGAAGGAGGAGTAGTCGCCGTACAGGTCCGAGTATTCCGACTTCTTCATGATGTGGATGGCGTCCGGCTCCAGCTCGATGCCGATGTGCTCGTCCACGTCCACGAAATCCGTGGTCTGGATCATCCACTTGAAGCCGCCCACGTCTACGATGATCTCATAGTGCACGCCCATGAACGTCACGGACGTGACCACACCGGTCAGCTGCCCCTTTTCCAGGGGGACGATGTCCACGTCCTCCGGGCGGACGACGACGTCTACGGCCTCGTTCTTGGCAAAGTCCTTGTCCAGACATTGGAAGGTCTGACCGGAGAAGGTGACCTTGTAGTCCTCCAGCATCACGCCGTCCAGGATATTACTCTCACCGATGAAGTCCGCGACGAAGGCGTTCTGCGGCTCGTTGTAAATGTCAACGGGGGTGCCGATCTGGTGGATCTTGCCCTCGGACATGACCACCACGGTGTCGGACATGGACAGGGCCTCCTCCTGGTCGTGGGTGACGAAGACGAAGGTGATGCCGGTCTGCTTCTGGATCTTCTTCAGCTCCACCTGCATGTCCTTCCGGAGCTTGAGGTCCAGGGCACCGAGCGGCTCGTCGAGCAGCAGGACCTGGGGGTGGGCGATGAGGGCGCGGGCGATGGCCACGCGCTGCTGCTGGCCGCCGGAGAGGCGGGTCACGGAACGATGCTCAAAGCCCTTGAGCGCCACGAGAGCGAGCATCTCCATCACCTTGGCCTCGATCTCCTCCTTGGGGACCTTTTTCTCCCGCAGGGGGAAGGCCACGTTTTCAAAGACGTTCAGGTGGGGGAACAGGGCGTACTTCTGAAAGACGGTGTTCACGCTCCGCTTGTAGGGGGGCACGTTGTTGATCTTCTGCCCCAGGAAGAGGACGTCGCCCTCGTCCGGCGTCTCAAAGCCGCCGATGAGCCGCAGCAGGGTCGTCTTGCCGCAGCCGGAGGGGCCGAGCAGGGTGATAAACTCGTTGTCGTAGATGTCCAGGTCGATGCTTTTCAGCACCGGCTCACCGTCGAAAGATTTGGTGATGTGTTTTAGTTCGATGATCTTTTTCATACACGCCCTCCTGAAACCACAAAAAAAGTGACTGCGTGTCTCAAGACGCGCAGTCACTTGGGAAAACTCCACAAAAAGCCTTCCCCTTTTTTACGACAAAAAAACAGGAGAAAAGCATAGGGTGGAAAATCAGGAGAGATGAGAGTCTATATAGCAAAGAAACTTACTTTTACTACTCTTATTGACCATTTCACAAGTTTGCGTGCCGTCTTTGGACACTGCATTGCCCTTGCGGGCACTGGTTTATAGTTACCAACTTATAAAACTTGGGCTTCTAACCCAATCAATAAGGCAACAGAAGTTGCCGCCGCACATGCGGAACTCGGCATTCGACCCGGCTGTCCGTGTGGCCTTAGCCTTGGGGGCTTTGCAGGCAGCAAAGGGACCCGTCCGGCGGTCGCGTCTTGCTTTGGAAAGACTCAAAACAACGTGATTTTCCAATTTAAGATTGAGTGCATTTTAGCAGAAATCGTCGAGCCTGTCAAGGCTTTTTCTTGGTCTCAGGCGTCCGGCTCCTCATAGGCCAGCATCCGGGTGAGGATGGCGGCGCACTGGGCGCGGGTGGCGGTGCCCGTGGGGGAGAGGGTGGTGGGGGAGGTCCCGTTGATGTGCCCCTTGGCCACGGCCCAGGCAAAAGCCTCTCTGGCCCAATTGGCGACCTGGCCCTGGTCCCGGTAGGCGGAGAGGGTGGCCCGCTCGCCGCCGTCTAAATCCATGGTCTTGGCATAGCGGAAGAGCATGGCGGCAAGCTGCTGGCGGGTGACGTTATCCTGGGGGCCAAAACGGCCGCCGCCGTAGCCGGTAATGATACCCTGCTCATAGGCCCAGGTGATGGCCTGGGTGTACCACTGCCCGCGGGGCACGTCGGTAAAAACAGAGGTATCGTCCATTTCCGGCTCGCCCTCTAAGCGCCAGAGGACCGTAGCTACCATGGCCCGGCTCATGGTCCCGTTGGGCTGGAAGAGCGTGGGGGAGACGCCGTTCATGATGTAATTCTCGTAGACATTGCGTACCGAATCATAGAACCAGGCGCTGGTGGGGACGTCGGTGAAGGGAAACGCATCCCCCGCAGCGTTTTCATCTTCCGAGAGGGTGAAGCTGGGAGCAGCGGTGTTTTCCAAGGTGAGGTTGGCCTCGTAGTAACTGCCGTCGGTGAGGGGCAGGCTCTGGTAGCTGCTCTGCTTCAAAATGCGGCCGGTGCTGCTGTAGGCGGTGAAGGAGACGTCCATGGTCCCCTCGCCAGTGCCGAAGATGGAGAGGTCATACGGCCCGCCGGAGAGAGCCAGGACTTTTTTGTCCCCTGACACCGCCCCAGAGACCCCGGCGGCGTAGGTCGTGACCACGCCGTCCTCGATGCTCAAGACAGTCTCGCCGCTGGCGTCCCGCACGGTCACGTCCGTGGGGCAGGCTACGATGACCTCGGAGACCATCTGATCCCGCACGGCCTGGCCGTGGCAGAGGGCATTGACGTGGCCCCTTGGGCCATGGGCGGCACGGGCGTGCGCAGCTTCGATTCACTGCAGCCGCTTGAGTGGCCCACGCGTCTTGAGGCGGGCACGCTCAACGGTCACGGCATCGCAGGACTTTCCGCAGGTCTCGACTTTATCGAGGCACAAGGCGGGGTCGAGGCGATTGCGACACATGAGCGCTCGCTTGCAGAGCGCTTCCTCGCCGGTGTTCGCGAAATCCCCGGCATTGCGCTCTACGGTGCGTTTGACCAGCCCGTGCGCTCGGCGATCGTCTCACTCAACGTGGGTGATATCGACTCTGCCGAGATCTCGGACGCGCTCATGCAAGGGTGGGGGATTGCGACGCGCCCCGGCGCCCATTGCGCTCCGCTCATGCACCGCGCGCTGGGGACCGAGCGTCAGGGTGTCGTTCGCTTCTCGTTTGGGTATTTCAACACGAACGAGGAAGTCGACACCGCGATTGACGCTTTGCGCGATTTAGCCTGCTAAAGCGTATATACTTGCGGGACGGGTCTTTTGCCCGTCCCGTTTTTGTTTCGACCCGAAAGGTGTGCCTATGGCCTCATCCGTTCCGCGCGGCTTGCGTTCCGACCATGTCGTTACCGTCGGCATTGCGCTGTTTTCGATGCTCTTTGGCGCCGGTAACCTCATCATTCCGCCATTGCTGGCACTTCAGGCCGGCACGGCCACGCCGCTTGCCATGATCGGCTTTTTGATTGCCGCTATCGGTCTGCCCGTCATGGGATTTATCGCCGTCGCGCTCGCCGGCACGGCGCGCGAGCTTGCCGGCCGCGTGCACCCCAAGTTTGGTGAGTTCTTTGTCGCGGCGGTGTATCTGGCCATCGGCCCGTGCCTGGCTATTCCGCGCACGAGCTCCACGGCCTTCGAGATGCTGGTGCCGCTGCTGCCCGAGGGCGTTTCGCTCGGCACGGCTCGCCTGGTCTTTGCCATCGGGTTCTTTGTAGTCGCGTTTGTGCTCACGCTGCGCCCCGGCGTCATCACGCGCGTGCTCGGTCGCATAACGGGCCCTGCGCTCATTGCGCTTATCGTGCTCGTTGTCGGCGCCGCCGTGATCTCGCCTCTGGGACCGGCTGCTGCCCCGCAAGCTCCCTATGATGCCGGCGCTGCAGTCCAAGGCTTCTTGACCGGCTACCAGACCATGGACCTGCTTGCGTCGCTCGCCTTCGGCATCATCATCGCCGAGACTATTCACGAGCTGGGCGTGACCGACGACAAGCGCGTCGCTTTTGAAATTTCGCGCTCCGGTGTAATCGCCGGCGTGCTCATGGCCATCATCTATTGCGGCTTGGCCCTTGCCGGTATGCAGCTCGGCACCGTGATGCCCGACGCCACCAACGGCGCTGCAATCCTTGCTCGCTCGGCCTCCATGCACTTTGGCCTTGCCGGCACGGTCGTGGTCTTCGCCATCTTCTTTCTCGCCTGCATGAACGTGTGCATTGGCCTTATCAGCTGCTGCTCGCGTTACTTCTGCGAGACGTATGTGGTCGAAGGGGGAGCGG
>OLQA01002365.1_pt1 | contig 14860 bp, 6 predicted proteins | sample 1673151 | NCBI WGS metagenome assembly OLQA01 (sample SAMEA3136760, study PRJEB25190) | human gut metagenome | biome: human gut; feature: human-associated habitat; material: faeces | place: Austria | collected 2013 | reverse complement strand
TAACTAAACGAAAAAAACGATATTCCCTGATCTCCTCATATTATTTATGGACTTTTCTTTTGCATATACTAAATATGATTAAGGATATTCCCATTAAGGAAAGCCACATAATTACATTCGTATCGTCTCCCGTTTTTACATTTGGAGTATGACTGCTATTATCACCTGATGGTTCTTCTGAAACTGGTGGCGTATTCGTGGTAATTGGTGGTATCGATTCATTTTTAAATTTAGGCTCTGCCGTTACATTCCAAATTATCTGACCATCATAATTACCTGGAACTGTTATGATAAAAGGTTCGCTTTGATATACTTGATTGCTAATTTGTGTTTTTTGTGTCTGGACAAAAAGATACACTTCTTTTTCCAGATCTCTGTACATAACTTCTCCGTCTGAGTTGGTCTTTCCGGACATTCCTTTGATGTTGTTATCCTGTACATATTTTTCCAGTTTTTTTTGCAGCTTCTGCCTGAGCGGAAGAATCATCAAAATCAAATATGACTCCAGACTTTGCAAACTCACTCACTAATGCCCATGAATTATTTTTATATGTTCCAACCTGATACATCGTAAATTCAGTATTACTTAGCTTATATACCGTGGTCTCATCTTCAACAGTTGCTTTTAATAATATACTTCCCTGATCATTCGCAGACACAGGTAACGGAATGAGGAGTAAAAGCATACACATCACACTGGCCATACACATATATATTCGCTTACGTTTAATTATTCTGCTCATGTTTTTTCTCCTTCCTGCGTTTATGAGATTTAATGCTCACCCATATGATGATCAAAGCAACAATTCCCCCAATCAATAGAATCAAATTGAATGGAATTGTACGCTGAAGACCAACTTCCTCATCTATCTTCTGTGCCTCTTCATACGGAATTCTGGTGCCACGTACAAGCAGTCTGTGTGTATTAACTGCATAAGGAGTGCATGTGACCAGCGTTACATAATCCTTGCCTTTTTCAATTTGTAAAGCATCTGTATCTGATGGTAATACTGTAAGAATCTGATCCACCTGATAGGCAAAGGTATGATGAAGAACTTTAATATAAAATACATCTCCAACCTCCATCTTGTTTAGGTCGGTGAATATCTTGGCATTTGCAAGTCCACGGTGTCCGGATAATACCGCATGACAGCTCTCACCGCCTACCGGAAGCGAGGTGTTTTTCAGATGTCCTACACCTGACTGCAGTACTTTTTCGGATGTTCCATGATAAACCGGAAGAACAACATCAAGCTTTGGAATATCAATATATCCCATCATTCCAGTATCATCAATTTTCAAAAGTTTGTTATACTCATCATCTTCTGTCTGGTTTTCATTGCTTTCTGAAAATGGATCTGCTATGGAACCAATTCCGATCAGGCTTTCGTTGTAGTCCTGTGCCTGCTTGATCATTGCATTTTCCTGTTCTTCCGACAAATGCGAAACTTCCTGTTCATAATCTGTAGCAATGGTTGTGCTGTTCATCTGATTGATATAATTGCTCACCACCGGATATAGAATTAAAGAAAATGCCGCCAGATATCCGATTCCTCTTAGTATTTTTACTACTTTCTTCATAATACCTTTCACCTTTTCGTCTGTTTCTTCTGAAATACCCAGTCCACACTGGACATTTCAGAAAAAGCAGACATCCTCCCGGTGCAATACCGGGAAGATGAACTGTCTTTTTGTCCATTCTTAAACTTCAGAATGTCTTAGTTGTTTGCTTTCTTTTTGCCAAAAGCTTTGCTTGCTGTTAATGCACCGAAAAGAACGATACCAGCCAGTGTTACCATAAGGGCACCCTTGCTACCAGTAGATGGAAGCTGTGCACCTGTTTTGTTTTCTACAGCTACTTCTGGAGAAGTTTTTGTATCTTTAATTTCTTTACCTGTTGTTGTAGTTCCATTGTATGTGTAATCAACTGAATAGCTTGTCAGTTTGCCAGTTGTTTTATCATATACTGGTTTGATCTCAACCTTGATGTCGCTGAGAAGTTTGTTGTATCCGTCCGGAGCTTTTGTCTCTCTTAAGTAGTAAGTTCCAGCATCAAGACCTTTTACAAGAACTTTACCATCAGCATCAGATACAATTTTTGCAGAAGTAAAGTCTGTTGCTTTAGCTTCATCAGCTGTTGCCTGACGGTATACGCCGTTTCCTTCGTCTACAATATTAATCTTAGCATTTGTATCTGCTGCATCGCCTGCTTCGTTTGCCTTGTAAAGCTCGAATTCTGCATTTGCAAGTCCAGTCTGAGTCTCACCTTTTAAATAATATTTGAAGATTGTGAAATTGAAAGTATGTACATCTACGATGCTTGGTTCGGATGTACCTGTTCCATCTGACTTCGGATCATTACTGTACTCAACGACCGCCTTGTTGGTATTTGGATTCATACCGATAACAGCATCTTTGTTTAAGGTTGCAGTATAAACAACTGTGATTGTCTCGCCTGTACGATTCTTATATAAATTATAGAAATCATTAAAATTAAGAGTTAACGTATGTGTTCCATCGTTATTTGTTGTATAAGTCGGTAAGTATGTATTTGCTTCTGTTTTACCTGCTTTAAGTACTGTATCTCCAACTTTTACAGACAGTACTTCTTTTAAATCCAGTCCTTTGGATAAGGTATCGCTAAATTTAAAGGTATAAGAATTATATCCTGTCATATCCGGTACTTTAGAAGTCAGCTGGTAAGTAACGGTGTCACCAATCGCAAAATCCTCAGCTTTCTTTTCATCTGCTGCACCATGTGGTGCAATGGTATCCTCAGGAGCGTTCTCATCATCTTCACCTAAGACTCCCTGATGAATACCTTCCCATGAAGGATTCACAATAGCACCAACTGTAAGTCCACTTCCACTCTGTGCTGGAATAATTTTCTTGTCTACTGTCGGGTAATTACTCTTCATATTAACTGTAGCATCATTACCTGTAACACTGACTAAAGAAGCTACGGATTTTACTGCTTCATTTCCAGGTGCTGTAGATGTATCTGTTGCACCTAATGGATAAACTACATAGTATCCATAATCCAGGTTACTAATTACTGTAGTAGTATCGGTTGTAGTTGCAGTTGTATGAGTAGCCTCTACAGTTGCAGTATTTTCAAGAATCCATCCCATGATATCTTTTGCAAACGCTGCGCCATTACTTCCATCTGTTCCGACCTGATCTTTAACATATGCATATGCTTTTTCACTTAATGCTTCACCTTTCAATGTAGAAGCATCAGTAATTTTGCTCTGGAAGAATCCTTCATATGCACTGTTCAGTGTATATGCTACACTATCGCCACTTTTTGTTGCTGTAAAAATCTGATACAGATCCAGAGTCTTTCCTGCTACTGTATTGTTAACTGTCAGTGTGCCTTTTGAAGCTTCTGCTGCAAATGCAGTCATGCTCATGGACAGTATCATGGTCATTGCCATCAAAACTGCCATAAATCTTGATACTAATTTCTTCATGTTCCTCTTCTCACTTTCTTTTGATTTTTTATTGGTTCGCTTGGGATTCTTTCAGCCTTTACGGTGGAAGTTCCCCACGCAGCCATATCTCTCTCATAACCCTGCTCCCCCTTTCCTACATCGTCTGTTTCCGTTTCCTTCTGCGTCCGGTATAAAGCAGGAACGCTAACAACAGGCCACCTGCTATGATAAACATCATAATGCCCTCGCCGCCGGTATCCGGAAGTAGTGCAAAATGCCGGTTGATAATCGTGAAGGTAAATCCATCTTTAGAAGTTTCTATTGTAGTTGTATAGCCTTTTATTTCCGTTTCCGTAACAGAATATTTGTAATAATGCGGAGTTCCTGCATCATCTTTTATGTAGGCTGGAAGAGTTTCAATCACTTTCTGCCATGTAGATTTTGATATGTCACCTTTTATTTCATAGTTTTCATAGTTTGGCACAACTTCTGTATGTTTTGTTCCTTCCGCATCCGTCCAGCTTCTGGAAATTGTAATCTTAATAGTGTCTGGTCTGATGTTGTCCATATTCCGGAAATCTTTCCATACCTTATTAATGGTCAGATTTACAAATTCATCACATGGATCCTGTGTATCAGATGGTTCCGGTGACGTGCTATCCCCTGTATTTACAGTAGTTTTGGTATCTGACATCAGAACAGCTTTTGCATCTGATACATAAGCATTCAGATCTGCTGTTTCAGAAGAATCTTTTGTTGCCATAACTGCATTCTGCAATGTGTTATACTCATCTACCTGCACTACATGTTTTACTGAGAAGATGCTCCATCCATTTTCCTGACTGAACGTATCTGTCAGAAGTTTCGAATTCTTTTTGATCTCATCAAAACTAATCGCCGGTTTTCGGTAGATACGGTAATTGTTATTCTCACCTTCTACGCCTGCTTTCGTATTAAACTTATATACAGAGTTCAGATCACTTTTTCCACTGAATGGTCCCACCATCTTAGGTGTTCCACGAACCACGTCACAGTAGTACATATTGTTATTCTTCAGCAGTCCTTCATCGTTGTATCCAACAAAACCTCCGCTTCGTCCATCTGTTGCAGAACCGTCCGCATCATTCCCTGCTCCGCCGGCATAGACATCGTATCCCGTACTGATTCCATATACATTACTGTCTGTGATTTTTGTCCTGTTTGCCTTGATCAAGTTGACACTAATATTGGACTTTACATCATTATCTTTTGTTATGATTCCATTCTTATCACATGGAAGCTTAATAGAGGAATCTCCAATCTTAATGATTGCAAAATCAGTCTGCTGCCCATTGTCTGACGACATTTTGGACAGACCAACGGAAATATCAAGTCCCAGCAGATTCACATGGATAAGATTTCCATCGTACAGCGCATCAACCTTCACAATTCCAAGATTGATGTGCAAAAGATTGGAATCCTGAATCTTATCCAGATACAGTGCCTTTACAAGATTATTCAGAACTACGAGCAACGCGTCCACCACTGTAGAATCCAGTTTTACATCTGCAAGATAGGCAAAGCTTGTTCTTCCGGCAAAGCCACCGGCTGTTCCACCGGATTCTACCAGTTTCAGGCTGTTTTCCTGATTTTGAGCATCTCCTGCATTGCATCTTGACATTCTGGCAAGATTTGCATAGCCGATAAATCCTCCGGCGATCTGCTCCTTTCCGCCTTTACTCTGAACCGTATAACCACCAGGCACTCCTGTCACGCTACTGTCATCTATGTGTGAACCAAAAATATCCAGAACGCCGAGGGCACCGCCCAGAAGCTGTCCAGATTTATCTCCCAGCACATCCAGCTTCTCCATTTTTACAACTCCGCTTTTTCCGGAGTATCCTACAAAGCCACCTACGCTGTTCAGGCCTGTTACATAATTTAATCCTGTTACGCTGCTGTTTTTGACAGATCCATTTAACAGTGACCCACCAAATCCGCCAGCCGTTCCGCTGTATGTAACCTGATTATTCTGTCCTGCATCTGTTGCTGTGTTGGCACTGACGCCAAGCCCTGCATCTGTACTTCCTGTGACATTTCCGTAATATACATAGCTTCGGAATGCATCCAGCACATCGGTTTTTCCAAGTTTTAAAAGATACTGTAATACCGAGGTCTCATTACCTGCACTAATGCTTGCAGCACCGGAAACATCCGCAATACCGAAGCATCCTCCGGCATATTCACCGGCCACTACGGAGCGGATCTTATCCGCATGGATTCCGCTTCCCGGCTTATCCTTCTCGCCAATGACCGCTCCACAGAGACTTCCTGCAAATCCTCCTGCTGCTTTTGCATACCCGGTATTGCTTCCATTTTGATAGGTTCCATTTACGATCACACCCCAGTCATCCCAGGCTGACACAGATGCACAGCGGATGGTAGAAACAGTCGCATTCAGAACCTTAATCAGTTCTGCCGGAGCATTTACCATAAGAACATCCAGAAGCTTATTCAAAAGTCCCTGTTTTGTAGCTGTATCAATAGCTGCCACACTACCCGGATCTACTTTTCCGGCAAAACCGCCTACATAGGAAGTTCCATCTACACGCCTTAAATTTGTGATACTGCAGGAGGAAGTTTCATCTCCCCAGATCTGACCGCCAATCATTCTTCCCACATAGCCTCCGGCAAATCCTGCCGGGTCTTTGTCTGCAATACCGGTTGCTTTGATCCTTGCTCCGGAACGATATCCGTCCACATGGGACTGTTTTACAACCGGCACAAAGGTTTTTAATGCTGCCAGACTGTCTGCACCTATAATCTTAAGGCCTGCCAGTGAAACGTCACCTGTGTTTGCCACAGAACCTGTAAGCATCTCACCAGCAAATCCACCACTGCATCTATAAGCCTCTGCTGACTGAAGATCTGTTGCAGTTCCATTTGTTACGGTACCGCCTTCCATCCGGCCAACATAACCTCCGGCAGAACCTCCTTGTGTTGCTTTATTTGCCAAAATGCTCCTTCCTGCTGTGACTGCGTATCCATATGCATACTGAGAAATGATCTCATTTAACTGTTCTTGATCATTGACTTCACCAAGTGCCTGTAATTTATTACCGTAACTTCCATAAGAACCGACAGCGCCAACCCATTTGTTCCAGGTATCCGTATCCAGTCCACGAAGCGGTCCATAAACAGCTGTATTCTTTTCTGTCGGATACACCGCCTGAAGAAGCGTCAGCGGATTATCTAGTTTGATAAGACCAAATAAAACCTTCAGACTTCCTGTATCTGCAACATTCGCACACCGCATCAGTCCTGTATAACCTCCGGCATATTCCGTTCCATATACGGAACGGATACGATAGGCCGCACATTCTCTTACGGTTCCTGTATATGCAGCACCTTTCCAGTTATCCGTATTGTTTCCCCAGATCTGACCGCCGTAGTTGTAACCTGCATATCCTCCTGCAAGTCCACGGTAAATGCTGTCATCACTTTCAGCCTGAGCCCTCACAGCACCTCCACAAGGTACACAGGTTGTTTCGCTGTTTTTGATCACTGGAACAAAGGACTGTAAAACTCCAAGAAGATTATCTGCCTTTATCAGACCTCCAAGAACATTTAATCCCTTTACCACATCTGCAGCACTTCCCGGCTCCATGGTTCCAACATATCCACCGGCACTTTCACGCCCTATGATATGTGCAAAATTATAAGAATTACTATTCTGAATCTGAACTCCAAGAAGTTCTCCTGCATATCCACCGGCTTTTCCCGTAACACCGTCTCCGTCTGTTGCAAGAACATTAAATCCGCCTGTTGCTCCATAAACATCTGAGCTGTCTATGATAGATGCAACTACAGTCAGTGCTGATAACAGTCCTGTCGTAGAAAGAACATGATCCAGAACACTTGCTCCACCGATGACTGCCGTACTTCCCATAGCAGCTTTACCAATATAGCCGCTGGCATAACGATAACCATTTACCGCATATGCACTGTCATTTCCGTAATAACTGCTACCATCTTCCTGCTGCAGATTCTTCGGCTCACTGACACCTGTATGCTGCAATTTATTTACATCGGAATTGCTGATCTGTACACCAGTTCCGCATCCGATAAAGCCTCCGGCACTTCCGGCATCCGCATCGTTGGTGCTATCTTTTTCAAGAGTACCTGTAACGGTAACGGTAAACCCTTTTTCTACAGAATTAACACTGGCATTACTGATCACCGGAACAAAAGCATTGACCAGGGATAGTAATCCTGTCAGATCAACCAGTTTTGTAAGAATTGATGATTTAGCTCCAATCTCTGCAACCGCTCCGGCTTTTACCAGACCTCCGAAGCCTCCGGCATAACGAAGGCCTTCTACTTTCAGAAGATTTTCTACTGCCGTTCCTTTTCCGGAATCAACAGCATTTGCTGAATTATCTACATGACCGCTCTGCATCTCTCCAACGAATCCACCTGCATAGCCTTCTGCGTTTTCAAATCCACTGTCAGCCGTAACAGTCAATCCATCTGCGGTACCAGCAACTTTGCAATTTGTAATTTTGCTGGATGCAGCCTGCAAGACACTCGCCAACTCTTTCAGACTCAGAATCTTACCAAGAACACTGTTCAAAAGATCTCCTGTTGCATCTCCTGCCTCCGCTGCACTTCCGGACCGCATGATTCCGATATAACCCCCGGCATGATACGGTGCCTTGACTTCTTTTACATTAGTTACGTCAGAGTTTTTGACCATAACTGCTTTTCCATTACCGATGTATCCTCCGGCATCTCCAAGCGCCACATCATCATTTTTTCCGGATGCTGTTACAACTAAGTTATTTCCTTCAATAGAAGAATCGGAAATTCTCGGATAAGCCACATCCATGACACTGAGAAGTTGATTTACATTCAAGAGGCCCAGTAACTTAATAGAACCTGTCTGTGCCACATCACCAGGCATCAGCCTTCCTGCAAAACCACCGGTATAGCTGGTTCCCTTTATATAAGAAAGTCCGGTAATATTTGTTGTTGCAATCGCACCAGCCTCGCCTTCGGTTGTTCCATCCTCACTGTTCGTGTCTGTGTCCGCTTTGAATCCGGAATTGTTGTTTCCATAGTTGATATCTACTGCCTGTCCGTCACCCACAAAACCGCCCGCCATATCAGCGGATACCTGAGGATCATTTCCATTTGAAACATAGGCAATGGAAGTATTATTGAACTCCGGTCTCAGGGCACTGACAACTCCAAGCAGATTTTCTAATTCAATTCCTGTCAGTTTTGATGTAGTGGAATCTCCGGCACTTAATGCATCTCCGGCTTTCGCAAAACCTGCAAAGCCTCCGGCTTTTCCGAATGTTGCAGCTGCAGTAACCGTTTTCAGGTTGCTGATCTTTGTGTCCCTTGCTCGTCCACTAATGCATTCTCCAATAAAGCCACCGCTGTAACCTTTCTCATTGCCAGTAGACACACTATATCCTGACGAAACGCCTGAAACAGTGCTGTCAACTGTAAACGTCTCAATCATCTGCCCTACAGAAAGAAGGCTGTCAATTTTCAAAAGCGGTAATCCAAGAAGTTTAATACCACCAACATTAGCAAGAGTACCACTTCCGAAATATCCGGCAAATCCTCCTGCACACTTTCCAGCCGTTACAGAATTCAGATTTGTGACGGATGTTTTCCTTACTTCTCCACCTGTTCCATAACCGATAGCACCTCCGGCACGACCATTATCCTGATCTGACGCAGTAACTGTAAGTCCCAAAGAGCCTCCGTTTACGGAACAATCTTTACATTCAAAACGCATGTAGTCTGCTGCTGTAACTGTTCCGCCAAGGACATCACCGACACTGGTCATTTTAGCGTAACCTAAGATTCCTCCAGCATTCTCCGTTGCTGAAATCTTCACAGAGGAAGCTGCATTGATCTGATTCACACGGTCTGCAAATTCGTAGGTAACACCGGTCTTATTAAGCACTCGCTGGAGGGCTTTTGTAGTTGACTTTGAATCGTCCGTAAGTTCTGAAGTATTGGAAATCTGGACAGCACCTGCATATCCCACAAGTCCACCGGCATTTTTACCGTTTGCTGTTACAGAAATGCTATCTCCTGCAATGGTGCATCCGCTTATAACAGAAGGTCGAAGTCCCACCAGGTTCAGAAGATCCATGTTGGTAAATTTACCATTTAACAACCCTGTAAGAAGATCCTTTACAATTACCAGAAGTCCCTGGCTTTCATCAATATCCGCTACATCACCAAGAGTTGCTATACCGGCAAATCCTCCGGTATAATCTCTTCCGGACACTGTGCCAAGAGAAGAAATACTACAGTCTACTGCATAACTGTTACGCATTTCTCCAACAAATCCGCCTGCATAACCACTTTCCTTAGCAGCACTTCCCTGTGCAGATACGTTTACTGTTCCACCAATCGTGCAATTCAGCATAACTGTATTGACCGGGAAATTTCCCATTAATTCAATACCAAGGCTGCTTAATGCGCCTGCTACGACTGCATTCGCAGAACGTCCCACAAATCCACCGGAACAGTCATTTCCAGATACTGTGGTAGTGCCGCCTACAGAACAGTTTTTCATCACTGCACCGATGGCTTCCCCGGCGAATCCACCGGTACTCTTCTGACCTGTAACAGAAGTGTCACCGCTTACAGAACAATTCTGGATACTTGGATTGACATAGCCTATCGGAATAAGATTTTTTACACTGAGTAATCCTCCATTTAAAAGGAGAGTCAGCAAATCACCGGCTCCAAGCAGAGGAATCAGATTCAGAATTTTGGTTAAAGTAGTAACCAGACCTCCTAAGCCACTTGATACCAAATCATACTGTGTCATACCACTGACATAACCTGCGAAGCCACCGGTTCGGTCATTTGCATTGGAAACTCCATGTAAATTTTCCACATTGCAGTTTTCAATCTGGATATTTCCTTTTACAACGCCAGCAAAGCCTCCTGTTGCCAGAGATTGCGGATCCGGTTTCAGTCCACTTAAATTTCCAAGCAGGAGCTTCAGCACACTTCCAATCAAACTGATATTCTGTTTAACTTTTGTTGTAGTAGTAGAAACCGTCACATCAGAAAGGGTAATATTTTTCACAGTGATTGGATTTTGAGATATTGTAAGGGATGTAGAATATGGCGTTGTCAGATTTCTGAAAAATCCAATACCATATTCTGCCTGCTTGTCCTGATCAACGGAAGTCGCCTGTGAAATATTGATATGTCTGATTGTTATATTCTGACCTTCAACCATTCCCTTTCGGCCTTCCATGTTTCCCTGATAATTGTCAATAGGATTCCAATCATCATCTTCTCCATTAGAATTGGTTCCCTCTTTGGAAAGATCAATATCACGAAAGATGATGTAATTCGCATCCTTGCTGTATTTATATCCGGAGCCTGCAATATTGGTATTGCTATGTTTTGACGTATTATAAGTAAGTACATAAGTTTTATTCTCATCAACTGTTATACTTTCCGAATCTATATCATCAGTAAAACCACTTTCATCCCCACTGCTTGTAAAAGCTTCTGCATCATCACTTCCTGTCTCAGCTGCTTCCTCACTTTCTGCCGGAGTCATATCAATCAAATCTCTGTCTTTTACAGTTGCACCTGCTTCAACAGATGCCGCTTCGGAAGCACTGGCAGTACTGTCTGTCGCAGTTACCGTCATATCGGCTGACTCCTGAATAGTACTGCTCACATATACATAACGCTTTGTAGCTGTTGTGCCAGCTATATCCAAGGATGAATTATCCAGATATTCTGTTTCTCCCAGCTTATGGTCACCTTTTTTATTTCCATACAATTCTTTTCCAGACCAATTATATGTATCATTAAACTTTACAATATCCGCATCACCCGGATAATACAGTTCTGTTTTGTATGTCTGTGTATCAGCTGCTGGTTTCCAGGCTGTATATCCACTCAGTGCGCCCCCAAGTATTCCCGGCTTTTTCTCTCTTGTTTCATACACTCGCCAGATTGGCTCTGTCACATCCGTATCTGTTCCGATTGCTCGAAGCTGTGTTTCATTTCCAATCAGAATATAATTTTTATCACCAATCTTTTTTACCACCTGACCGAAATAATTTCTTCCTTCATAGTCGGACGGATATGCGCTAGTAATATCCTGAGTTGTCTCCTCTGTCCCAGCCTTATTTGCAAGAAGCTCCGGTGTTTCTGTTGTAAATGAAGAAGCAAGCACATAATTATGTGTTTTGCTGTAAGTAAGATAGGAACCATCTTCCAGTGTAAAAACCTGTCCCATTCCAACCTTTTCAGCAATATAATCCTCGCTCATTACAGGTTCGCTGTCTGAAGATTCCCCTTTCATCAATTCAAGCTGGTATCGGTTATACACATAAATCGTATCAGTCACAGAATCATATACTGTGTTGCCTGTGCGCTCTGATGATGAAGTGATGCTACCTGTAAAATCTGATGGGAAGTTCCAGACATTTTCATTATCTATTGGAATATCATTCATCAAACAATAGGAAGCGTCTGATGCATAGGTAAGTTCTGCACCATCTGCAAGAACCTTATCCCCTTCACCAACATTTCCATCTTTGTCTCCGGAAAACATCTGTGTTCCTGTACCGATTTGCAGAAGTTGCTGGTAATTGTAGATACATATTTTTCCATCTTCATAATCTGGATTTGCTTCTTCCAAAGTATCTGAGGTGTTTTCATCCTCGGTAATTGTTTCTTCTCCATCTGTAAATCCTTGATCTTCAGAATTACCAAATTCCTCTGTTACTTCAGAACTAATATCTGTATTTGGCTCTGATTCTCCTTCAAAAGAATCAGGAATATCACTTTCCGTGATATCAGATATTTCAGATGTATCACTGCTGAAACCATCCTGTTCCGATATATCTGTAATTTCACTATTGGTCTGCACATTCATTCTTTCTGAATCTTCAGCATTCGCAACTACGACTTGCGAAGATAATAATGTAACACACAGAACAACTGCTGTAATTCGTCTTAAAACACTCAATTTCTTGTTCATAAAATCGCCTCAAATCTTCTGTCATGCTTGACTTTTTGTTACTTTTAACCACTCTGGCTGCTTTGCTGCCGCCGTCAAGCACTGGATCAGTTTTTTGGAAAACGCTCCGCATTCACCATTTGAAATCATCCGTATCGCCTCTTCAGGTTCATATTTTCTTTTGTATGGACGATCATTGATCAATGCATCGTAAGCATCAACAATCCCAACGACCTGTGCACACATCGGAATCGCATTCCCTTTTAAACCGTCTGGATATCCTGATATAATTTCCATCAGAGAAATATTCTCCGGTTGTTTTGCCAGCATATAGCCACCATTTATACCTTCACAGGCAGTGACTATTTTTGCATTTTTCAGTTTTTTTGCTATTTTAGGAACATAATTAGCAGAAATATTTAGCTTCCTTGACAATTCTGATGTAGATACCATCCGTTCCTGTGCTGCCAAGTAACATACAATTCTAATTGCGTAATCTGTCGAATTTTTCAGTTGCATCGTTATCCCTCTAATCTAAACCCTGCGTGGTCTTAGTTTATATCAAAAAAAATATCATCCCCTACACCTATGATATTTTCTCTAAAATTTTCTTATCAATTCCAGCATTATACATATTTATAACCACGAATATAATGTGCAATTAACGAAAATATTTATCCTTTTTTTTGTTTCAAGTGCACCACTTTTAGCAATTGAGCAAAAAATCGCTGTATCCAAGGTTCCTGGACTACAGCGATTTTTAAATCTGTTGCTAATTATCGTAATCTATTTATTTCGTACACTTTTCCCGATGCCGGGATTTTTTCACTACCACATTGACGATGCCTGTCAAGCCTAGTAACGAACCGACCAAAAGGACAATCCAAAGGGTAAGATTATTTTGATCCCCTGTTTGAGGGCTAGATGCCAGTCCGGTAATATTCTCTGAATGATTACTATTTGTGGATGTGATTCCAGTTGGTTTATCACTTGAGTTATTACCCGGTGTAGGTGTGGTTCCAGTTGGTTGACCGCCTGATGGATTGCTATTTCTATTATTCGTAAAGGAGGCGACCACTGTAGTATCCTTTACAATAATGCCGCTGGCATTTTCGGCGGTAGTTGTATATCCGTTTTGATTTGCTTCTGTTTCCGTTACTTCATAATGAACATCTGTCGGAAGTCCTGTGGCTGTCTTTTTCTCATTGTGCTTCAAAGTCAAGAGTGCTGTCCCATCCGTAAAGCTCATATCTCCATAGGTTCCATTTATAGGTGTATCCAACTTCACAGTAAAATGAAATTCTTTTGAAGTGTCGCCTGCATTTCCGGTAACCGTTTTGCTTACTGTGAGGTTGCCACTACCTGCGAGAGGCTGCCACTGTGCATATACTGTCATGCTTTCAGTTACATCAGTCTCGGCGGTAAATATATCTCCGGTGCCATCTGCCTTCGTGTTCCAGCCTGTAAACGTGTATCCGCTGTGAGTAGGCTCAACAGTAGGAAGATCGAAATGGTTTACAACACCCGCGATTTTTTCCTGCAGCATAACACGTGGAGATGCCTCTGTATCGCCCCCGTTTTTATCGAAGACCATACGAATTCCGCTGGCCACCTGCCACATATAATAGTCATCTGTGCCGTCAGCATCGGCCATACGTTTAAGAAACCAGCCGCTTTGCAGAGCATCCTCATTACCCAGCAGGAACACCCCCTGAGCAGGAGCGTCAGTATTTTTCTTTGAGAGAATATAGTTGTCTCCAAGCGCAGGTTTTTTCAATGTATTCCAGTCTGCCGGATCAACTGTGTTGACCGTAGTTGTACCGGTGGAAAGTCCCTTTATTTGTACCGGAATTGTACCGGTATCGTAATTTGCACCAGCTGCAACTGTTGGCAGACGCAACTCACCATTATTTGATGCATAGTTGTTCTGAAGCAATGCCCATCCCATCAGAGCCATCACTCCGTCATTGGTTACAGCTCCATTTAGATTACTTGTGCCATGATTGATCAGATGTCCGGTTGAACCGATCTGTGTGGTGCCATTGACAAAAATATCGTTAAAATTTGCAGTCTGACTATGCAGCTGCTCCCATGTACCATTGACAACCGTGTTTCCCCAGATCCAAACCTGATTTTGATCCGTTGTTAAGGTGCTTCCTTCTTCTACCAGTAATCCAGCATTATTCGTCATGGTGTGAACTTTCACATTGGAATTGTCTGTAATATTAACCTGTGACATTCCTTTCACGAACGAAATAACAGTCTCACAAGCCTGAACATTGGCAACCGGAAATTCTGTAGAATAAGAACTCGCCTGTGTTCCGCGAATACCGGTACGAATCTTTGGTTTTCCGGTAACATTGATGGAGGAACCTGCCGGTGCAGTGGTTTGATCGGTAACCATCACAAGCCCCACATC
>OLQA01002364.1_pt1 | contig 14861 bp, 18 predicted proteins | sample 1673151 | NCBI WGS metagenome assembly OLQA01 (sample SAMEA3136760, study PRJEB25190) | human gut metagenome | biome: human gut; feature: human-associated habitat; material: faeces | place: Austria | collected 2013 | reverse complement strand
CCTGTCGGGAGGACAGAAACAGCGCCTTGCCGTTGCCTGCGCTATATTTTCGGAGCGTGAGATACTTCTGTTGGATGAACCTACAAGCGGGTTGGACGGCGCAAACATGAGGAGAATATCCGATGCGTTGAAAGACGCTGCCAGCAGCGGGAAAACCGTGGTTGTTATCACACATGACCCGGAGTTTATGGAAGAATGCTGTCAATATTGTTTTTCCTTCTGAGCGTCAGGGAAGGCTGTTTTGGCAGTATGTACCTGAATATATGCATGGCAGTAAATCAAGATCGAAATGGGAAAGTGCTGTATTCTGCGGTTCAGGGAGATGGGAATCATTTTGAGGCCTCGTTGATTATCAGTTGGATGGCTCAAATCAACCACACCGCTGTTTCGTCAGGTAGTTGATGGTAGCTCTTAACGTTGCTCCCGTTGGAAGCTTAAAGAGGAAACGGTCATGCATGGAAAGGCATATCGGCAAAGGGAAATGGGAGTAGTACCGTTAAAAAAAGCCATCCCCCGGCTGGGGAAAAATATGGCTGGAACAATGAATTATACGATGCAATAAAATACCATAATTTTTTTACGTTCGCCCGGTGGGTTTATGACCTGCCGGGCGAATTTTGTTATTTTTTGCGGGTTGTTCTGAGGACGAAACAAATTTTAAAAAAATTTTCAAAAAGGAGGCGATTAGCGGGTAGCAGAGGGTGTCTGCGGATTGATAGTAGCGGAAAGGGAAAGTACCACCCAATCCCCCAACAGAAAGGGGGTGAGAAATGATGGAAACGAACCCATACGACTATTACGAACAATGCCGGTTTGATGCTTTCTGCAAGGCGGTATTGCGCAACGAAGCCAGGGCCTACCTGCGGAACATGAAGCGTCAGCGAAACCGTGAATTGACGTTCAGCGATCTTTCCCAGGAAGAACTGGACAAGCTCTATGCGGTAGACCGCTACCCTAGCGACAGCTTTGTATTCAGCGCTCACGGGTACGAGTTACATATCGACAATGAGCTTGTAGCCGAAGCCTTTGCCAAACTGTCAAAGACAGAACAAAGCATTTTGATTCTGCACTGCGTTCTGGATATGGCGGACGGCGAGATCGGCAGCCTGATGGGCATGTCCCGCAGTGCCGTTCAGCGCCACAGGGCAAAGACCCTAAAAGCGTTGCGAGTAACATTGATGGCGCTCATGCCGGAAGGAGGTTGACGCGGATGAACCAGCCAAAACACAAAGGAAAGGCACTGTTACCCCTTTCGGTGAGCAAAGCTGCCTGCGCCGGTGATTCCGGGGCTGTGGAGTGTGTATTACGGTACTATGACGACTACATGAACAAGCTTTGTACCAGAACCCTCTACGACAAAGCCGGTTATCCCCATGTGTGCGTAGACGAGTATATGAAGCGCCGAATGGAAATCAGGCTGATCCAAGCGATGATGAAACCGTAATCTTGCGCTCATAGCAGAAAGCAAACAGCTTATCCCTTTCCCCGTCTGCTGACTGCCATTAGCCCAACTGCTCCTTGACAAATACGCCCGCAGGACAATGGCGGTGCGTCATAGGGCATACGGACACATTCTGTCTGCACCGAGCCGGACGGCGGGTGCGCCATGATGCTGGTTTCTACAAACACAGCGGAGCGACCACCACCCAGCCGCAACATAGGCGTGGCTGCTTATGGGCGACGACGTGCAGGCAGGACAATGATACTCCCTTACAGCCACAGTCCGAGCGTTAGAAGCGTCGCAGGCAATGGGTAGGGCTGCGTGAGAACCACGCAGGAGTGAAATTCTCGTGGAGCTATGCTAATAGCCGTTCGATTAAAGCCCCTTTTATTCAAAAACATACCTTTGAGCCATTTTGAAAGGGGGTATTCCTATGGCTAAAAAGGAAACTACAAACCATGCCGCCCCTGTTTTGCCTATGCTGAAAACAGTAGAGCAAATGAGCAAGGTTAGCGGTATTGGAGAAAATAAATTACGCGAGCTTATGGATAACGGCGAACTGGAATACGTTCAAAACGGAAACCGACGCTTGATTGCCGATACCGCTATATGGGATTGGTACGAGCGAGCGAAAACCGCCGTAAAGCCCCCGGCAGAGCAAGGGGGTTAAGTTATGGCAATCTCAACAAGACAGGTAAAAAACAAACGCGACAGCAACGGCGTACTGACCGGACGACCCGGCACAGTCTACGACGTAAACATAAAGTACACCGCCCCGGACGGAAAAAAGAAGTCGTATGCAAAAAAGGGCTTTGCCACCAAAAAGGAAGCAGCACAGCATGAAGCGGAAATGAAAACGAAGCTCCAAAATCCGGGGCAAGTTGCTTCTATTACTTCACAGAGGAAACAGACTGTCGCTGCCTATCTCAATGACTGGGTGGAAAGCTATGCAAGAGTGAACTTGCGCCCCTCTACTTATGACGGGTATAAAAAGACGATTGCAAACTATATCAATCCGTATATCGGCGGCGTTACCCTCAATCAGCTTACCCCTGCTATGGTAGACAAGATGTTTCAGCAGATTATAGACAAAGGCTTGAAGCCGTCCACCGCAGCCGGGGCAAAACGTGTTTTGAGTGTGGCGTTGAGCCATGCCCGCAAATACCGCTATATCGAAACCAACGCGGCAAAAGATACCCTTACGAAGTTTGGGAAAGGCGACAAGACCCCTGACCCTTACACGCCGGAACAGGTGAAAGCCTTAATGCAGCGCGTCGAGGGTACTGTTTGGGAAATGCCTGTTATCTTGGGCGGGCTTTACGGTATGCGCCGTTCTGAAATCTTAGGCTTGCGTTGGCGCAATGTGGATTTGGAGAACAACACCTTTGATGTTACCGAGCAGCTACCTTTCAAGGTACCGCCAAAAACAAAAGTCATTGAAGAAATGGCACCGCCGAAATCCAACGGCAGAAAGCTACCCATTACGGAGCTTGCCCGCCCGTTCTTCCTCAAACAGCTTGCCATGCAGGAAGTACAGAAAGAACAGGCAGCAAAAGACGGAAAGCCTTACTATGACAATGACCTTGTTGTAGCAAAGCCGGACGGCGCACCTATCGCCGCGTCGTGGGTGTCCTCTCAATTTGGAAAGCTGCTTGAAGATTTGGATATGCCGCACATTCGTTTTCACGATTTACGACATACGGCAGCGACCAATATGCACCAACTGACAGGCGACTTCTATACGGTTGGCGAAGTCTTGGGGCATACGCTTGCGGGTATCGGCGCGTCGCTTGGGCTTTCCATGAACTTTGAAGCTGTTACCGCCCGTTATGTGGACGTGCGGCTTGAACGAAAAAAAGAAGTTTTGGACGCTTACCATAGCGCGGTGGAAAAAGCAGCCCCGGAGAAACCAAAGGAAGCCGAGCCGAAAAAAGGAAAACGGGCAGCAAAGAAAAAACACAGCGAAATAGACCTTTAACCGCTGTATCTCTTTACTGCTCTTTACAACCTTTTATATGCCCGCGTGGAATTTGGGCACCATTTGGGCACCATTTACGGAAAAAGCACCATGAAAACAGAGGGTAAAAGAAACGCCGACAACTCACAAAAACGTAGTGTTCATGCGGGTTTTCGGCGTTTTCCTATCCCTTAACGGGCTTCTATTCATCTTGTGCGAGAGAGAAAAATTCTACTATTTTTTATATAGAAAATTTTTTAAAAAAATTTGAATTCCCCTATTGACCTAAAGTTAGCTTTAGGGAGTATGATAGGAAATGTAAAAAGGAAGAACGAGAAAGGGAGTGTAAGGAACGATGTATATTGAAAATATGCAAGGACCGGAGGATGTGAAAAAACTGACTTTGGAGCAATTACCTGTATTGGCGGAAGAAATGCGCCATGCACTTTTGATTCGAGCAAGCAAGCATGGTGGTCATTTTGGCCCTAACTTTGGTATGGTAGAGGCAACGATTGCACTGCATTATGTATTTGATTCCCCGAAGGATAAAATTGTTTATGACGTATCTCATCAGAGCTATCCGCACAAGATGCTGACAGGCAGAAAGGATGCGTATCTGTATGAAGAAAAATATGATGACGTATCCGGCTACAGCAATCCGCACGAAAGCGAGCATGATTTCTTTACGGTAGGGCATACGTCCACATCTGTTAGTCTGGCGGCAGGGCTTGCAAAGGCAAGAGACCTGAAGGGCGAGGACGGCAATGTAATCGCAGTGATCGGTGACGGCTCTCTGAGCGGCGGCGAAGCACTGGAGGGTCTGGATTATGCGGCAGAGTTGGGTAGCAATTTTATTATTGTGGTAAATGATAATGATATGTCCATCGCGGAAAATCATGGTGGTCTGTATCAGAATCTAAAACTGCTGCGAGAAACAAGCGGACAGGCAGAGTGCAATTTGTTCAAGGCATTTGGTCTGGATTATATTTATGTAGATAAGGGAAATGACACAGCGGCGCTGATTGATGCGTTCAAGCAGGTGAAGGACAGCAAAAAGCCTGTTGTGGTGCATATCAATACACTGAAAGGGAAGGGCTACGCGCCTGCGGAGCAAAACAAGGAGCGTTGGCATTTCAGCGGCCCCTTTGACATTGAAACAGGGAAGCCCTTATATGCCGGCGGCGAGGAAGGTTATGAAGAAATTACTTGCAAGTATTTGCTGGATAAGATGAAAAAAGACCCTTCCGTGGTTGCGATTACCTCCGGTACACCTGGGGTTATGGGCTTTACCAAGAGCAAACGCGAAGAAGCAGGGAAGCAGTTTGTGGATGTTGGCATTGCGGAGGAAACGGCGGTTGCATTGGCATCCGGCATTGCGGCAAACGGCGGCAAGCCTTTTTATGGGGTGTACAGCACATTTGTGCAGAGAGCCTTTGACCAGATTTCGCAGGATCTGTGCATCAACAATAATCCCGCGACGATTGTTACCTTCTTGGGTTCTGTTTATGGCATGAATGACGTGACACATCTGGGGTTGCAGGATATTCCCATGCTGGGGAACATCCCGAATCTGGTTTACCTTGCGCCTGTAACAAAGGAGGATTATCTGGCTATGCTGGATTGGAGCATGGAGCAGAGAGAGCATCCTGTTGCAATCAAGCTGCCGGGCGGCAAGCTGATTTCTGATGGCAAGACTGTGACAAAGGACTTTGGTAAGCTGAACAAATATGAAGTAACACAGGAAGGCAGCAAGGTGGCTGTGATTGGTCTGGGTGCGTTTTATGGACTGGGACAGGCTGCGGCGGATTTGTTGCAGGAAAAAACGGGCACACAGGCAACGGTGATCAATCCTTATTATATTACAGGGGTAGATACAGGGCTGCTGGAAGGACTGAAAAAGCATCATTCTGTTGTGGTCACACTGGAGGATGGAATTCTGGACGGCGGTTTCGGTGAAAAAATCGCAAGATTTTATGGAGATTCTGATATAAAAGTGCTGAATTTCGGCTTGAAGAAGGAATTTCTTGACAGATACAATCCCGAAGACGTTATGAAGGAAAACCATCTGACTGCAGAGCAGATTGCGGAGGATGTGTTATCTATTTAAGATTCCTCTTGTTTGTTTTTTCGTTTTATATGATAAATTTTACTCATAAGTTACCTGTAACTTAAATTTGAATTATTAAATTATTTATACCCTGTAATGCCTAAATATATAGTGTTACAGGGTTTAATTCATTACTGTATTAAGTTGGAAAGGCATGAATAAAGAATGTGGGCTGCATGAAGCCATAGATAGACTAAGAGCCGAGACGTCTAAAAGAAATTGTGGAATTTCACAGCTTGTAATTGAGAAGAGAACCACAATCTGTTATAATACCTTCATAATCGAATAGGGAAAGAGTCGGGTGTGATTTTTCGGTTGCCCCTAGTACAGAAGGACATGCTGTTTATGTCCGGATGGAGAGGAGGCGTGGTAATCATGAACACAATGGAAGTATTAACTCTGTTGCTTGTAATCTTTACTGCACTGGCATACATAGATGGACACAATAAAAGAAAATAGCACCCACCGACCAAAGTAGTGCTATTTCTTAATTAAGATTTTTATCTACTGAGGCAATCGGAAGTTTTATATCCGATCAACTCTTTCTTTATCTCGATTATAATATAAGATGGCTGATTTTTCAACCGTCTTTTTGTGTTTAATAATATAAAATATCTGAAAAATAACAGATGTAGAAAATTCCAGTCATTAACAGACATTGACAAAGGAAGCAGTGTATTAAAGGAATACTTCAGACATATGTTGAAGCATTCCTTTAATACACTGCAAGCGGAGCGGTACTATTTTTTAGCGGTACACATTTATTCGCTAAATCTAAGTTTAACGAATAAATGACCTTGTAAAAGTACTATGGTACTACAACAAAAACATATACCTGCTTATTTTTTTCATAATACCTGAAATTTTGATACGTACAACAATATTATGATTAAAGGGTCAAAAGGTATCATCGAAGCATGCATCGATGATACCTTTTATAATAATACAAGAATAAGCCACCGAAACCTCTATTTGTATCAGCTCCGATGGCTTTATATCTATAATTTTTCTATACAACAATACAATTACTTATTATGCAATTATTTATTGTGATTTCTCATGCATTCCCTGTATTTAAGTATAAGCTCGATTGAGTCCTCAACTGATATCTGGCTTGTGTTCAGGCACAAATCATAGCTTCTTGCGTCTCCCCATTTTTTACTGGTGTAGTAATTGTAATAGCTTGAGCGCTCTTTATCTTTTTTCTTAATTATGTCTTTAGCCTTGTTCTCCGGGACATTGAGTCTTTCACTTATTCTTTTAATTCTGTCGTCCATGTTGGAACGTATGAAGATATTGAGACAATGCGGCTCGTCTGCTAAAGCATAATCTGCACAGCGGCCTACAATAACACAGGATTCATTTGCCGCAATCTTTTTGATAGCATCAAACTGTGCTAAAAATACCTTGTGATTCAGAGGCATATCAAGAAATGGTGCTGTGGAATAAGAGCCACCTGTGTAGGTGTCCATGACCAGCGAATATAAAAAGCTGTTTGTAGGCTTTTCGTCATGCGACTCAAATATTTCCTCGCAAAGTCCTGATTCCTTAGCTGCCTTCTGTAAGAGCTCTTTATCATAAAATTTAATTCCAAGTCTTTTAGCTAATTCTTGTCCGACCTGTTTTCCGAGGCTTCCAAATTCTCTTCCTATTGTGTAAATTTCGTTTGATCCCATAATTCAGACCCCCTTATATAAATAATTAATACTATATCACTATGTGATAATTCAATTTATTTGTTATTTATATTATATAACACTTCAAGCAAATTGGCAAAGTATTTTGGTAAAGGTGCATCAAATTCCATGTATTCACCGGTTTTTGGGTGCACAAACCCTATTGTTTTTGCATGCAGGCACTGTCCTTCCAGGCCTTTGAAGCGGTTTTTTGTCGGGGAATAGCTGGAATACAGCATATCTCCAAGCAAGGGATGATTAATACTTGCCATATGCACGCGTATCTGGTGTGTCCTGCCGGTCTCAAGCTTAAACTGCATATATGTGTAGTCACCAAAGCGTTCAAGCACCTTATAATGTGTGACAGCCGGCTTTCCGTTTTTCTCATTGATCGCCATTTTCTTGCGGTCATTGGGATTCCTGCCTATGGCGCCCTCTATGGTGCCCTCGTCATTCTTTACATTGCCACAGACAATGCCCACGTATATACGGTTGCAGCTATGGTCCTTCGAGAACCGAGATAAGAACATTTGCAAACCCCGTGCTTCCGTCCGCAAGCAGCTTTCCGAAACGAAACAGGCCGCCAGCCCGAAAAAAGCAGCGGCCTGCAGCAAACAATACGAAATGGAGGTCTGACTATGAATTTTAGCGTGGAAGAAGAAAATTTGATTTGTATGTACCACACTTCTGACCGCCGCCGGACGATGGCGCGGATGCTGGCCGCCCGGCCGGATATGGACACTGAAATGCGGCAACTGACAAAAGGCACCATTGCGAAGTTGGAGCGCATGACCGATGCAGACTTTGACGGACAGAGGTTTGATTTTACGGGTGAATAATACCGCCAGCTTGACAACCACACATTATTTTCAATCAAAGTAATGTGTGGTTGTCAACACAGAAATAGCCGGACACGGTGGCCTTGTGGCTGCTGTGTCCGGCTATTCTTGTGCCACACAACTACGCATTTAAGCGCTGATCTAAATTTCCGACCCCCGGAATTAACATTCCATTTTCATCTAATGAATCTGCTTTCCCAAATGTAAAAATTTGAGCCGTAGAAATTTCATTAAGCATTTCAGCAATTCCAATATCAGAATAAAATATAGAAGCTATGATTACATTACGTGGGTTATACATTTCAACCGCCTTTCTTGTAAGGCTTATGGCTGTACAACCAGTTGCTAAAACAGATTTTGCTATAATCACACTATCAGTTGGAAATTCTTTTCTTGGTTCTGGAAGCGACATAGACCGAATCGGACTTGAAAGTGCATCTTTTCCTCGCCGTCCCTCGAAATCCATATATCCACGGACAACATTATTCATAGTACTTTGAATGCCTTCTGCAAAATAATTATAGTCATCTCTTGTGCTGATAATTACTGTATTATGCGGAATAGTGCAAAGTCCTATATGCTTGTACCCCATGGGGGTTGTTATTTCGCATTTTTCAGAAAACAATTCGCTCGAAATGATCTGTCCCATGCGTTGTCCTAATAAGCGCAACGCGTTTTGAAGTTCATCTTTTGGTGTTGCAGTATTCCGTACTTTTGTAACTAGGATTTCCGTATAAGAATCTTCTATGCAGAACATCGTTTGTCCTTTCTACTTAATCCTCTAATAAACGGTTGTCCAAATCATATAAGCATCCCCAAAAGTTATTATATATTTGCTCCTTATTATAGTGCATCACTTTTACTTTCCCCATAAAATGGTATTCCATTTCAACATAACTTTCTTTTACCGAATAATAAACCTGTGCATTTGGTTCAGGCTTTTTCTGAACGGCAAATCTAATAAAATGATCTAAATATGTCATGCTATTCCCCAAAGAAGCTCTTTCTTTCAACCATGCAACAAACGAATTCATAACAAGTTCTTGTAGTTGATAGGTGTGTTCAAATGTAGTGCGCCAATATCCATTATAATAATCACAAACACGATTTATAAATGCGATTTGCTTGGCATCCGCTTCTTCATCACTTTCTTTTAAGAATACCAGTATTTTTGTTGGGTCACTATGATATGCTGCATCAAATTCTATTTCTGTCGCCGATTTCCCATCAGGACGTTCCATTCCGAATCTCTTTCCAAGAATTAGAATATATAGGTCGCAGTTCTGTGCTAGAAGTTTAGTGTTTTGAGCGGAACTTAAAGAAACAGAGGTCATAGCATATGGTGCCGCTCCAACTATCTCTACAAATTCAAGTTTTGAAAGAGTATCTTCTATACACTGTCGCTCACCTATCAAATCTTTTACGGTTGAACTGACCATCACTTTAATTTTGTCCATCTTAGCTTACTCCTTTCCGACATAATTGAACCTATTCGTTTCCTTTCCTCCAACGAGAACTTTATCCAGGAACATTTCTTTGGGTCTAGCCCACAAAATATGATCGCCATACAACGCTTCATATATTACTAGTTCCTCTAATGTTTCGCTGTGCTTTGCAACCCCCACAACTTTATAAAAATTCCCTTTATAATGTTTATATTTTCCACCAATAATCAATTCCATTGTGTACCTCCGATTCAAATCATAAAGATTTCATTCAGTTTATGGTTGTGTCAAAATTATTTTTTGTTTTTATTATCTACCGCTGAAATCTCTGCGGCATCTTCTACAATGTCGGTCACAAGCTGCTGGAAGTCAACCGCATTCTTTTCCGTGATAACGGGCTTGCCTGTACGAGCTTCCAGTGCTTTGCGAGCAATTCCGGCGACTTCGCCGCCCTGCTTGGCAACCTGTTTGTTCTCTGCGAAAGTCTGCGGTTTTGCGGTCTTGGAAATATCCGTGGTAGATGCTTCCGCCAGCATGGTCAGCACAAGTTCCAAATCAGTCATATTGTCCCGGAGATTTTCTTTTGTCAGACCTTTCAGCCGCTTGTACTGCCCCGTGGTCATGCCGGACCATGCGCGGGAGATTTCATCGGTCAGGATGGCGTACTCCTTGCCCTTTTGCACTCCGCGCTTCTTCCATTCGTCCGTTAGTTCGTTGCGGATGCGGATTGCCAAAAGCCGCTGGTGAATCCATTCTTCGGAGTAGCCTTTCTTCAAATAGGTATCAAGCGCACGGTCAATGGCCTGCTCCGGGTCGATTGTTTCCTCGATGCGTTCTTTGCCTACCATTGCCAGCCATGCCTTGAACGGTTCAGCTTTCGGGGACGGGATGGACTGGATGATACGCAAAAGCTGTTCGGTGTTGGCGACATCTGTCTTGTACCGTTTTCCATCAGAGGACAACATTTTCAGTTGTACGATTTTTTCGTACAACTCATTTGCCCCCTCAGCTTTCAGCTTACGCTTAAGGTCGCTCCAATAACGCCGTGGATTGGCTGTTCCAGTTAAAACAGAAATAACATCAATAATCGAAAAATACCATTCTTCCTTTTCTGCATCCCATGCAGTACGGATTTTCTGATCTTCAAAAAGCTGGATAGAGCCGTTATCGTTCACTTCTGCCATAGAGGGTTCCTCGCTTTCGTTGTCTAAGTCTATTTTACATGATTTCGGGTGGAAACGCCACCCGGTCTAAGCGTTTTGGATTCAAAAATCCGAACAATATTTTGTGCAGATTTACCGTTCCTGCATCTGCTCCTTTCCCGGTGCTGTCCGCAGAATGCCGTCCACATTCTGCTTTATGATGCCATACTCCTGCATCTGGCGTTTGGCATCATTGTACTGCCGCTGCATCTGGTCTTTCTGCTCGGCCAGTTGCTTATACTCGTTTTTCAGGGCGTAGAGGTCGGGTAGCTTTTGAAAGCCCTGCTCTTTTAGAGCTTTCGCCGCTGCTTCATAGAGAATCAAGGTTCCTTCATGTTTACGTCGGAACTGCTTTTTGTCAGCAGCCCGCTGATACTCCTGCAACAGTGGGCGCAGTTCTTTACAGGTGGTGACATCCTTTATCAGCACGGCCATTTCAGCAAGTCGGCGCTCTGCTGCTTTCAATGCGGCGGCAGCTTCGGTGCTGGCGGCGGTGATCTCGGCCACCCGGCTTTCCAAATCCGGGTAACTATCAATTTCATGCTCCGTCAGAAAGTTCAGCGTCCGGGCAGCCTGTTTCAGATTGTGGAGTTTTGCCCACTTCTCATACCCTGCGGACTGCTGGGCCTTGATGCTGTTCTCCAAATCAATCCGCAGCGAAATTTTGCGGTTTTCTTTGGGCTTCCGCTCCGCAAACCGCCCTTTGATGCGCTCGGTGATAGCTTCTTCGGTGTAGGCTTCGCCCAGCGTTTTGCAGCGAGTGAACCGCCCCTGTCCGGGCGCACGGAACGAAACATACTTGCCCCGCTTGACTTCATAGCCCTGCTCCTGCAGGAGCCGCAGAAAATCGTCAAAATCCTTGGCCTGCGGGATGGCTGCATCTATGGCGGCTTTCAGCTTCGCCTTCCAGCTCGTGCCCTTGCGGTGTGCATCCCACTCGGCATAGCTTTTGCCCCGGTCTTGACCGGGCATCACCACAGACAGACCATGTTCCTTGCACAGCCGGTCGCTGGTGCGCCGGATGTAGGCATAACTCTGTCGGTTGGAAACATACTTTCGTTGGTTCACCATGTCCACGGCACAAAAGATGACGTGGTTATGGACGTGTCCTTTGTCAATGTGCGTGGTCAGCACATACGGGTATTTGCCTTGCAGGACTTCATCTGCAAGCTGCCGGCCAATCTCGTGGGCCTGCTCCGGCGTGGTTTCGCCCGGCGCAAAAGACTGTATCAGGTGGTGGGCCAGATTGTTGCCTTTCTGCATGGCTTGTGATAGCAGCAGTTCAAATTCGATGTCGGCGGTTTCATAGGAGCAGGCAAAGGAGGACACCAGCATTTTTTCATCCGTCTTGGCTGGATTCTCGATGTAGTCCAGTGCCTTTTTCAGCGTTGACTTGATAGGATGTATCTTTGTAACTGCCATATCTGCGCCAATGCTCCCTTGATGTCCGCAACGTCTTGTGTGTACAGCGGCCCCATGCTGTTCAGCCGCCGCGCGATCTGATTGACGTTGACACCAATCTTCTGCAATTCGGCGGTCTGCGCCCGGATGTCGGTGGTGTCGATGTGGACAACATATCCGTCTATCAGCATCTTCCGGGCGTATGCAGAAAAATTCCGTGTGTGCAGCAGAGCCATCTTCTGCCGGATAAGTTCCCGTTCCTTCGGCGTCACGGGAACACGCAGAACAATTTTTCGGGTTCGGTTCGTCATAGTTTCACCTCGTTTCTTGGGGGTCTGGGGTACTCCCCAGCAAGCATTTCTGCCGGGAGTGGCTACACTCCCTATGCTTGCTACGTTACCTTTCCCCACTACTATGACACCGCAACACCCCCGTTTTGCCCGCAAAATGCAAAAAAAAAATAAGAGGATGCTTTTGCATCCTCTCAATGACCGTGCATGACAATCAGACACACACGGGCTCTTTTTCCTGTTCATGGATTCGTAAGGCACCGTCAATGGCACCTTCTACGATGGGCAAGTATTCTTCCGGGCAAAGCTGCAGCTTGTGGCTGACCCGCTGACGTTCCGCACTTTCTTCCCGCATGAGTTCCGGGTTGAAGTACCGCTCCACGGGCAGACCACATATTTTTATCAGCTGAATCACCACCGGCAGGCTGGGCAGCGTGCCTTCGTTTTCGATGTTCGCAAGATACCGGCTGTCACAATGTATCATGTCAGCCAGCGCACTGCGGGAAAGCTGTTTTGCCTTTCGTGCTGCCTTGACATCCGCTCCGAACGTTTCAAAGCCGGGACAGTCCTCAATTTTCGCCATTTTGCATCACCCATATACATTTTATAGTTCATGGATGATTGGCGAAATGATGCAAAATCCATTTAGCTTACACTTTATAGTTCCACTCAAAAATCAGACACACGCCAGAGTTTATTCTGGTGCTCATTTTACTTCCACTGCGCAGTTTTCTATACTTCAATGGTAACAGCTCTGTACGTTTGCGGAACACTTCTGCAAACCGGTTTGACGTGGAACACCCCACTGTTTGGGCAACTTTCCCTAATGACAATTCTGTGTATGCAAGAGCTTATGAGCGGGTTTATCATGATGCTTTTTCTGATATTCTACTACTTCCCTTTGACTTTTACTATCAATGATAGTACTATTGATGATAGTAAAAGTTGGAGGCGTTGTTATGGCATCAATCGATTTGGTCATACTCGGTATTGTATTGGAAAAACCTCAAAGTGCCTATGAGATTCAAAAGGATGTGGAGTACCACCATTTTTCCCGATGGACAAAAGTAAGTGTACCTTCTATTTATCGTAAGGTCCGCCAGTTGAGTGAGAAAGGGTATCTGCAAAGCGATATTGTCAAGGGTGATAGGTTTGCAGATAAGGCCATTTATTCTATTACTGACCAAGGCAGAGCGTATTTTAAGGAGCTGATGGCTACTTGCGTTGCTAGCCCAGTCCCCCTTTTATTCGATTTCAATGTGGTCATTACCAATCTGAACAAGATAGACAAAGCTGAAGCGTTGGAGCTGGTTTCGGCTTTGCGTCGGAGCATACAGTTCTCGGCAAAATCCAACGAGGACTATGCGCGGGAATTTGCAGGCATTCCTTTGGGTGGGAAAACGATTTTTGAGCAGCAACAGCTTATCTATCGCGCCCTTTTGGAATGGCTGGATCACTTTGAAGGGCAGTTCATAAAAGAATGAGTACAGTCTGCCAAAGCAGTTTGACCATCCTATTTGAAGCTCCATTTTGGATTGGTCTATATGAAAGAGCTGATAGTGGTAAGTACGAGGTATGCAAAATCACTTTTGGTTCAGAGCCCAAAGATTATGAAGTCTATGAGTTTCTGCTAAAGAATTGGCATAAGTTGAAATTCAGTCCCCCAATCAAGGCTGAAGTAACCATAGAGCGAAAAATCAATCCCAAACGAATGCAGCGTGAAATTCAAAGTCAACTGCAAGATAAAGGCATTGGCACAAAAGCACAGCAAGCATTGAAACTCCAGCATGAGCAATGTAAGCTGGAACGGAAAACCAAAAGCCGTGAGCAGAAAGAGGCTGAGAAAGACCGTCAGTTTGCCATAAGGCAGGAAAAGAAGAAAGCCAAGCACAGAGGAAGATAACATGAAGATAGAATGGATTTTATGCCCCTTTTGCGGCAGCAAAACACGATTGAAAATCCGCGATGACACAGTCCTGGAAAACTTTCCGCTATATTGCCCTAAATGCAAACATGAAACCTTGATTGCGGTAAGACAACTGAATCTATCCATCATCCAAGAGCCAGACGCTAAGACGCAGAGCCGATAACACTGAGAGTGCTTAAAATTCTTGGGTTATCGGCTTATTTTATTTGAAAGATAAAAAGCGGAGGATTACTCGTCCTCCACTTCCTTAGATTTTATGATTCCGTCAGCAACGCTTTCCATGATGATTAAATCTTTATCAGATAAGCTATCAAGCTGTTTTTCCAACTGTCGTCTTCTGGTGCTTTTCACTAGATCAGACGCAGGCAGGAAAAATTCATCAACGGAAACTTCCAGTAATGATACAAGGTCATAGAACACCTGTAAACTTGGGTGCTGCCCTTTATTCTCGATATTTGTTAAGTAACGAGGGTCAATCTCAATCATTGTTCCCACTTGTTCACGGGTCAAACCTTTTTTCATACGAGCCTTTTTGATGGCAAGACCAAAAGCTCTAAAATCGTATTTATCTTCTTT
>OLQA01002354.1_pt1 | contig 14918 bp, 17 predicted proteins | sample 1673151 | NCBI WGS metagenome assembly OLQA01 (sample SAMEA3136760, study PRJEB25190) | human gut metagenome | biome: human gut; feature: human-associated habitat; material: faeces | place: Austria | collected 2013 | reverse complement strand
AACAGGAGACGCAGCCGAAAAGGGCTGACTGCAGTATAGCACAGCCCACCGAAAAAGGAAAGGGGCTTTACAAATGAGCAACACAGAAATTCAGAGCAAGGTCAACGAGCTTCGCGAACTTCGCCGCATGGCCGACGAGCTGACAGCCGAGATCGAGAGCATTCAGGACGCGATCAAGGCGCACATGACCGCCATTGACGCCGACACGCTGACGGGCACGGATTACAAGATCACCTGGAAGGCCGTGACCAGCAGCCGGTTCGACAGCACGGCGTTCAAGAAGGCCATGCCGGAGCTTGCCGAGCGCTTCACCAAGTCCAGCACCAGCCGCCGGTTCACTGTGGCATGAGGGGGCCTAATCACTATGGACAATCGTCAAAACAACGTAGACCAGTTACGCGAAGAATTTAAGGCTGCTGTATTGGAATTGACGCCAGACGAGCGGAAGGAATTGCTGAAAATGATCCGGCAGCGAAAGGCTGAAAAAGGACAGAAATATGCGACGGAGACAAGCCGCAAGCGAAGCGGCAAAGCAAAATAGTGTGAATAAGCTGTAACTTTTTCATGTACTTGCTACAACCTATTGACAAGAAGCGGCTTTATGAATATAATTAACCTAAAGGTTAAATGATTGGCGGTGATGTGGTGGGACTTCAAAATACACTGAGGGCTTTGGCTGACCCTACTCGGAGAACAATTCTTAACCTGTTGAAGAAAAGGCGGCTATCAGCCGGAGAAATAGCAGAGCATTTTAACATTAGTTTACCGGCAATTTCAAAACACTTATCTATTTTGAAAGAAGCTGACCTTATTCGTGACCAACGAGAAGGCAAGTATATTTTCTATGAGCTTAACGCCTCGGTTCTTGATGAAGCTCTGCTATGGCTCACAGATTTAAGAGGAGGAGAATGATGAAGAAGTTATATGCGCTCTGTTATGGAGTTATATTGTTGTGTATCGTCGGTACGGCAATACTCCTTATATTTACGCCGGATACCGTACCAGTCCACTACAATTTTGCTGGTGAGGTTGACCGCTTTGGAAGCAAGTACGAAAATCTAATTTGGCCGATATTTACAATCAGTATGGGAGCATTTTTCATTCTACTTGCAAAACAACAACGCAAAAAAGGCGAGACTGTAAATGAGAAAATTCTTCTCTATACCGGGATATGTACCCTGCTTTTCTTTGCTGCACTCGGTTTCTATTTTATGCTTAAAGCTATCAGATATGACCCCGACGCAACCGCCACAGTCAGTATAGATGCAATGAAGTTTACTGGTATTGCAATCGGTATATTGCTCGTCATACTTGGAAATATCATGCCTAAAATGCGGCGAAATGCGATGTTTGGTTTGCGGACTAAGTGGAGTATGGCAAACGATAGTGTATGGCAAAAAAGTCAGCGTTTCGGAGGGATTGCTTCGGTACTGTGTGGACTTGCAATGATAGTTATTTCTGCTTTTGTGCCAGGTGTTTGGAATTTGTTTGTGATGACTGTTATAATTATTGTTTGGTTAATCCTGTGCATGATTGCGTCCTATCGCTACTACAAGGCAGACAACACACCATAAACTGAATATCTGACCCATAGGGCGACTATTTCCAAACCGAAGTAGCCGCCCTTTTTTATGCCTACGGGCAGAAAGGAGCGAGCATGACAAAAAGAAAAACGACGCAGACCATCGAGGAATGTAATGCCGAGCCGGAACTCACGCAGAAGAAAATCCGGCAGTATGAGAACCGAAGCAAGATGCTTGACCGCAGGCTTGCCATTGAGAAGCGCAAGGAGCGCAACCACCGCCTTTGTTCGCGGGGCGGCTTTATTGAAAGCATCGTGCCGGAGCTTATCACCATGACGGACGAGGACGCGCAGACCTTTTTCCGACTTGCTTTGACGAGTGAACCAGCGCGGGAGTTTTTGAGAAAACGAGCCGAGGAAACGACAAGCTGAATAATCCCTTGGCAACAAGGACGCACTTATACACCTAGTCGGGGCAAGCTCCATATCGTTCGTTTCGCCGCAAGCGGCAAAACTCATTCATTCTGCTGCCCCTCCTCTCCCCACAAAGTTTTGCAACTTTGCGGGGACCCCATGAGGCGTTGTGCGCTCTGCCGAGGGCTGAACTCTCCACACAGCCCCGCCGTGTTCCGAGCTTGGCGGTGTTGTCCATTCGGAAATTCTGCTCCCGGCACACGCCCCGCCCGCTTTCTCTGACCGCAGCACCCTGTGGAACAGCGTGGAGCTTTCCGAAAAATCCAATAACGCCCAGCTTGCGCGGGAGGTGGAGATCGCCCTGCCCGTGGAGCTGTCCAGAGAGGAACAGACCCGCCTTAGAGGGTTGGAATTAGGGATTTGAAAAAAAATTACCGGCCTTCTTCAAGCGGAGAAGAATCAAGCCCGCACATTTGGCATTGCCATTTGTGTGGGTTTGATTCCTACAGTTCTAATATTAATCCTTTGGAGGGATGCGAGGCCTTTTTAAATGCATTTTTTATCGCACGTGCCTCGTGCTCGCCGCGACCAGCAATGTCGCGAATGATATCATGGCTACTTTTTAGTTTGTTCGTAGGAAATGTCATTTTTACTGCTGTCCCATCTATATATGTATCTATCAACTTGGTACCTTCACTGGTAACATATATACACTTACCACCAGAAGCAATGCAAAAGTTTCCGCCTAACTCCTTGCATATTTCACTAACCATGTATAATCCGTATCCGGAATTTACCCATTCGTCATTCGACCGATTTCCTCTACGAGGATCAAACGCTTGCGAAATTCCCGCTTTGATAGCATACAACAAGGCTGATTCATCGTCAGTGGCATATGCTCTGTGGATGGAATTTTTCTGTAAACTCTTTTTGATGCCAATTCCCTCATCGACAATTGCAATTTCCGCAGTTTGATCATTCCAGTACTGACCACATATCCATGCAGATGATTCCTCTGCATGTTCCAAAATATTGCGCAGTATTTCACGTATTAAGTAGGTCATCAGCGCCTGCATTTCTGCATTATGTCTGCAAATAATACGGGATAATTTTGCTGCCTCCTTTTCGATAGAATCACCCAGTGTACCATATTCTCCTGCCGCTATCTCATCAGAGTGCAGTTTAATCAAGTCGAGTTTTGTAATAGGCAAGTAATTGTCATTTCCGCTCGCACCGCCAGGGACATTTCCTATTGGTATTGTCTCGGAAATTGATTTAAAGAAGCCCATATGCGCAGCATAAGAAAAGCCTGTTCTGCTTTGATCACACTGCAACTGGAACGGCACATCTAAGTGCTTGTTCCTTAATTGCTTTAAAGCAATAGATGTGAGTAGCATACCGAACGGTCGCACCCAGCCCATATTTGCAATCAAAATCATTTTATCTATGGCTTCAAAATTGATTTTGCTGATTTCGTAAGCCAAAGAAAGCGCACCTATGGTGTTAAGAACAGGGATTGTATATTCCAAATTGCTTCATCTCTTTTCAAATTGAATTGCATGACTCAGCATTATTGCATTTCAAACCGCTTTGCCAACTGCATAAACGACGAGTTCGGCATGACCTGCTTGGACGGGATAAACAGATACCGCCACTGTTTATAGTCGTTTGCCTTGCCCCAGCGAGAGGCGACCTCGCAGTATTGGATACCGCGCTTTTTCTTAGCAATCACATCCGGGTCACTGAGCTTGTCCTCACCCTTGACCTCTACGAGATAAATAGTGTCCTCGGTTTCCACTACAAAGTCCGGCTCATAGTTATGCCCGTGATTGTAGGTGATATTGAATTCCTGCGGAGCAGGGCGAAGCCAGTTCTGCACATCGGTGTCCGTCTCCAACACCCGTGCAAGTACCAGTTCGGGGCGGCTGTCAAACTTGGTGGCGCTGAATACGCCCCGCTTGACACCTTCAAACAGAACTGATTGGATATTCCCGGTATAATCATCGGAGAAAAGATTGACCCGTTCGGCACAGCTGTAAGACTGCTGCAGGTTGTAATCTCTTGTGCCGACCACTTCTTCCTGTAAAAATCCGTTTTCACAGTAAAAATGCTGGAGCATCTGCTTGTAGATTTTATTGCCAATATCCCGCTTGTACATCATAATGATGTTTTGCATTCCGTTTGTGCCATATCGGGTTTCGTAATGGTCGCAGACCTGGGTAATCAGTTTGAACAGCAGTTTGGAACACTTTTCGTAATCGATTTCCGGCTTTGCACGCAGCTGTTCCAGTATGACCTTTTTCGGATTGTAGCCCTCAAAATCGATTGCATCGCCCTTGATGCGCTGCCGGTCCTGCATATCCTCCAGATTCTGAACGAGAAGCTCATTCTTGATCGGCACATGGGTAAAATCTGCCATGTCCAAATCAAAGTCTACGAACACATATTCCTCAACGCCGGCATCCGTTACCTTGATACGGGGAATCGGAATAAATTTGTTCACGGCAGCTCTGTGCGTTTCCTCGGTCTGGTAGAGCATCCATGCTGCCAGCGGCATTTCATTCTCCTTGAAGGTCTGTCCCAGATCCTTATCCTCAGCGACCTTCTGTTTGACTGATTCTACAATTTGCTGTGCCTGCACAGAGGTGACCATATGCGCCGGGGTATGCTGAATGTGCTGCTCAACCTCTGCTTTGATCAAGTCAGCTGCCTTCTTGATCAGTGCATCTGTGGTATCCGTCTTTTCAATTTGAGTATGAGCATACGCTTTTTCCAGCTCGGCATCCGGATCGGTTTCTATTGTCAGTTGGGGATAGACCACTTCTTCGGGCTTGATTTCTTCTGCTTTAATGACATTCCCGGCCTTGAAAATAGAATCACCCTTCTGCGCCTCCGCCAGAATATCATTGAATTTATCATGGGCAGTCAGCATGACGGCATCTACATCCCGGTCACCGGTGCGCTCTCCATAGGGCAGGCGCAGACCGCGACCGACCATCTGCTCTCGCAGAATTTTGGATGCGGCCGTCCGAAGCGGAACGATGGTATAGAGGTTGTTGACATCCCAACCTTCTTTGAGCATATTGACATGGATCACGATCTCCACCGGATTTTTCGGGTTTTCCACATCCAGAAGCAGACGAGTGTTAGCTTCGGTCTCTGCGCCTTTCTGTTTAGAGTGGACGATTATCGTTTTGTTGCGATATGCGCCACCACGGAATTCGTCTGACTTTACGAATCGCTCCACCCAGGTTGCGTGATCTGTATCCTTGCAAACTACGAGCATAAACGGCTTCACCACAGGCTTGCCGTGATTGGCAGCGTAGACTTCCAATTTGCGCTTTGTGCTTTCATGGCAGGTGATGCCGTCCAGCAGCATCATTTTATCCAGCTGTTCATCACCGAAGTTATAGAAATCAATGTCCGAGCGGGTCACGGCATATGGGGTGCGGGTATAGCCATCCTCGATTGCCTTGGACAGAGGGTATTCATATACCACATTCTTGAACGGCACCTGTTTTGCACCCTTGGTCACAAGCGGCGTGGCGGTCAGTTCCAATCCGAGCAGTGGTTTCAGTTCGTCAAGAGCCTGTGCGCCTTTTTCTGCACGATAATGGTGCGATTCATCCATAATAAGCACCAGATCCGGCAGATTGGAAAGGTACTGGTAGAACGAGTCACCGATGACCTCGTTCACCTTCTTCATGTTTGCGCCTTCCTTATTGAACTTATCGATGTTATATACGAAAATGCGGATATCAGACGCAAAAATCGATAATTGCTTGTCCTTATAATCATCATCCGTGATAATCTGCGGCGGCGTGCTGAAGCAGCCCAAACCCTTGAACACATACTTGGCGCTGTTATTATCACTCAAGTCTCTTTTTAGCTTATCGTAGATGGTGGTATTCGGCGCAACGACAAAAAAATTCTTAATGTTGTGCTGGGTATACAGATAGGCGATGAACGCGCCCATTAGCCTGGTCTTGCCAACACCGGTGGCGAGAGCGAATGTCAGCGACATGAAATCACGCTCAAAATCGGAGCAGATTGGGTACATGGCGTGGACAGCACCGAGAGCCGCTTTTATATTCATACCCTTGCGGAGCTGTACGGCGTTGGTGATCTCTTCAAGAATCTTCAGCGATTGCGTCTGCGGCTTGCGGAGAGACATGACGCCGCTGATATAGTCTGTGGTATAGAGCGGAAAATCGTTAGACATCCTCTTCCTCCTCGTCGCAATCATCATACACCGGCGGGTGTACGATATTCAGGTTGTAATCTGCTTTGCCGAACTCGCAGCGTTCCAGCAGCATTTGCGGGATTTTCTTCACTGTGATATTATCGTATGCCTTGTCCAGTCCGCTGTCAAAAGAGCGGCAAGCGATGATCAGATACTCGCCTTCCTCCATGGTGTCCTTGATGGAGTCCAGATAGGGGCTGTTCAGGTGGCGGGTCGTTACAAAGAGATAGCTGTTCTCGTTGCCCACAGACTGTTTCCAGAACAGATCTCCGTCCGGCTGATAGCGGAATCCCTCGTGCAGAGCCACCGCCGCTGCCAGCATATTGGCATCATAGTCCTCGTTGATGACATATTCGTCAAAGGGGTCTTTGTTGATTAGGGTGGGTGCTACCTCATAGAAACGATAACCACCACCGCCTTGCCAGTTCTGCGCCTTGGTAATGCCGCCGGGGTCTTTTCCGGCAATGACCTTATCCATGCGCACTTTGCAATGGGTATAGGCGTGATTGCCCATTTCCACGCCGATCCAGCGCCGTCCCATTTTTTGTGCGACGGCAGCGGTGGTACCGGAGCCAAGGAAGGAATCAAGAACCAAGTCACCGGGGTTGCTCCCCAATGTCAGCACGCGTTCGATTAGTCGCTCTGGTTTTGGTGTCGCAAAAACAGACTGCTCATTGAATTGCTTAACTTCCTCGCGAGCCTCATGATTATGCCCCACTTCATCAAATCGCCATACTGTACGAGCTGGTATGCCTTGTTGACGTAGGTCGCATAGAAATGTTTTGCGGGACGGAATAGCCGTTCCATCTTTACCGAACCAAATCTCGTTATTATCATCCATCTTGGCCAGAGATTCAGCTGAATAACGAGAGAAAGTACCTGCGGGCGGTGTGAAAATTACGCCATTTTTGAAAGTATATGAAAATGCAGCAGAAGCGGCAGACCCGCTCTTTGCGTGGAGAGGAGTCGCTTTCCAGGGACCTTTGGGATGATTGTCGGGGTTTTTATAAGCTTTGTCCATTTCTGCTGTCCTAGGCAATCTATTAGGAAACCACACGGTTTTGTTTAACGCATAAACAAGAATAAAGTCATGATTGTCTGACAACCACTTTGCATCATTTGCGATTGTGTACTTCTTTTCCCAAATGACTGTACTCACAAAATTTGAGCGACCAAATATCTCGTCGCAGAGGACTTTAAGATAGTGTCCTTCATCGTCGTCGATGCTAACCCAAATGCTACCATCTTTTGCAAGAAGGTTTCGCAGTATTTGCAACCTTGAGCGCATCAGATTGAGCCAAATACTATGCTCCAAATTATCATCATAATGCTCAAACGCCGAACCGGTATTGTACGGCGGATCGATATAGATACACTTTACCTGTCCGGCAAATTTGCTCTCCAGCGCTTTCAGTGCCAGCAGATTATCCCCATGGATCAGCATATTCTGCGTATCCGGGTCGGCGGCAGTGTTGGAAAGCTCCGTATTTTCAATCAGCAACCGAGGCTCGACTCGAATCGGCTCGTCCTTGCCGTACCATGTCAGTTCCAGCTTGTTAGCCATTGGTCGGCCACCCCTCTTTCACGGCAAGCGCCTCAAGTTGTTTCCCTAAATTATATCGGATATCGGATTCCGTTACCTGGTCAAAAGGACGAACAACCGTTGTTGGCAGCGCCTTGATTGCGACAAGAATATCCGGGTGTTGTGCATTGTTCTGCACAATTTGCAGTTGCGCAGAACTACGGTCAAATGGGGATTTCTGAAGTTCGTTCCATGTATCCAGAATATCCTTTTCCAAGGGGGTAATGCACCTTGCCTGGCGCAACCCCTCAATCAATAAAGAGAAATCCATTATTCACCCTCCACTGTATTCGCAGTAAGCATTTCGTCCGGTAAATCCCTCACTTTTACGGAAACGGACACGCTTTTCCCACTTTTTAAGGTTCCTTGCTCCTGGCCGCGAGCGAACTCCATGCGCAGAACGGCTGCTATCGTTTTTTGCCCGAAATCATCAAGCAAGGAGTATTTACGCATCACATCCTCGTACTCCTCCTGCATTGCCCAGTTTCCCAGTTGTGCGACTTCCATGTCGTTCAGTTTGGCTGGGGTCGGATCATCGGACGTACCAAGAATATAATCGATCCGTTTATCAAAAACCTGCGTCAGTTTTTCAAACATCTCAAAGCTGGGCTTGCGTTTTCCGGTTTCCCACATGGCAACGGTGCCACTGGATACGCCAAGTGCTGTCGCAAGCTCGATCTGTGTCATGCCTTTTTCTTTTCTAAGGTCTTTCAGTCGTTCAGGAAACATGGTTCTCACACCTCGTCTTGGATTTCACTCATATTATATTACTATAAGTGAGTTTCGTCAAGTCGTTTGTGAGAATAGATTCTATTGGGTTCTACAATCGTATAAAATTCTACGAAAAATTTTCTGTTTTGCTATTGATTCGAATAACGCAAAGTTATATAATGTGAGTGAGAAAGGTGAGAAGCGCATTTTTCATTCGCGGATGTCAACCAGGAAAGGCTGTTTCCCGCACTTGCGGGAGCAGTCTATATTTTTTCAGAAGGAGGCAATGAACTTGAAAGACAGAAAACGCCAGCGTGAAAACCACCGCATCAAGCAGCGAGAGGAACGCATCGACAAGCGAAACGACTGCGGCGTTAAATATCTTACCGCTTACAATGCAGTCCGGCAGATCATGACAAACGGAAAAGCCAATATTGTGCTGACGTGACCACCTATGAAAATCCATGCGAGATTTTTGAAGGTGGTATTTTTGCGCCCAGATTTACAGAAATGGAGGTATGAAGGATACATGGTGTGCGCCACCTATCGCAAAAAGGGCAAAGACCAATGCACCTCACACCAGATACGCAATTCCGTCATTGAAAAATTCCTGTTAGATGGCATCCGCAGCATGACCGCTTATGTGCGTGAGCATGAGGACGAATTCGTAGAGATGGTCACAAAGTTATCCAAAGCGGAAACCGAAAAAGCACTCCGGGATGAAAAGCGAGAGCTGGAGCAGGCAGAGGCACGGGTACACAAACTCGACACCATCATTCAACGGCTTTGCGAGGATAATGTTGAGGGCAAGATATCTGACGAGCGTTTTGCCAAGATGTCCGAAAACTATGAGTCGGAACAGAAATTGCTGGAAAGACACACCATAGAACTTCGCAGCAGAATTGCCGCACAGAAAGAGAGCAGTATGAATGTAAACAGCTTTGTTGCGCTTGTGCGTAAGCACACGGACATACAAGAGTTGAATGCAGAAGTCATCCGAGAATTTGTGGAACGTGTGGAGGTGTTTCAGCCTGCGCGAGTCGGCGGCAGAAAGGTTCAGCGACTGTGAATCGTCTGGAATTGTATTGGTGAATTCACACCGCCACAGCTTTAAATGGACAGAAAAACGGCATAGCCGCAAAATACGCCTATGCCGAATTTTTTATGAATTACAAAATATCTAAGTTGTACCGCCTTGTGCGGGAATATTGTTCCTCTCAATTTGTTTCCAAGGGCATGATCGCGGACTTCAATCTGCACGACACGGGAGGGGGGAATCCACACGCCCATATCCTGCTGACCATGCGCCCAATGGACGAAAAGGGCGCGTGGCTTCCGAAGTCCAAAAAGGAATATGTGCTGGACGAAAACGGCGAGAGAATTCGTCTGCCCAGCGGCAGGTACAAGACCCGCAAGGTTGATCTTGTGGACTGGAACAACCGGGAAAACGCCGAGGTCTGGCGCAGGGCGTGGGCTGACCTTGCCAACGAGTATTTAGCGCAGAACAACCGCCCGGAGCGCATCGACCACCGCAGTCACGCCGAGCGCGGTATGGACGAGCTGCCCACCGTCCACATGGGCGTCGCCACCCTTGACGATGTCCGAGTGGAGATGCAGGAAGGGAAGGCGTACCAGTGGAGAAATACAAGATTGGGCTACTGGCGATTTGCAGGAAGCCCGGTGTTTTCGCGTTCAATTACAAACAAAAGACTCGCGGCGGCAGGATACTTCAGTATCCTCAACCGCTACGAGCCCCTGCACTTATACGGTTAGAACTGCCGTGTACCGGCAAGTATGCACGGTGGTGTGGGAGATCGATCCCCGATTGTGGGATCCTCCTGCTTGATCATCTCACACTGAAAGGCATTCCAAACAATGCTTGGCAGTGCGCCTAATACGTTTTCTTGATTGTTCGAGTAATCGTGTCGGGAGCACCACCCGAACCGGATATCACATAGACAACCGTAATGCGATATGTCCCTTTTGATGGCAGCTGGAACGTGTGATCGCCGGCATAAACGTAATTGTATATCACATCGTACCATTCGTTATTAGGCTCGCCAATATCAACGCGCTTCCAAAACAATCCCCACGTTTTCTTCTCAATATAAGTCGTGATCTCACCTTTGGTTGTTTTTTCGGGAATCCCTTGATATTGATTGGTTACTGTCAACAGGCCGCTGCTCGAAACGGCTGCAACGCTGCTTGCCAGTATGGTGTTGTTAAAGCGCGTTTCGTTCGATGATGCGCCAATCACGCCGACTGTCGCGCTGAGCATCAGAACGATGACAACCAGCATGATAAACAGGTTTCTTCTTTTTTTGATCATATTAGGTTCCTCCTATACTCTCTTGCTTGTGGTGATGCTATCAAGAGAAATGTCCCCACGATAGCTCTTTACATATTCAACGTTTCTCATTGACATAGAGGTTACAACTCATGCCCATGGTTGACAACAACCACGGTCACATTTTGGGGAATGGCTCCTTAAACGCAGAATCAGATAAAAAATACAGATCTTGCGTTTTTATATGGTGCAGGTGCTGACTAAACATTGGCTGAATAAGACCCACCGCTTGAGGCGGCTTTACTTTTCTATTTACACGCAACGCTGCCCGTCATTCGCAATGCCCACTTATAAGGAAAAAATATATTTACATATAATGCATATTTATGCGATTGCGATGTTGACAGATATTGCCACAATTGTGTACAATATTGACACGAGAATGACAGACTCTCCGCTGAACATAGGCGTTACTTGACTATACAAAACTGTTCTTTGCATACTGCTTTCCAAATCAAGAGAACGCATAAATATACATTTGGCAGTTATGCGCAGTATCCTTTGTAACTCAGAACGGAAGCCGTCGTGAACTCGGCAGAGGACACGGCTGCGCAGCAATACCATCTATGAATTTGCAGCTCAGTTTACTAACGCAAGTTATATGGTTGCAAACAGATATAGCTTCAAACCAACATCCAACAACCAAAAGGACGGAACGTCAAATGAGAAAAAACATGAACACCAACCAGACAAAAACAAGCATGATCAGCAAATACACTATCGCGGTAAATGAGAAGAAAAGTGGAGCCGTTAGAAGTCGGTGCCTTTCGATACATACACGCAATTCCGCAAGGCAAATTACAATAGCGTTGGTCGAGAACACCCATCCTCTTTGAGCCGCCCCTGCTCCGTAGAGATGTGTTGTCCGAAGCCATTCTATAACCTCTTAAGAAGGAGGCTAAACTGCCAAATTCATTTTTGAAAGGAGTTTCTTTATAAGAGCTGAAGGCGATTGCCGCTATGTTGCTGGTACTCATCATGTTTATCTCGGCTATGCCAATGCAGCTGGCCGCCGAGGCCATGACACCTCTAACTACCCGTTATGCAACACCGGACGGGTACAATGACCATGATTATCAGAAAATGGTTGCGTTCTTTGAACAGACGGACGAAAACGGTGTTAGGAACGGAGAGAAGCTGAGTGAGGATTATGATCCTACGGATCCCGAAACTTACCGATTAGCATGATAATGCGCCATACTCTGCATGGCTGCAAATAAACGATAGTGAGGTATACACATGAAAACACGACTAAGAGGAGCGCTTGCTATGATTGCTCTCATTGCATTCGTAGTAACTATGCTCCCCCTCTCTGCATTCGCAGAAGCAAGAACGAGCTTTATACGCTCGCGGATCGATTCCCGTCCTGCCCGACCGGACAGCGGGATTGAAATTGTACCGCATAAAACAGAAAACCCGAAGCGCAGTGCCATTTGGGACGGCAGTATCGCTGCGGGCTTTGCCGGAGGCAGCGGCACTGAAGACGATCCGTATCTTATCTCAAATGGCTCTGAGCTTGCCTATCTTGCTCAGCAGGTAAACAGCGGCAATCGTTATGAAAATGTTCACTTCAAGCTCACGAACGATATCTATCTCAATGACACAACGGATTGGGAGCTTTGGGGAACGACAGGCAGCTCTTCGACCGGTAAAGCGGATACACGCGATGAAGTAATCGAGCCGACCGAGCAGAACAAAAGCGACAAGATGGATGTGCCGATTGCAATTCCGGTAAGACCTGCACCGAAGACCGAATTGGAGTCGGACGCTCTTTCGGACGCTTTGAATGCTGCCGGGCAGAGCAACACCTTTGTCTCAACGGGCAGCTATCCGTGGCGGGTTGATTCAACCACCTACGATGGGCGCACCGCTGCGCAAAGCGGAAACTACAATGTAAGCAGCTCTACATCTTCCTTCAGCACTACCGTGACACTTTCGGCAGGCGATATCGTTTCCTTTGAATACTGTGTAAGCTCAGAAAACAATTACGATAAATTCAAGTTTTCGGTCAACGATTCCGTTGTGCTGACAAAGAGCGGCTTGGTTTCTTGGAACAGCTATTCCTATCAGGCAACTGCCGATGGCGAATACACCTTCCTGTGGAGTTACACAAAAGACAGCAGCGCCAACGGCAACAGCGATGCCTGCTGGGTCGATAGCGTCTATATTGGTGCTCCGCCCGCTGTAACGGGTATTGAGGTGCTTGAACAGCTCGATATTCCTGTGAACGGCACCGGAACTGTCGCCTACAGCGTGCTTCCGGAAAATGCATATAACAAAAATGTCTCATTTGAGTCGGCGGACGCAGGCATTGCAGCGGTTAATGCAAACGGAGTCGTAACCGGTGTTTCCGCCGGTGAAACCACCATCACTGTTACGACTGAGGACGGCGGCTTTACCGGAGCCTGCACTATAAATGTTTATAACCAAGCTGTTACCGGGGTGACGATTGAACCTTCGGAAGCAGAACTCACTGTTGGTTCTTCGACGAAGCTTACAGCGACTGTACTTCCTGAAAATGCATCAAATAAGAACGTAGTCTACGCTGTAGATGATGAGAGCATTCTTTCTGTTGATCAAGACGGTAATGTAACCGGGCTTTCGTTGGGAACTGCGACCGTGACCGTCACCACCGAGGACGGAGGCTTTACCGCTTCAGCCGAAATCACCGTGATACCTGTGCAGGTAACGGGGGTAAGTATTTCGCCTAAATCGGCTTCTGTTGGTCTTGGACACACGGTTCAGCTTACCGCTTCGATCAAGCCATCAAACGCAACAAATAAAAACCTTTCCTGGTCGGTAAGTGATGAAACGATAATCTCTGTTGACGATCGGGGAACTGTCACAGGGCTTTCATTGGGAACTGCGACTGTGACCGTTACCACCGAGGACGGAGGCTTTTCTGCTTCTGCTGAGATTACTGTTTGCTATGCTCCGGCAAACACATGGACAGCCATAGGAACACTGAATAAAGATTTTTGCGGTGTGTTCAATGGTGATGGCTATGCTGTTCGAGGTATCTATATAAACACGCAAGAAAGCTTCCAAGGTCTGTTCGGCAATAGCGTTGGTGATTCAATAATTGCCAATCTTGGAGTTGCGGAGTCCTATATTTACGGAGATACGGAAGTCGGCGGCGTGGTCGGCCGTAATGATACCGGATATAATGGCGTCGAATATAGTGGCGGCACTGTCACCAACTGTTACAACACAGGCAGCGTAACCGGCGAAGGACATGTCGGCGGAGACTTCGGTTTTGCAAGACCTTCGATCTTGATGTGGTGTTTCTCTGCGTAATCCCAGAGTGCAGCGTGAATTGCTTCTTCTGCAAGCAGAGAACAGTGAACTTTGACCGGCGGAAGTCCGTCGAGTGCTTCCATAACGGCTTTGTTGGTTACTTCCAGAGCTTCCTGGATGGTTTTTCCTTTTACCAGCTCGGTTGCCATGCTGCTGGTTGCAACAGCGGCGCCGCAGCCGAAGGTTTTAAATTTGCAGTCCTGAATGATGCCGTTATCGTCGATGTCGAGATACATTCTCATGATATCGCCGCATTTTGCATTTCCAACGGTACCTACACCGCTTGCGTTCTCAATTTCTCCTACATTTCTCGGATGCTGGAAATGATCCATTACTTTATCACTATATATCATAATTATCTTTCTCCTTTTCTTTTAAAGTCGTACCATAATGGTGACATATTTCTTAATCTTTCTATTATTGGTGGTAATTCATTTAATAATTTTTCCACATCTTCTTCTGTTGATGCAGCACCTAAAGTTGTTCTTAAAGAACCGTGTGCTTTTTCATGTGGTAATCCTATGGCTAATAATACATGTGAAGGATCTAAAGAACCTGATGTACAAGCACTACCACTAGATGCACAAATCCCTTCAAAGTCTAATGATAAAAGAATTGATTCTCCTTCTATAAACTCAAAGCTTATGTTAGAGTTACCTGGTAATCTCTTATCTCCTCTTGGTCCATTTAATCTAGCATATGGAATTCTTTCTAGGATTCCGTCAATTAACTTATCTCTTAATACAGTTAATCTTGCTCTATTTTCTTCAATATTTTCAGTTGCAAGTTCAATAGCTTTTCC